>Ga0066637_10003556_pt1 | contig 10470 bp, 6 predicted proteins | sample CryGeyCG2014_020_FD_62737 | JGI IMG/M metagenome (GOLD analysis project Ga0066637, IMG submission 62737) | Groundwater microbial communities from aquifer - Crystal Geyser CG08_land_8/20/14_0.20 | ecosystem: Environmental > Aquatic > Deep subsurface > Groundwater | place: USA: Utah: Grand County...
CCGATATTGCGGTTATTACTACTATTAATCATGTACATTTGGAAAAACTTGGCTCTATGGAAGCAATAGCGCAGGCCAAAGCGGAAATTTTGGATGGACTTAAAAAACACGGGATAGCAGTATTAAATAACCAAAACGCCTGGGTAAAAAAGATCGGAAGAGAATTTATTAAGACTGGTGGCAAAGTGGTTTGGTACTCGTCGCATAATAAAAAAACGGCGATTAATATACCCCAACATCTACTTGGGATTCATAATGTTAGAAATGCTGTTTGTGCCGGTGTAGTTTGCGCGCAACTGGGTATAGAGACCGATGTTATTAATAAAGGACTTCAAAAGCTTAAACTTCCAAAAGGTCGGCTTAATATCGTGGCAGGTTTAAACGGCTCAATAATTATTGACGACACCTACAACGCCAACCCGGAGTCAACAAAATATGCGCTGGAGGTTTTGGAGGACTACAAAGGAATACGCAAAATTGCCATTTTGGGCGACATGCTAGAGCTGGGAGAGTATTCCGTTCGGGATCATAGAAGTATAGGAAAAATGTTCGACAGGTTAAAAATCCACATGCTTATCGCCGTGGGAAAAAAAGCCCTTGATATTAAAAACGCGTCAAAACAAACAAAATCTTACTGGATGGAAACATCCAACGACACGGCTAAAATCATCGGTATTATTAAACCCACCCAAGGCGATATAATCTTAGTAAAAGGATCGCAAGGTGCGCGCATGGAAAAGGTAGTAAAGGCTTTACTGCAAAATCCGGAAAAGGCGATAGATTTACTTATCCGCCAAGACGCTAGATGGGTTTAATATTACAACTACGGTATAATTCTTTATTATGGAAAACTTATTACAAAACTTAAAAGAATATCAGGAAATTTGCACTGTACCATTTAATACTAGTGGGGTAAGAATGTTCCTTCGCGACAAAATCATTAACAAGCAAAATATCACAGAAAACGCCTATTGTCTGTATTACAACAATGGCAAAAATATAGGCAAAAGAAAACTTATAATTATGTGTCACACCGATCACCCCGGAATAACTTTAAAGTCAAATAAAACAGGAATTTTCTGGGGAACCCCCGGGTACACAAGACTCCAAAAGATGTTGCAAAAAATGCCGATTTCACTTGCAATATTTGATAGCGAAGGAAACAGAGTTGGAAAAGGCGCACTCTTGGAAATCAACGATCCTATTAAACAGATGGTAACAATACAAACCGATGTTGAAATTAAAGATAATTTTTCTGCCCAATACGATATCGCTGGATTTACATTAATAAACGATTCTGTACATCTATATAATGCGGATGACGGTGTAAATGTATCGATTATGCTCGAGTTAGTAAATCAGAACATTGAAACCGCTTTGGATATTTACTATGTTTTTAACCTCCACGAAGAGGTTTATCAAATAACTTCGTGGCGTAACGCTAAAAGTAACTACTTTGATGTAAACAAAAGTGACATAATAATAAATTTGGAATGTCTTAAAATAGACAATGTAAACCCCGCCAAATACCCGGTGGCTAATTACGACAATGGGGTGGTTTTGCAATTAAGCAATGTGGGGTGTTTGTTTGGATATAAAAACCCTGGCGATAATTTAAGCGAAAAAATTGTTTTGGAATCGGCAAAACGAGCAGAAATTAACATCCAAACTGGTGTAATAAAGGATTCTTGCGACTCGAGACCTTTTACGGAATTTGGTCTTACCCCAAACATTTGTTCTCTAACTATCCCTAACAAATATAAACACAACGAAAGAGGCGAAGAAGTCGCGCAGGAAGAAATAATACTGCGAGATATAAACAATTCTTTGAAAATTCTCCAAAAAATTGCGCATTTTAACGAAAACGATTTAAACGCGGCTAACAACGTCCAACCAAGCCTGGCGGGTAAAATAAAATCTAAAGACGATGTTACCGACCATAGTTTGATGAGAGCAAAAAACCGACTAAATAACCGCATAGATGTTGCGTATCGCAATATTGTAAAAAGAGGCTACTATTATCCGATAACGCTGAGGGATAAAACAATGGATACAGTTTATAAACTACTATCTTATATTGACTACTTAATCCAGAAATTAACGAAACAATAAAAATATAAGTAAAGCTCCTATGCATAATATATGTTGAATAAGCTGAGCTCTCTGTACGATTTTAGTATCCACCCAGCCCTTGTTTAGTAGTAACAAATGGAACGGTGCAATTACAAAGACTTTCTTCTTAAATAGCCCGATCGCTAGTAGCTGTAGCGCGCTGGAAAAACCTTCAAAGATTATTAGAAACGAGATCGGAAGAGTTACATAGAACGGATACCTCAAAAAACATATTCCAAAAATCAACCCTAGTGGCAACGCACCGGCGTCACCAAGCCAGACTCTAGCAGGTTTAATATTAAAGTAATGGAAAACTACTAGAAACCCTAAAATAGTTGCGTATAGTAATGAGAAGCCCGTAAATCCAAATGTCACATATTCAATAACGGAAAATGCAAGAAACGCTGGAATACTTATACCACCTATTAATCCATCTAAACCGTCAGTTATGTTATAGGCATTCAAGACAAATACTAGAGCCAATAAAATAAATGGCGTTAAATAGCTTGCACCGTAGGTAAAAAACACATATAAACCCACAGCAAAAAATTGCAAAGCCAGCTTATGCCTAATCCGTAATCCCCAACGCTTATTTTTTAAATAGAGAAAATATTTCTCACAATCATCCCACAGTCCAGATAAGAGAAGTATTAAAAAAGCTACTAATAAAATGGTAAAACTATTGCTATATTCGTATATAAAGCTGGAAATACCGAACAATAACATACTTACCACCAGTAAAACACCGAAACTCGATGGCGTATTTAAAGTATTGCCTAGATGATCATACCAAAGATTATTTCTTCTAGATGTGTCAACATTACCAGTCTCTTTTGTCTTATAAAACCGGTGATTGTATAGAAAATTAATTAGCGGTACTGCCAAAAAGGCATTTACTATCAGGGTAAAACAGCAGTAGATTACAAACTCGTTCGTTAGCATGTTACTTTTCAGGCAGAAACTTCCTCAATATTTGCACCCAATCGTCTATATAAATCAAAAATATCTGTGTACCTACGGCTTAAAATCTCTACCCCCTGGATTGTTGTGGTAGTATCGTCACACAAACTGGCTAAAAACACCGCTTTAGCGCCTTCAATAATACCCGGTACAGTAATTTTTCCGCCCTTAAACTTGCAAGGTCCACTCACAATAATTCTTTGCGGATCACTCATAAAAATATTTGCGCCCAAGGCAGAAAGTTCCCTAGTATAATCTAAACCCGTTTCATACATCCAATTTTGCACTAATATCCGTCCTTTTGTTTTACAAGCCAAAACAACTATCGCTGGCAGGGCATCTATGGGAAAGCCCGGCCACGGCTTGGGTACAAATTTGGGCAAATCATCCGCCGCCAAAGGAAAACCCGCCTCTTTTAAGTCAATAGCTAGCTCCCCCGATCCTTTAACCACAAGATCTTCACCGTCCTCCGCAATATCCACCCCAAACTTTTTAATAGTATCCACAATCCCGCCGGAAATGCGCTTTATATTGGCGCCTTTAATTCTTATACTGCCACCCGTAATAGCAGAAGCTACACACAGTCCGGCAATATCAATAGGGTCAGAGCCAGGCGTAAAATGCGCACCTTTTAACTTACGCACCCCACTAACCACCACTCTATTTGACCCTGCACCTTCAATTTTTGCCCCCATAGTGGCTAAAAGATTTTCCAACTCGTAAACATGCGGTTCACATGCACAACTTACAATTTCTATTTGTGATTCTATGCCTGCGCAGTACATTAAAAAGTTTTCCGTGCCTGTAACACTAGCTTCAAACTGCCACACAAAATACTTTTGCTCCACTTTTTTAGGGGCGGTAAAACGCACATAGCCGTCCTCAATAAACTCTGTGGTAATGCCCACTTTAGAAAATGAATCTATATGAGCACCAATGGATCTTTTACCTAAAACACACCCGCCCGGAACAGGAACCTCACAAACACCAAAACGAGCCAGTAAAGGACCGGCAAACATAATAGAGGCTCTAATTAAACTACCCAACTCTTTATCTACTCTATGGGACTTTAACCCCGCACAGTTAATTTTTATGTTGGTATAATCGGCATCGTCTACGGTAGCACCCAAAAGTTTAAGCATTTCCAGCATTTTTACCACATCGGTGGACTTAGGCACATTGTGATAATAAACATCCTCGTCTGTTAAAATACAGGCGGGAAGGCACGCTAAAATTGAATTTTTATTTGACACGGGAACAACTTCCCCCACAAGAGGTCTGCCTCCCGTTACCTTGATGGTTTGGCTCATATCAAAAACCTATAAAAACAACTTCTAACTGCAATTTTACACCAAAAGCACCAGATACGCTTTTTTTAATAAATTCTCCAAACTCGTAAACATCGCGCGCCCCTGCCCCACCCCTATTAATTATGGCTAAAGCGTGTTTTTGAGAAAGTCCTACCTTACCGTCTTTGTAAATAAAACCCTTAGGTAAACCTGATTTTTCTATTAACCACCCCGCGGATAATTTAATAAATCCATCCTTTTGCGACCAATTTGGTGCTTCCGGAAACTTTTCTTTGATTTTTTCAAAGTCGACCTTATTTATTATAGGATTCTTAAAAAAACTCCCCGCGCTGGTGGAATTTGGATCACTAGCGTCAACCAACATAGACTTGGATTTTCTTAACTCTAGAACCACTTCCCGCACCTGTGGCAAGGTGGGCTTTGTGTTACCGAATTTCTCCATTAGCTCTTTATATTTTATAACCAATTCCGTATCTTTTTTTAATTTAAACTGCGCGGAAACAATAATCTTGTTAAAATCTCCCTTAAAAACGCTTTGCCGATAGCTAAATTGGCAATCGTTGTTTGAATATTCATCAAAATCTTTCTTGTCAACATCGTAAAATCTCACTTTTTCCACTATTTCACAAATCTCTTGCCCGTACGCCCCAATATTTTGCACCACTGAACCGCCAACTTTTCCGGGAATTCCACCTAAACACTCTGCGCCAGTACATCCTTTATTTACCGACTCTAGAACAAATTTGTCCCAGACTTCCCCGGCCTTAACATCAGCTATTCCTTCATCCCGATTCTCCCCTGGCTTGTAGGTTCGCCCTTTTATGTCCACCAAAATAACCAGCCCGTTAAAGCCTTCATCAGAAATTAAAACATTACTTCCACTACCTAAAACAAAAATCCTCTGTAACTCTTTTTTAGCCCAGCTACAGGATTCCACCAGTTGTTCTTCAGTTTTTACCACCGTAAAATATTTAGCTAAACCACCAATTTTTAGGGTTGTATACGGGGCAAGCAGTATGTTGGATACAATATCGATACCCATAGAATGGATAAATTATAACCCATTAGTAATAAGATCTTTTAATTCTTTTCCTCTAACTAAAGTTCCATTTTTCTTCTCCCTTTTATACTGCCGGATAGAGTCCAAAACATCCTCCGTATCTACGCGATTCCTACCATCAATTTCTAGGAAACGATTAAATTTGCCTGTTCGTTCGCCACGAGCAATAGCTCCAAATTTAACAAAATCCGCCCCCACAGCATAGGCAAGATCAGCAATAAAGGAATCTTCCGTGTCGCCACTTCTATGTGAAACCACCACATTCCAACCTGCCTTGCGCGCTTTAGCCACAAACTGCAAGGTTTCCCAAACCGTTCCCACCTGATTAGGCTTAACAATCACCGTATTTGCCAGCTTATTATTAACTGCGTTAGCCAAAATAATAGGATTAGTTACCACCAAATCGTCTGCAGAAATCATAATTTTCTCACCAAAATCCTTGGTAGCCTCCTGCCAATGTTGAAAGTCTTCCTCATGAAACGGATCTTCCAGATAAATAAGTGGGTAGCACTTTAGCAAATTGGCATAATAATCTTTAAGACCTTTGGCGTCCAGCTCCAGATGTTCTTCCGCGATTATATATCTCCCGTCCCCATAAAAGGATTCCGATGCTGCGTCTATACCCAAAAATACCTCCTCGCCAACTTTATAATACTCGTTAGCGCAATCTACAATGTAATCTAAAGCTTTTCTTACCGTAAAACCCTCCGGCGCAAATCCCCCCTCGTCGCCCACACCAGTGGAAAATCCGTCTTTTTCTAATCTTTTTTTGAGCGACTTATACACTGTGCGACCAATCTCCAAAGAGTCGGAAATATGATATTTTTTAGCCGGAATTAACATAAATTCTTGAAACGAAAGCTTGTTTTGCGCGTGCTTACCACCGTTTAAAATGTTAAATAGCGGAGTAATATTATATTTGGGTAGTTTATCGCCAACTATTATACCCGCTGACTGTTCATATTCCTTTCTTAAGTAACTCCACACCTCCTTTTTTTGACTTTGAGAAACAGCGCGGGCAAAAGCTATCGACAAAGATATAATAGTGTTTCCACCTAATCTACCTTTATTTTTAGTTCCGTCCAAATTAATTAAAAACTCGTCAAAGTCCTGCTGGCTCTTAAATTCCTTGCCCAACAAGGCGGGGGCAATAACACCGCGGACAATCTCCAGCGATTTATTTACCTCCAAACACACCGCCTCCTGCTCACCTTTGGATGCGCCTTCTGGTACAATCGCCCAGCCCATACTTCCGCCTGCCAACTCCAGATATGTTTTTATCGTCCAATCTCCGCGGGAATTTAACACCTTAATGCTTTTTGTTTGAGATACCTCGTTCATAACCTATACTTATCATAGATGTTCTACCTTAATAAATCAAAGCAACTAATAGTAATAATTGGGTTAAGTCTCTTTGCCAGTCTATTTTTTTTACAGAAAACTAATTTAATGGCGTCAGATCTTGGTAGACACCTTAAAAACGGTGAAATAATAATTACCAGTAAGCAACCAATAATCAATAATCTTTATTCCTACACTTATCCGGATTATCCATCTATTGCCCACCACTGGGGTTTTGGTGTAATAGCTTTTGGCATCTACAAATTGGCAGGTTTTACTGGCTTAACTATTTTTAACGCCACATTATTTTTCTTAACGATTGTTTTAATACTTGTGTATTCCGCAAAACGGGTTAGTTTGGCGTATACTTGCCTAGGTTTTTTCCTAACTCTTCCGCTTCTTACTTATAGAACAGAAATTAGACCAGAAACCATTAGTGCCTTGTTTGTTATATCGATGCTGTACATCTTAACCAGTAACATCCACCCTCCGTTTAAAGTGCTCTCAGTATTTTTTCTGCAACTTCTTTGGGTAAATATCCATGTGTTTTTTGTTTTTGGACTTTTTCTGACCACAACCTTTTTATTAACCCAATTAGTTAATGGGGATAATCGTGGGGCTCGTTTAACCTTGATTATCTTGATAGCACAGGCTTTAGCCTCGCTTGTTAATCCTTACGGGTTGCAAGGCGCTCTATACCCTCTTAAGATTCTTAACGACTATGGATACAGAATCGTAGAAAATCAAACCCCGTTTTTGTTGCTAAAAATAATCCCTAGCCCGATTTATTACTACTTATTGACCATAAGCGCGGTAACAGTGGTATTGACTGTGCTGTCTATTAGAAACATAATTAAAAAGGATTTATTTTTCTCTCTTGTTTCAATGGTTTTCCTACTGGGATCATTAAAAATGGTTAGACTTATTCCTTATTTTGGAATATTCGCCTTATTCTCCTTGTCGTACTGCTTTTACACTTTAAACTTAACATACGGAGATTTCGTTAAACGACTTCTTAGCAAGCCGGTAGTTCTAATATCGTTGGGCGGGGCGGGTGCTGTGATAGCGTTTGTGCTTATTACAAGCAATTTATACAACCCCTTTACAAATTTTGGAGCAGGTTTAATGCCTAGAGTAAGTAACTCGGCGGACTTTTTTAAAGAAAACAGCCTCAAAGGTCCAATTTTTAATAATTACGATGCCGGTGGCTATTTGATCTTTTACCTGTACCCAAAACAAAAAGTTTTTGTGGATAATCGCCCGGAAGCCTATCCTTCCAGCTTTTTTACCACCGAATATGTTCCCATGCAGGAAAAAGATGCTATTTGGAGAAAATTAAACGATAAATATAACTTTAACACCATTTATTTTTATCGACATGATTACACCCCCTGGGCTCAACCTTTTTTAATAAATAGAATAAAAAATCCAGCTTGGGCACCCGTTTATGTTGACGACTACGCCTTAATACTGTTAAAAAGATCCGTTACAAACGAGTCCACAATCAAAAAGTACGAACTGCCAAAAGAATTATTTAGATATTAACTTATGCTCCGCGTTATAGACAATCCCACGGGTTTTTTCCACCACATCAGGGCTTACGGAAACGGATGTAACGCCCCATTTAACCAGCTTTTCCACCAGCTCCGGATATTCGGAGGGCGCTTGACCACACACGGAACAAGTAATTTTGCGTTTTTTGCAAGTGGTAACAATTTTTTCTAATGACCATAAAACTGCCGGATCAAGCTCGTTATACACACCGGCTACTTTGGCGTTATCACGATCGACCCCCAAAGTCAACATAGTAAGATCGTTTGTACCAATAGAAACGCCGTCTATCCCCTCATCAATAAAGTCGTCCAGCAAAATTACATTGGAGGGAATTTCCACCATCATCCAAAGTTTAAACATCCCACTTCTGCGTAAACCACCGGCAGAAATAAGCTTTTTTACCTCGCGCAACTGTTCAACTGTGCGCACAAAAGGAATCATTACATGCAAATTCTTATAACCTTTTTTATTTCTAACAATTTTTATTGCTTCAATCTCTAAATTAAACACCTGCGGATCTTCAATATATCTACCGGCACCCCTAAAACCAATTAGTGGATTAGGCTCTTCGCCTTCAAACTCGTCACCACCTTTTAAAGACCGGTACTCGTTAGTTTTAAAGTCGGTAAATCTGTATACCACGGGGCGATCCTCAAACGCTTTGGCAAACTTTTCTAAGTCGTCCGCTAACATTTTTACAAACTCATGCGTGCGCTTTTCTTTAATAAACTTTTTTGGATGCGTTCCTATGTTGGCAATAATAAATTCTGCCCGCAAAAGACCCACTCCGTCCACATTTCTTTTAGCCATATCCTCTGCCAGTTGCGGCTCCGCCAAATTTACATACACTTTAGTAGCCGTTTTAATATGTTGCAAAGACCCGGCAACTTCGGTAACTTTGTTTTGAATCACAATATTGCCTTGATATATCTGACCGTGCGTTCCATCCACGGTAATTACCATACCGTCCTTTAGCACCATAGTAGCCTTACCGCTACCCACAATAGCAGGAACTCCCAACTCTCTACTCACAATAGCCGCATGAGAAGTTTTACCGCCACTATCCGTAACAATAGCACAGGCTTTTCGCATAGCGGGAACATAGTCCGGATTAGTCATTTCTGCTACCAACACATCGCCCTGTTTAACTATGCCGATTTCTGCTGGCGACTTAACAATTCGCACCGGACCGCTGGCAATACCCGGGCTGGCAGATAGTCCCGTAAGTAAAATAATGGCTTCCTGGTTAGAATCCAACGACTGCACTTCTTCGGATAGATTAGTTTGTTTTAGGGTAGTAACTGGTCGAGATTGCACAATATACAGCTTTTTATCCTCCATACCCCATTCAATGTCCTGGGGTCTGCCGTAATGCTTTTCTATGTGTGCACCAAGTTTAGCTAATTCCTTAACTTTAGCGTCAGATAGCTTTTGGATCTCTTGGTAGTCGCGCGACACCGCAATATTGCCCACCAAAGTCATCTGCCAGGTTTGTTTTGACAAATGCTTAAAGGTAATTTTTTCGCTTTTTTTGTCCACTAAATATTGATCCGGCGTTACCTCACCAGAAACCACCGGCTGGCCTAAACCCCAAGCCGCTTCAATAGAAATCTCTTCTCTATTATTGGTCATAGGATTTACAGTAAACATAATGCCAGAAACCTCACTTTGAACCATCAGCTGAACGGGAACGGCAATCCCAATTTTAAAGTGGGAAAAACCTCTATCGCTTCTATAAAAAATTGCGCGCGACTCAAAAAGCGATGCCCAACATTTTTGCACATTCTTTACCACTTCTTTCCACCCTGTAACATTTAAATAGGTTTCTTGTTGACCTGCAAAGGATGCATCTGGTAAATCCTCCGCGGTAGCAGAACTTCTTACCGCTACCAGTCGATCGTGTTCACCACACAGATTATGATAATATTCCTTAATTTGTATAGCCAACTCACCCGGCAACTCTGCTTCCATTACGGCGGTTTTTATTCTTTTTGACGCTTCATTTAATTTAGCAGAGTCGTTAAAATCTAAACCGGAAAGCTCGGTTAAAATCTTTTGTTTTAAGGAAGTTTTAGCTAAAAAGTTGTAATAGGCGGTGGCTGTAACTACAAAACCGTTAGGAACGGGAATTCC
>Ga0066637_10003563_pt1 | contig 10465 bp, 13 predicted proteins | sample CryGeyCG2014_020_FD_62737 | JGI IMG/M metagenome (GOLD analysis project Ga0066637, IMG submission 62737) | Groundwater microbial communities from aquifer - Crystal Geyser CG08_land_8/20/14_0.20 | ecosystem: Environmental > Aquatic > Deep subsurface > Groundwater | place: USA: Utah: Grand County...
CCGCCCTTCGACAAGCTCAGGGCTCTAATAAGGAGCCGTAAGTCTGTCGACGAGAGAATATTTAATATAGTGAGCCTGTCGAACTATCCCGTCTCCGCCCTTCGACAAGCTCAGGGCTCTTGCGTTATTGACTTATGGATTGGTACACATATATTCTTTTTTGCAATCAGAAAACTTTTTATATTGGGATTACAAATAATTTCAAGAGACGCTTGAACGAACACGTTTATGGTTATTCTTCTTACACAAAAAAGTTTTCTGATATTAAGCTTGTTCATTTTGAGAAATGTCCAAATAAGATAGAAGCCGAAAGAAGAGAAAAGCAATTAAAGGGTTGGACTATCGCAAAAAAGAAAGCGCTTATTGGTGGAGATAAAAATTTACTAAAGAAATTAAGCAAGAGCTGTGAGATTGTCGATAAGTAGGGCAGGCAAAATAGTGAGCCTGTCAAACTATCTCGTCTCCGCCAATTTTTACATTCAGCGAAACTGAAAGATGTTGCCAATAATACGATTATCAACATCGAGGCCGGCAAACAAGATAATCCAACAATAGACCCGGGGTTTGGCCCCAAAAAATATTATTCCAAAACCCTTATCACTAAAGCGTTTTAAACCAAAAAATCAAATTTTAGAACTTTTAGAAATTATCCTGAACATAAAAAAACACATCATAGTTTTCTATGCGATATTGAATGGGCAAAAGAAAAAAAGATATTTTATATCACGCAAAGTAGTCTGATTACCACTATCAGCAACATTTCTATGAACAATCAAAATACCCTTGATTATATAAAAAGCCAAAAATGGTTTTTTGGAGTCAGGGCCGATGAATCACTTTTATTTTATTCCGCAAAAACTGGCGGTTGAGAGTATATTAAGCAAGAATATGGAATAAGCTTTGCCGAAACGCTATTTCTCCCGCTTAGAAAAAATTATCCAATAAGAGTTTTTAATCTTTGGCAAGCGAAGAATTTTCATGCCATTTCAAATGAGAAAATTCTAGAAAATCCGGAAGTTTTATCTTCTTATGTTGAGAAGGACGATATTATATATCAGAAAATAGACACACAGAGGAAAAAACTTTTTTCGGCGATAAAAGAAAACAATTACGACAATAGTGTTGGGGCGTTTAATGAAATTTTATCTCTTTATGAAATTGCGAGCGCTCATTTTATTATAATTTTTTCGCTAGGGCTTAAATTAGCCGAAAACATGCATAATCTGAATAATACAGAAGATGTAGCAAAAAAATATAATACATGGAGAAACGGTGTAGCGTTTAAAGAAGAAGCTATGGGTGAAAATTTATTCCACTTCTTTAAATATTTGACAACAAGAAAAAAAATAAATTTTGACCCTTTGTTTTTGATGAAATTTTTTACTATAAATGAGATTGAATTATGGCTTAATGAGAAATTAACTGATACGGAAATAGAAAACAAAATTACGTCAAGAAAAAATCACGGGTTTGTTTATTTAAACCTAAAAGACAAAAGCCGAGAAATTATTGACGACGTGACAGAGGTTAAAGGAATACAAATATATTTTTTGAGATTGGATAAAGAATCTAAAAAATCAAAAAGCAAAGATGAAATTACAGGACAAATTGCATATAGTTCTAAAAAAACGGTAAGTGGGAAAGTTGTTATAATTAAAGATAAGGAGGAATTGAAAAATAAAAGTCATTTAATAAATGGCAACATTTTAGTTGCCATACAAACTACCCCACACTTTATTCCTTATATGAAAAAGGCTAAAGCAATTGTAACTGATGAGTGTGGGATAACTTGCCACGCGGCCATTGTTTCTCGTGAATTAAAAATTCCCTGTATTGTCGGCACAAAAATTGCCACAAAAGTAATTAAAGATGGCGATTTTATTGAAGTGGATGCTAATAAAGGTATTATTAAAATTATTAGACGAGCAGAATAAATTTACTTTGAATATTCGTCAAAATTATGACAATAAATAATCTCAAAAGAATCCGCGCTGTCGCGATAATCATAAGTGACGGAAAAGTTTTACTCATGCGCCGCATAAATAATGGAAAAGAGTATCATGTTTTTCCTGGCGGTGGCGTAGAAAATGGGGAAACCATTGAACAAGCAGTTTTACGCGAAGTGCAAGAGGAAGCATCACTTGAAATAAAGATAGAAAAATTACTTTACCATCACATTCTTGACGATAATACCGAACAATTTTTTTATCTTTGTCACTATGTTTCCGGCGAGCCAAAGCTTGGCGATGGAAATGAGGCGCGAGACATGAAAGAGAGTAATACAAATTTTTATAATCCGATATGGTATGAAATAAATGGACTGTCACAATTACTTTTATACCCGCTAGAAGTTCGTGATTGGCTTATTCAGGATATAAAAACAGATTTTGAAAATATGCCAAGAGAAGCTAAAATAAAAGTGTCTGAATTGCGACAGTCATTATCATAGTCGCCGAATTTCCGAAAACCCCCCAATAAAGAGGATAGCCCCGCCACCCTGATCGTTGAGAGTAGAACCCCGCAAAGTAGAGACGATTCTCGCTTAAAATTTATTTTATAATTTTAATCGCTTTGCCATTTACCAAAGCGTCGGCAATCTTTTTATAAGCCGAATAAAGTATTCTCTGATAGGTGCTTTGGGAGGTGCGCATTTTGTCCGCCGCTTCTTGTTGTTCCATATCGTTAATATGGCGTAAGCGATACGCCTCTATTTCTTCGGCAGTAAGCTCTATAATTTCAAGCTCCCTCATAGGCACGCCTTGAGGTTTGAAATAAGTTATATTTGGATTAAATTCTATTTTTCGGCAAAGTCTTGGTCTTGGCATATATTTGATCTTTTTTATGTTTTATGATAAATTATTTTTGAAAGAAGGCCACCGGTCTTCCATTTTTAGAGGAAGACCGGTTCCCGCGCCTTCTTTTATTTTTGCTGGGCTTGTAGGGCTGATAGGGCTGATTTTTTTTCTTTGATCGCCTCTAATTCTTTTTCAAGCATTTTTCCTCGTTTTCTAAAGCGGATAGTTCGTTTTTGGGAGAAATAAATCTCCTGCGACCGAAACCATAACCGCCACAGCAACCTCGTCCCATTCCTGACCCAGTGCCACAAGGCCCCATTCCTCGGCCAGTTCCCGCACTTTGGCCCATAGGGCCTGTTCCGTCTAATTTTGGCATAATATTTTTTTATTTCCTTTTTTATTTTAATAGATAGATCGACTTTTGGGAACTATCTATTATGAATATATACCCATTATTATTTGTTGTCAATATGTTATATTTTTGATAAGATAAAAATATTATTTAAGGTTAGCTTCAGAAATATTAAGTAAATAATTTATAACAATATGCGAAAAAATTGGGCATTGGGATTTTTGTGATTTCTATTCTTATTGGGTATCCCGGGGACATTAACCCAAGATTGGATTGATATGGTCTGGTTTATTTGGATTATTTGGTTTATTTATTTTATTCCGGAAAAAAGATAAAGAAAAACTTATCGTCGTTGTTTAGCAGAGATTTATTCTTTTGAAAGTTTTAAAATTTATGGAGGAAAAACTTAAACTTAAGTTTAACATAAACATATTTTTTATGACTAGACCAAAAAATATTATTATAGCCGTGGTTATAATAATAGTTATTCTATTCTTAGGTGTAGTTGATTTTGTTACGCATAAAGCAAATACTGCCCCTAACACCATTCCTAATAATATTCTTGGAGGAGATCGCGACGAACACGGTTGTATTGGTTCGGCCGGATATTCGTGGTGCGAGGGAAAAAATAAATGCTTGAGACAATGGGAAGAAGAGTGCGAATCAAAAAAAACATCAGCTGAAGAAATTCAAAGACTATTCGTAGAAAAATATCCTAAATATGTCGACACCATTACTGTGAGCGTGAGGATAGAAACCGAGAGTTATGCGCGTGGCGATGTGATTTTTGAAATTGGCGCGCCCGGAGGATATTTTTTTGCGATGAAAACCAATAATGCGTGGCAAATCGTTCTTGATGGTAACGGGCAAATTTCCTGCGGTTTATCAAAATATGGATTTCCTGACGAAATGCTTACGGACTGTGTTCGATAAAATAAATTTAGAAAATCACTAAAATTCGCGGTATTTTAATTAGAAATTTAAAAATTTATTATCAAATTAGATAGAGTCGAACAAATTAGCGAATAAAGACGACCAAAAGTGATTTATTAAAGGGGGTTTTGGGCGGATTAATTTCGAGGGTTGACTCTCACATTAACCAACAAAAAAAACAAATAAAATAATCAAAATTTGATTAAAGTGTAATAATTATGACTCAAGAAAAAGCGCTTTCCATACTTAAAACCGGTGTAAATGTTTTTTTGACTGGCGAACCCGGGTCTGGCAAGACACACACGATTAACGAATACGTGGCATATTTACGCAAGCAAGGGGTTGGACCGTCAATCACGGCCTCAACCGGCATTGCCGCCACCCACATCGGCGGAATGACTATTCATTCTTGGAGCGGTATAGGAATCAAACAGAAATTGGACAAACACGATCTTAATAAAATCGCGTCAAGCGGATACATCGCAAAACGTGTTCTATCCACTAAAATTCTTATCATAGATGAAATATCCATGCTTCACCCTGAAACTTTTTCTATGGTTGACGCCGTTTGTCGTGAAATCAGACAAAATCAAAATCCATTTGGCGGGCTTCAGGTTATTTTGGTTGGCGATTTTTGTCAATTACCCCCTATTATAAAATCAGAAGCTGAGAACAGCAGTCAAGCTAAACTCATTAAAGAGTCAACTGGTAGATTTGCCTATGACTCTCCTGTTTGGTCGCGATTAAATCCGATTAACTGTTATCTTACTGAACAATATCGGCAGGACGATAAAGATTATCTTAATATACTCTCGGCGGTCCGTCATAATATTTTCAATAATGATCATTTGCATTGTATTGAAACCAGAAAAATTAAGATTTGCGCCGCGCCAGATGGCGTACCAAAACTTTTTTCACATAATGTTGACGTAGATCGCGTTAATAGCGAAATACTCGCCAACCTTCCGACCGAATCGCAAATATTCATTATGTCCTCTCAGGGTTCCAAATTGTTTGTGGTCAGCCTAAAGAAGGGTTGCCTTTCTCCCGAAACACTTGAACTTAAATCCGGTGCCGCGGTAATGTTTACAAAGAATAATCCGAAAAGCGGATTTGTGAATGGTACGCTCGGCGTGGTTGAAGGATTTAATAAAGACGGCGGCGCGCCGATTGTAAAGACGCGAGACGGAAGGCGGATTGAAGTTAGGCCGATGGATTGGACAATTGAAGAAAACGGAAAAATTCGCGCCCAAATTACTCAACTGCCGCTTCGTCTGGCTTGGGCAATTACGGTTCACAAAAGTCAGGGAATGACTTTAGACGAGGCAGTAATGGATTTAAGTAATGTTTTTGAATTTGGTCAGGGGTATGTCGCGCTTTCGCGCATTAGAAGGTTTTCCGGTTTATATCTTTTTGGATGGAATGAACGCGCTTTTCAAGTGGATCCGGAAGTTTTTGCTAAAGATGAAGATTTTCGCAACGCCTCAAACGCTACAGAAACAGAGTTTTCTAAAATCTCTTTAGCTAAACTTCAAAAAATACAAGACGATTTTATTATTGCTTGTGGCAAAAAAAATTTAACAAAAGGGCGGAAAAATAAAAGGGCGCGGTTTGGGTAATTTGGATTGCATAAAAATAAGGCGGGTAATTGGAAAAAATATTAAAACATAAAATTAATGAATAAAAATAATTTTAAAAACAGAATATTGGTCAGCATCACCGGTTACAGAGATCGGGACTGGCAGAGTAAATTAAAAGAGATTGAGCGTTTTAGAATAAATAAAATAGCTCTTTTTTTGTCGCGATTTAAGCCAAAACAAAGAAAAAAGATTTATATTGCTTTATTAAAGTCAAAAATTAAATCAATTCCCTTTGTCCACGCTCGGCACGACATGAGAAAAGAAGAATTTAATTTTTTAATTAAACATTTTAATTCGCTTAAATTCACCATTCACGAAGACGCCTTTATTGATTTAAAAAAATGGAAAGGGCTTTATAAATATTTATACTTGGAGATGAATGTTGATAATTTTATTTCTAAAACCGTAGATGTGCGAAAAATCGGCGGATTTTGCGTTGACTTGTCTCATTTCAAAATTCAAGAAGAAAAATGGTCAAAAGAATTTGAATATATTATTAAAAGAAAAAATATCAGTCATTATTTCGCTTGTAACCATTTAAACGGCTATTCATATCAAAAAAATAAAGATTTACACACAGTCAAAAGTTTGAAAGATTTTGATTATTTAAAAACCCTGCCAAGATTTCTTTTTAGCCAAACAATCGCCATTGAAACGGATAATTCCATTGCCGATCAATTGAAATTTAAAAAATATTTAATCAAATTTTTAAACAAAGAAAAATAAATAATTTTATGAAAACCACTTTTTGCAGGACAAAAACTTCCGATAACTTGAGATTAGATGGTTTGCTTTTTGAACCGGACAAAAAATCTTCCACCGGTATTTTACATATTCACGGAATGGCCGGAAATTTTTACGAAAATATATTTTTAGATTCAATGGCTGAAGAATATACAAAAGCCGGATATGCGTTTTTAACCGTAAACACCAGCGGTCATGACTTTATCGCCGATTTTTCAATCGTCGGGGAAAAAGAACAATATAAAAGAGCGGGGCAAATTTTTGAAAAATTTGAAGATTGTGTTTCTGATATTGACGCGTGGCTTAAATTTTTTAAATCAAAGGGTTATAATAAGTTCATTTTACAAGGACACAGCCTGGGATCCGCAAAGGTTGTTTATTATCTTTATAAAAAGTCAGAAAGCGATTTAACAACGCTTGTTATAGCTTCACCGCCCGACGTATTGGGTTTGGCAAGAGTAAAGGCGGAAAAAAAGAATTTTGAAAGAGATTTTGCCGAAGCAAAAAAGTTGGTTGCCGAAGGCAAGGGTAAGGTTTTTCTCTCAAATATAATTTGGAATTGGTATTACGCCTCGGCGGGAACATATCTTAATATTATGGTTGATGGATCCGAAGCAGATGTTTTTCCAATTCTTAGGGGCGGTGATTTTAAGAAGTTGGAAAGTATAAAAATTCCAATCCTGGCTTTTTATGGCGGCGCCGATAGCGCGACAGTGTTCTCTCCAGAAAAAGATTTAGAGATTATAAAGAAACATCTCAAAAACAAAAAGTCAAAAACTTTATTAATCGGCACAGCGCCGCATAGTTATTTCAAACACGAAAAGCAAGTAGCCTTAGCGGTTGTTAATTGGTTGAAAGAAGTTTTGTAATTAAAATCACATCGTCAAAGAAGTAATTTTGTGGTAGTATGAAACAATATGGAAGAAGAAATTTTAAAAAAAATTGAAATGCATGATAAAAAACTCGAAGAGATTTATCGTTCTGTTGAAAAGACAAGAAAATATTTTCTTTGGACGCTTATCATAACTTTAGCTCTGTTTATTCTGCCATTAATCGGATTATTATTTATCATTCCCAATTTTTTAAGCGCTTATGCCGGCGGTTTTAATTTTTAGGATCGATTAGCAAAGGGCTAAAAATTTTTTTAGATACATCATTCAGTTGGAAAATGTCACTTTTTAAGAAATGGCATTTTTTCTATTATGCAGTTAGATTATTATGCAGCAAAATTTTTGGAAAAAATTAGATAAACCGATTACAGCCATAGCGCCGATGGCAAATATTACTGACGCGGCGTTTCGGCAAATGCTTTTGCTGTATGGCCGGCCTGACGTTTTTTTCACAGAATTTATTTCTGCGGACGGATTGTTTTCTAAAGGCAAAGAAAAATTATTAGTTGACCTTTGGTATAATAAAAAAGAACATCCGATTGTGGCTCAAATATTTGGGGCGAAACCAGAGCATTTTGAAAAAGCTGCAACAATAATCCGCGAACTTGGATTTGATGGCATTGATATTAATATGGGCTGTCCAGACAAAGATGTTGAAAAACAAGGCGCAGGCGCGGCTTTAATTAAAAATCCGGAGTTGGCAAAACAGATTATTAGAGCGACAAAAAAAGGAGCCGGTAAATTGCCCATTTCCGTAAAGACGAGAATAGGCTATTCTAAAAATCAGATTAAAGAATGGCTCCCTGTTCTTTTAAAAGAAGATCTGGCCGCGCTTACTGTTCACCTTCGCACAAGAAAGGAAGCACTAAGTATTGCCGCGCACTGGGAGTTTGCTCCTGATGTTGTGGAGCAGAGAGATTGTTGCGCGCCCGATACAATAATTCTTGGTAATGGCGACATAAACACAAAAGAAGAGATTTTTATAAAAACAAAAGAATTTAGTTTAGACGGAGTAATGATTGGCAGAGGAATTTTCGGAAATCCGTGGTTATTTTCGGAACAAAAACCCAGCGTTATTGAACGACTTAAGTGTTTAATAAAACACGCCGAAGTTTTTGAAAAAATATACAAAACAAATTATAATAAAAAAAACGGAGGAATGAAGGGTTTTGATGTCATAAAAAAATATTTCAAAGCGTATGCCAGCGGATTTGATGGCGCCAAAGAATTAAGGATTCTTCTTATGGACGCAAAAAATTCCATAGAAGTAAAAAAGATCGCAAAAAAGTTTATTACAGAGAATGGGTCGCTGATTAATTTTTAAAAAATAAATAAAAATAATATGTCACAAAAAGTGAAAATTGGGTTAGTGGTCGGCGTGGTTATATTGATTTTTGTCGTAATTGTTTTTTTGTACCAACAAAAAAATCAGGTCGAAAAAGAAAACGGCTCGGCCGAACAAAACATAGAAACAACCGCTATCTTAAATCCGATTAATGGTCAGGTGGTGGGCGAAAAAATAACAGAAACCAATCCATTTAAGGCGCCAGTCAGTCCGTACGAAGTTTATAAAAATCCTTTTAAATAATAATCAAACAATCAAAATGAGCAAATTCTTCAAAATTTTTTTAATGGGAAAACAATTAAATGGTGGACATCTATTTTAAAAGAAAAAGGACTTTTAGTTTTGGGTTACTATTATTTATGGAACAATTTTTATTATTTAGGATATTACTTTACTAGAATGAAAAATTCATTATATAAAATATATAAACAAAAATCAAAAACCAAATAGACAAATTCCATCATTGTGATACCATTAGATAAATTAATAAGAGATAGATTATGTTGCAATTTGAGGCGACAAAAGAACAAAGGGAAAAACTTTTTAATATTTTTTTAAAATATAAAGAAATTCGTCCAAAACTAGAGAGAAATTTTGATCAATTTTTAGCAACAGAAAATACGGTTCTCCGACGCGCTATGTTGCTAGGAAATATTTTAGAAATTTCACAAAAACAATTACTTTTTCTTGGAGACGACGACCTTACTTCCATAGCCTTTGCTTTGTTTTTTAAAGTAAAGAGAATTACGGTTATTGATATTGATGATCGGCTTCTGCAATTTATAAAGATGGTTGTTTTAAAAGAAAATTTATCAATAGAAACGTTTAGACAGGATCTTAAAGATCCCCTTTCTAAAACAAAATTTAAAGATTATGATATTTGTTTTTTTGATCCTCCATACACGCCGGTCGCCATAAATATATGGCTTATTAGAGCCATGGAGTCAACGTTGGGGAGTGGGAGTAATCAAGCGCGGAAAAATCCTAAAATTATTTCTCGCAAGCATTATTTTATGTGTTATGGATACACAAACCAAGAAACCGAAAGAGGATTAAAAATTCAACAAATAATCAGTTCTCTCGGTCTTATTATTCAAGAGAAAATCAGAGGATTTAATCATTATTATGGAGCTAAGTCAATAGATTCTCAAAGCGATCTCTTTTTACTTCAACCAACGCCAAGGGTGGACATTCGCAAACTCGACATTGCCCGTAGTCATTTTTATACAGGACAAAAAACAACAGATTAAATATTGGAGTTATTGTTAAATTTTTTAAACCAACGAAAGTTATTAAAAGATTAATCTTAAGATAGGTTAAGCGTTTTTGCTATCTGCGTCGATTAAGAGAATAGCATTATAAGAATTATTAAAACCGCAAAATAGATTTTATTGTCTCTTATAGAAATTCAGTGTTTATTAGAGTAATTAAGGTGTTAGATTAATTATTAATAAAAAATGAGGGAATTATGAGCAAAAAAGTTTTGTACGCGGTTATGGTTATTTTGGTTTTGGTTATTGTGATCGGCCTGATTGTTTTTAGCAAAAACAATACATTAAAAGAAGCGTCGGAACAAACACAAATAGAAACCCAAGCAACTGTCATAGAAGAAGAAATGATTGATTGCGGTCAAGCGGAAGACCCGGGGTGTTTTTTAAGCAGAATGAATGGGTGTTTGCCGGTAACCACAAAAATGGTGGGATCAGATGGCTCAACAAGTATTGACCTGACGATTTTGGGACAAGAAAACGAGAAGTGTCATTTTC
>Ga0066637_10003564_pt1 | contig 10464 bp, 12 predicted proteins | sample CryGeyCG2014_020_FD_62737 | JGI IMG/M metagenome (GOLD analysis project Ga0066637, IMG submission 62737) | Groundwater microbial communities from aquifer - Crystal Geyser CG08_land_8/20/14_0.20 | ecosystem: Environmental > Aquatic > Deep subsurface > Groundwater | place: USA: Utah: Grand County...
ACCTATGGGAGTTCAGACTGAATTCTAAACATAGTGCCCCACCCTAGCCCCTAAAAGCAATGGCCCTGTAACATCAGGGTCTATGCAACAACGAATCACATATTATGAACGTCAGATTATTGAAGTATTTTTGCGCAGAAGCAAGAGCCTCAGGGCTATAGCCAGGCACCTGAACCGAGATCACCGGGTCATTGCGCGAGAGGTCGAACGCAATACCGGAGATTACCTGCCCTACACAGCCGCTTCAGCTCAACGCATTGCTGACCGACATGAACGTTTGCGAACCAGCAAAAAACTAGAAAAGGATCCAATCTTAAAAGAATATATCGTTGGCCAGTTGAGCCAGGATCATTCTCCGGAACAGATTACCGGGAGATTGAAAAAACATCCACCTCTGTATTTGGCTGACAAAGCCCTTTGCCATGAAACCATCTATCAGTATATCTACCAAGGCGAAGGTCAATATGAATATCTATATCCGCACTTAAGACGAGGGAGGCCCCGGCGACGCAAACAAAAAGCCAGAAAACCTAGGAAAACCTCAATTCCAGAGCGGATTTTCATTCATGAGCGACCCAGAGAGGTTATTAAAAAGAAACGTTTTGGCCATTGGGAATCTGACACCATGCTTTGCCAGGGTCAGCTGGAGGCTCTGTCTACACAATATGAAAGAAAGACTCAATTATTGCGTTTGCACAAAACTAAAGACCGGTCAGCCCCAGCAACAGAATGGGCTATCCGCGATATCATCGCTTCACTGCCACAAGACTTGTTTCGCACCATGACTTTTGACAATGGTGGCGAAGGTGCTTGTCATGTGAAAATCAGGAATGACTGTGGTATTCAAACCTACTTTTGTGACGCCTATGCGGCTTGGCAGAAAGGCGGGGTGGAAAATATGAACGGTTTAGTTCGCCAGTATATTCCCAAAAACACCAACCTCTCCCAGCTGACTGACCAAGATCTTTATGCTATACAGGAAAGACTTAACAATCGTCCTAGAAAAAGTCTTAATTATCTCACTCCCAACCAGGTCATTGCTTCAGGGGTGGGGCACTAGATTCTAGAACTCACACAGGAGGTTTGCTTTTGATTGTAAATCTCTCCGCACGAGGCACCTTGCCCGCCAGTGTCCTGACACGGCAGGCGGGGGTATATATACCTAAAACCAACAACCACAACTGTTTTCGAGAAGGTGGCGCTGGGTTAAATCTTTCAATAAAAAAGAGCCGGGCGTCTGTGCGTTTCCGGCTTGAGTAATCTTACAGAACATATCAGCAGCTGCTCATGCTTTTCCTAGTATAGCTAGCATAACTAGGCGCTACTGTTACTCACCAATTGATGAGTCTTTCAAATCAATCTGCTCATTGTTACGAACGACTATGCACCATTTAAGTGGTGCTTTCTGCTATTGTGGTCCCCATCACAATATACGATGGTGACCACCGCACATATTGTAAGACCCCGTAGGATCTCTTCACCTTTGGAAGTGTTAATCCTCTGTGGGCACCTTCCAGGGCGGAATAGGGCCGCTAAGCGGCATTTTGTGGCTTAGGGAGAAGTCCTCCTTTATCGCCGATTTTCAAAAAATAATTACAAAGTAATCTATTTAAGTACACTTGGCCAGCATGCAGCTAGCATCTGCTTTTCAAGCGTGCAAACCATAATAGCGCAGATTGAAAAACTTGTCAGGCCCCTGTGCGGTTAACTGAATTCTAAGCATATTCCCCTCCCCAAGCCCCAGCGCAGCCCGCTGTGGTTGCGCCTTGATTGAACATCAACAGTAAGTCCGTACTACTAAACAATTAAAAAACCGGGCATCAAATGACGCACCGGTTGATTACGAGAAGCAAATTACCCTTTACAAACATGTCTTTTGCCGTCCAAATCAACTATGACTCTGACGGATCCTAAATTTGGCAAAGCATCGGTGATAAGGTGAATATAAGATCCCTTCTTCCCAGAAGAATAGAGCAGAGCGTAAAAAAATGTGCTGCCGTTTCTAACAACTGAAATTGGTGGAGCAGCTAAATAATATTCCCCTGCTGGCATTTCCTGCTGAAGTATGGACTTGCCTTGTTCAGATTTTTTTCCGGCTTCATTGCCGGCAAAATACAAAAAATCGACGAAAATACGACAAATCCTAAGCCGCTAAGCGTTATGTTTTCGAATTTTACACCCTTTAGCAAAAGCGCTATTGCGGCTACTATTAAGACTATGGATAGTATAAAAAATGGCACTTGCATACATCCTCCTTTAATAACTGATTTGGTTAAATTATCAACGTACCGTTTTAAATCAAGCTAATCACACGGAAAAATTTCCGTCAAATGCCAGAATTTATTAATAATCAAAATTCTAACGGGGTAAATTTTATTATTCATCCCCTAGCCCTGGCGCAGCCGACTTATCATCATCATAAATGCCTAGCGCAGCCCGCTGTGGCTGCGCCTTGGTTAAGTACATATAGAGCCGCCTGCACCCGATAAAAAATGTAAGATTCATTGCCAAAATCATGTAATATCAGTAGTATTCCTGGTATGGCAGAGCCAGAAAAAACCGACGAGCAAATAGTCAAGGAAGTAATTGCCGGCCAGGTAGAGGCTTTTGGCGTATTGGTTCAAAGGTACGAAGATAAGCTGAAAAGGTATGGCCGCAGGTTCTTGTCCAGCGCCGAGGGCATTGAAGATATTGCACAGGAAATTTTTATCAGCGTTTACCAAAACTTGAAAAGTTTTGACACCGGCAGGCGCTTTTCCCCATGGATTTACCGCATCGCCCACAACGCTTTTGTTAATACTTTGAAAAAACGCGCTCATGACCCCCTGCCTTTCTTTAACCCGGATGTTTTATTCCCCCACCCGATCACGCCTGAAAGACCGGATCGGGACTTGGAAAGAAAAGAAATCAGGGAACTGCTGGATAAATCTTTGCAAAAGCTGCCGACCAAATACCGCGAACCCTTAATCCTGTTTTATTTGCAGGAACTGGATTACATTAGCATTGCTGACATTATGCATTTACCGGTTTCCACGGTCGGAGTCAGAATAAGCCGCGGGAGAAATATGCTGAAAAAAATTTCCAATAAATCAGATTACTTATGACAGACCAAAAACTACCGGAAAACATGAAGGAAAAAATTTTGCGGGAAATCCGGGAAAAACACATTGCGATAAAGCCAAAATGGCAGTTTGTTTTAAAAACCATACTGATAATCTTTATCTTGAGCATTGTCGCTTTCTACATTCTGTTCCATACCAGCTTTCTTTTTTATTCACTGCATCATAATGGCAGCCTGTTCCTGCCGCAATTTGGCATGTCAGGAATCAAAAGACTCTTTTGGTCTTTCCCCTGGCTCTGGGCAATTGCCGGCATACTTTTAACTGTTATTTTTGGAATAATTATTGAAAATAAAACCAGGGCTTATCGTTTCCCGCTTTTGTACACGGTTCTGGCAGTAATAATTGTTGTAACTTTAACCGGCGTGTTATGCGTTATATTGCCAATACACACAACTTTGCGAAAAATAAATGCGGGGGCTGAAATTCCAATCATCGGCCCGCTTTACAATGGCCTGCCGGAAAATGAGCTTTTTCAAACATACATCGGTGAAGTTTCAGATCTGCAAAAAAATTCTTTCACTCTGATAAATCGAAATGGACAAGCGGAGACAATATATCTGGAACCACAAACTGATCTGCCAAACGACTTTCAGCTTGAAAATGGAGTTGAAGTAATGATAATTGGGGAAGAAAAAGCTGGCTGTGTTGAAGCTGAAGGTATTCGTGCCTTGTATGGCGGTTATGGTCAGGAAATCCACGAACGAATCCATAACAATCAATAAAACCTTAATAAATTAGGCGCTAAATTACGAATGAAATAAGTTCCAGGTCTTTTTGTATTATTTTCTGCAGTAATTCATATCTCACTTTTACAAAACACCAGGGTTATGCCAAAAAAAACCAATCCTTCCAATTTTAAAAAAATAAGTACCACGCTTATTTTAGCCATCGCCCTTGGATTGACTCTTAACACGGCTTTAGCAATCAGCGGTCTTGAATCAATACATCGCCTAAACTCTGCTCCAAAGTCCAGGCTATTCTTTCAGCAAAGTATATCGGGCAATTCACTGCAGGACGCGACTTAATAAATAATTTAGCCCCTTCCCTTTATTGCGGATGTTAATTAACAAGGCCCCTAATAAGGGCCTTGTTAAATTTTTAATTAATGAAATTTGAATTTTTAGGCACCAGAAGTATTTTTTCTTCTTTTTTTGCGTGTGTAAACCAAATAAATAATCAAAAAAGCGGCAATAATCAGAAGCGGCACGATCCAAAACGACCATATGGTCGACAAATTTTCAATCCAGGTAATCAGCTTGGGGCCGAAAAAATAGCCCAGTAAGACATAAGCCGCGGCCCAGATAGCCTGACCAGCGCTTTCGGCCAGCCAAAATTTCGTAAAAGGCATTTTGGAAATTCCGGCCAAGACATTGATTACCGCGGCGACTGACGCAAAAATAAACCGGCCCAAGAAAACCGCCCAAACGCCCTTCTGGCTGAAATATTTTTCGGCTTTATCCAGCTTGTCTGGCTTAAACCATCGCCGGGAAAGTTTGTGCAAAATCGGCCGGCCGGCTTTTAAACCCAAAAAATATCCGGTTAAATCTCCTGTCATGGCTCCCAGCCAGGCGACCAGCCAAAGCAATAACGGGTTAAAAGTCCCTTCTCTTGCCAGGCCGCCCAGAACCGCCAAAATCGGCCCTAGCGGCACGGAAAAAAAGAATTCAAAAGTTTCTATAGCGACAATGGCGTAAAGCCCGATGTAACCATAGCTGGTAATAAAACTCAAAAATGATGATTCAGGCACGATCATTTTTTGATATGGCGCATTAATCTGACATGATGGCGAATTGGGCGATAAACAATATATGTAAAAACAATTAAGACTGCCAACATGCCAATCAATACGCCGACAACATTCGCCTGGTCAATCATTCTGATGTATTTATCAACTTGTTTGCCGAAAAAATAACCCAGAAAAATATAAATGCTGGACCAAACCGCCTGACCAGCCATTTCCGCCGGCAAATATTTTTTCCAGGGCAAATCCGAAGCGCCGACAATGACATTCAAAGGCGCGGCAACGGTGGCAAAAATAAAACGGCTGAAAAATATGGCGACTGCTCCGAATCTGATAAAAAACTTATCCGCCTTTTCAATGGCTTGCCGCTTGATTATTTTTGTGCCAAATCTGTATAATATGGGCCGGCCGAATTTCCGGCCGACAAAAAATCCCAGGTTGTCGCCGACCACCACGGCAGAATAAACCGTAGTCCACAAAAGGGCGACATTAATGATGCCTTGTGAAGCCAGACCGCCCAAAAAAACCAAAATCGGCCCAACCGGAACTGAAGCCACAAATTCAAAGGCTTCAAAAGCCACGACCAGCCAAAGGCCAATCAAACCAAAACGGCTGAAAGTTTCTAAAATTAAACCGGCCAGGTCATTCATTAGTTTCGGCTTTTTTAATTCTTCGGGCTTTATAACCAAGCTTATTCAGCCATCGCCAGCCCGGCATAACTGACGCATGGACTGGATATTTTTCAAAAGCCAATTTGTAAACCAGCTCAACCTGGCCCGCGACCGTTTCCCAGCAATACTTTTTAGCCTCGCATCGACCAGCTTCGCTCATAGTCTTAGCTAAAACCGGATCGCTGATAACTTTTATCAACGCATCAGCCAAGGCTCGCACATCGTTAGGCCTGATTAAAATAGCGGCCTTGGTTTTTCCCAAAAGACACCTGTAGCCGGAAATATCCGAAGCCACAACCGGGGCGCCAGCTGCCATGGCTTCCAAATTCACTATACCAAAACTTTCTCTGCTGGTCGCGGGTGTGCAATAAACTTGGGCAGTGGCGTAATAATTCGGCAATTCCTGGCTGGAAACCCGGCCTGTAAAAATTACATCTTGGCCCATTTGACCTTTCAATTTTTTTTCATAGCGGGATCGCAAAACCCCGTCTCCCACGGCAATAAATCTGACACTAGGCACTGTTTTTTTTACTAAGGGGAAAGCTTCCACTAGATTCACAAAACCTTTTCGGCCAACAAAATTGCCGACAAATAAAATATTTGGTCTGTCAGTATATTGCGGCAAAGCTTTGCCTGATGAAAATTTTTCAAAATCAATGCCATTGGGAACTAATTCATACTTCCCTTCGGGAAAATACTTTTTAATCGAAGCCAGGGCAGACTCGGAAACCACTATGCGGCCGTGCAGTCTGGATAAAGCCGAAGCCACATAGGGTCGGCAAATACCCAAGGGCAAAGAACGGTCATAAGTGGCGTGGAAAGTTCCAACATTAACAGTGTTTGAACTTAACAAGCTTAACAGCGGCAAAGTTGGCTGTTCCGGGGCTTGCACATGCAGAACATCGAATTTTTCCTTTTCAAAAACTTCTCTCAATTGCCGGCTTAAGTGTCTGCCATAGGCAATGTGCGCCTGGGAACCATTTTTTTGAAAATTTAAAGACTTGCCTACCCGGATGACATTTTCACAATTGAATGGCGCGTCTGCGTATTCACCATAGGAAGTAGTAACAATTTTCACGCAATGCCCTTTTGCTCTTAAAGCCTGGGCTAAGTTAGCAACATGCTCTGATATTCCGCCGATCGCGGGATAATAGGATTCGCTGACAATGCCGATTTTCATATTAAACAAAAATGCTTTTAATTTTGTTCAAATAAGCCATAGACAGAGCCTTTGTAATATGAAAAAACTTTAAAATTTTCGGGATGAATTTTAGCTCGTGTGAGCCGTCAAAATCCACCAGTCGCAGCCTGTTTTGCAAAAACTTGCTGATCCTTTGATTAAATCCATCCGGCCAAACACGAACTGAATAATGACCGGCCTCATCAAAAATTTCCATTTCACTGTTCGACAGGCCTTTATGCAGCTCCTCTGCCCACTCCACCGGACAAACCGCGTCTGCCCGACCGGCAATTACCAGAGCAGGAGTTTTTATTTCCGGCAAAAGCGGACGCATGTCAACTTTTAAAGCTGACCAAACTCGGTCGCTCCAAAAATGAATCCAGATCGTATCCAGGCCAGTATGCCACATCCAATCTAAAAACCTGCCAGCCAGACCGTGATAGCCGCCCGGTTTTTGTCTGAAGCCCGACCACATGCTTTCGCGAATGTGAGATGAAGAAACCCCGGGTATAACCAGCAGATGCAGAAGAAATCTCAAAGTCATTTTATTAAAACCAAAATGCCTGAAGCTGAACTTGGCAAAGGTGCTTAATAAAATCAGGCCTGAAATTTTTTCCGGTTGCTTGTGAGCCAATTCTAAAGCGACCAGGCCGCCGTAGGAATAAGCATATAAAACGGCTTGCTCAATTTTTTCCGCCCGCAAAAACTCCAGTAAATCTTTAGCCATTCTGGCCACATTGGTTTTTTCCCCTGGAAAAGGCTTGAAGCGGTAATTCCACATAATCACCCTAAAATGCGGCAAAAGATATTCCACCTGCTCGGGAATAAAATCATGGGACAAGCTGCCTGGCAGAATTCTCTTTTGACCAGGCAATAATATCAAAACCGGCCGGTTTGGCGGGCTATCCAAACTTTCGCCAAAAGTAATAACTTCTCCGTCTGATAAAGTAAAATTTCGTTTTTTGAACATTGAATGTGGCCAAAAAGCCTTAAAAAAGATATAATCATTATAACAGAAACAGCTTTGCCACCGAAGGTTCAGCCTTCACAGCCGTTTCGGCGAAGTAGGCCCGACAAACCTTTGGGAAGGCATTTATTTATCAAATTAACTACATGCGAGCACCTAAAGGAAGATATTGGCCCCTGGTAATTAAAATCCTCACAGTATTCTTCGTTATCTGGGTAATAAGTTTCCTGGTTAGCGACCTTATCCAAATCCATGTTCTGAACTGGACCCAGCATTTTGGCTACCCAGTAGTCTTTCTCTGGATTGTGGTGGCCAATATTATTGCCGGCTTGCCCTCCAGTTTCCTGCCGATTGGCATTGGCATGGCGTCAGCCAAGGGCGATTATAACCCAACTATCGCGATTACGATTATTACTGTTGCTTCTTTAATGGGCGATACTATTGCCTATACTCTGACCCGTCGCTTCCGCCATCACTTCTTAAAATGGCTGAACATTGATGAAAACGAGCCGAATTACACCAAAGCTTATAATTATATTTCCCATGGCGGCGGCAAAAGATTGGTCTTTATGACCCGATTTTTGTTTGCCGGCATTCTGGGCTTTGTGAATTACGCCGCTGGCATGTTAAAAATGAAATTTTGGAATTTTTTCTGGCTGGCCCTGGCCGGCGAATTGCTATGGTCAGCCATTTGGTTTGGCATTGGCTATTACCCCTTGGAGTTGAAAGGCTTCATTGTTTTCCATTGGGAACTTTCTTTAATCGTTACCTTTGCAATTTTAGCAACCCTGTATTGGATCCACTTAAGAATGCAAAAACAAAACAAAAGCCTGTTCAGAACTGTCTGGCAGACTTTGATAGGAAGATTGAATTAATTAACTACGAAAATACTATGAAACTACGAATTACGAATGGGTACGAATATACGAATTAAGAACTAAGAATTTTGATTTTATTCGTACATTTCCGCCACCCTTTGAAAGTATTCATAAGTTGACGGGACCCCGCCGTATGGCGGTGGCGTATTAATTCGTAGATTCGTAGAATTTATTACCAAACCCAAACCTTATTTATTCGGATACACAACAATCATGACTTTTTTGCCGTTGTAAATATATCCGTTATTCCAATCATGAACCGCGTTCCATAATACCTGCGGCTTGTAAACATAGCCATTGCCTTTTCGCGTACCTGGATCATTAGTGATAATTCTGCCGTCGGCTAACCAGCCGCGAACAACCAGGTTGTGATATAAAGGTCCGCCATTTTTAAAATTCGGATTTTTTAACAATTTCCCGGCAGTCGGTAAAATCACTGGCCGGCCAGCATAAACCTGGGCCTTAATGTCATCCCAGCTTTTAATCGGCAGAACCTCAACCCTTTTATAACCCCAGACGCTTTTGATAAACTGCGCGGTTTGCGCGGCAGTAGTATCTTTAAAATCCCCGAATTTCTTGTTTTCAAAAGCGATTAATTTAGCGAATTGAACCTCGATCTGCGCCGCAGTCGGTTTTTTAACTTTAGTCCAATAATAATGCACTGTCAGTGCCGCAGCTTCCTCGCAAGTTTCTTCGTGAACCGCGTCCCAATTGGCAGTCGGGGCCTGCAAAACAAAAGGCACTGAAAGGTTGAATTGCTTTGGCAATTTGACCGCGGCCGCGTTAACTTTTTCACCCAAAACCTGGCCAGTGGTTAACTCTTTTTCAGCCGTGGTGTCAGCAACATCAACTGCTTCTGGTAGACTATTGGGCTGATCAGAAAAAAACCTGGCTTCAATTGCGTCTTTTTTTAACACAAAAATTCCAGCGCCAATCATTAGAAAAGCGAAAATCGCAAGAATTATGCTAATGGCTTTCTGATTTTTCATATCTAGAACAGTATAATGTAAGCTTAATAATTATTCAATTTTTAATATAAACCAGGAAAATTAGAGGGGCGCTTTTTGATCTACCTGATCAAGCGCCCCTAAAGTTACCTCTGACAAACGGCTTCAATGGTGTCAGTAATGTTATCCTTCACCGGTTCGACAATCCCTTTTATGACAATCATGAGACCCACAAAACCTCCTTGGTTATTAATACCGCCTACCGCTTCCTTGTGCGGATTTTCAAAACAGGTAAGGCTATCACCATTCGCCTATCTTGTCAAGGCTCAACAGACAAATTAGCATATAGTCATGAAACCTAAATTACTTTTACATGTCTGCTGCGCCACTTGCGGGGCCTATGTTTTGGAGCTGTTAAAACCGGACTATGATATTACGGCTTATTACTACAATCCCAATATCTACCCCAAAGAGGAATACGAAAAACGCATTTCCGAAGTAAAGCAATACTGCCTGGAAAATAACCTGAAGTTTATTGAAGAAAAACCAGACCAGGATCATTGGTTTGAATTGACCAAAGGCCATGAAAAAGACCCGGAGCGGGGTGAACGCTGCGGGATTTGTTATAAGATGCGCCTGCAAAAAACCGCGGAATATGCCAAGACTAATGGTTTTGAGATTTTTGGCACGGATTTATCAATCAGCCCGCACAAAGACGCAAAAAAGCTTAATGAGATCGGGGAAGCTTTGGAAAAAACTCTTGGCATAAAATACCTGGTTTCGGACTTCAAAAAGCAAGATGGTTTTAAAAAAGCCATGCAGATCAGCCGTGAGCATGACTTTTACCGGCAAAATTATTGCGGGTGTATTTATAGCTTAAAAGCCCTGAAAACTCCCCGCATGCTTTGACAATAAAAGCCAATGAATTATAATCGCAGTATCCGCAATACGCACTAAA
>Ga0066637_10003565_pt1 | contig 10462 bp, 9 predicted proteins | sample CryGeyCG2014_020_FD_62737 | JGI IMG/M metagenome (GOLD analysis project Ga0066637, IMG submission 62737) | Groundwater microbial communities from aquifer - Crystal Geyser CG08_land_8/20/14_0.20 | ecosystem: Environmental > Aquatic > Deep subsurface > Groundwater | place: USA: Utah: Grand County...
CGTCGAAGCGCCTGTCGTTTATCACGAGCGACGGCTCGCGCGCGATTCCGTATTTCGCGATTATCGCCTTCAGCACGGGCATGTCCGCGTCGGTCGGCAGCGCGAAAACTCGCACCTTCGCGCAGCGCGCGGTCACGTCGTTCAGCACCTGCGCCTGCGCGCGGCACTCGAGGCAGTCGCGCTTCTCCGGATAGAAGTAAAGCACGGAAACCACGTCGGTTCCTCCGCACGCCTTGTCCAGCTGCTGCAAATAAAGCCAGAGCTGCACGTTCGTCAGCACGAAGCGGCTCTTGATGGTGGCGGTGTCGGTGAACACGTTCGCCTCCGACGCCGTCTGCAGTTCGCCGAACAGCCTGTAGAGCCTGCCCACCTGCTTCTCGGTTTCCTGCCTCAGGATGGGGCACAATTCCGCGGAGTTGTTGAACGTCTGCGAGTAGAGCAAAAGCGTGCTCGACGACTGCACCTGCTCCTCTATGTCCGACATCTCGGCGCGCAACTGGGCGCCGCGCGAATCGTCGAGATACTTCACGAAGAAGAAATTCCCGATGAACAGCAGGGCGGTTATCAGGAACGCCTTGACGTAAACGCTCACCATTTCCTTTGCACTCCCGCAGCCTCGTGCAGCATGCTCGAGAAGTACACGAGGGATATGAACGCCGAATACAGCGTCATGAACACGATAATCGCAGGCGCCTGCGTTATTTTAATCCGTTCCTTTGCCAAGCCGAAGGACAGGAGCACGATGTAGCTCCATACTACTATTGTAAATATGAAGAAGAAAGCCGAGGAGTTCATCACCGCGTTCGAGTAGATGCCCGCGTTGTAGAGCAGCGAGGGGTCCACCGACGCAACTCCGATTCCGCCGAACAGCATGTTGAACGCGTTCGTGCCGTGCATGGCGATTATCCGCGTCGCGACTATCACGCCGAGCACCTCGATGATGAACGAAACGGGATACACGAATTTCCCGAAATCGCCGTATTCCGAACCGAAGATGATGTGCGAGTACTTCCTGCCGTTGAATATCTTGCCGCGCAGCCAGCGCAGGCGCTGCTTGTAAAGCGAATGCCAGTTGTCCGGCACCTCGGTGTAAATCTTCGCGTCCGTCGTGCACCTGATGCGCCAGCCCTTTTCCTGCAGGTGGAGCGCGATTTCCATGTCCTCCGTTATGTTGTCCTCGTCGAATCCTCCGACGTCTTCCAGCGCTTCGCGGGAATAGAGCGACATGGGGCCGGGAGTGACGAGCAGGCTGTCGAGCCGCGCCATTGCGGTGTGCCAGAAACCGAAGGAAACGTAATACTCGATTTCCTGAATCTTCTGCACGAAGTTCCTGGCGGGCGTCTCCACGCAGACGAGCGCGATTACGGCGCCGACTTTCCTGCCGGCGAAATGCGGCGTCATCTTCAGCAGCGCCTTCGGCTCGGGATACGTGTCCGCGTCGATACAGGCGATGATTTCGCCACGCGCCTCGCGCAGCGCCTTGTTGATGGACGCCGCCTTGCCGACGTTTTTTCGGTTGGTGATTGTTTCGATGCGCTTGCCGAATTTTTTCAGCTTCGCGGCGGTGTCGTCGGTGCTCGCATCGTTCACGACGATTACCTGCGTTTTGCGCGGATACTCCATCGCGAGTACGGAATTAATGGCGCGTTCGATTGTCTTGCCTGCGTTATACGCCGAAACGATTACCGTTACGGCTGGTTTCGCGCTCGTAGTCTCTTCCGCCTTCCGCTCCCAGAACTTGAGCAGATAGACGATTGCGACGTAGATGAAGAAGAAGTTCGCCGCGAGAAAGATGACGAGGTAGGGCACGACTGCGAATATTACGCCGAGCACGGCGCACGCGACGAGCAGCGCGAGCAGTAGCCAAAGGAAGGGATGCCCCTCCTGCTGCCGCACTTCCCGAAAAGAAGGCATGGGACAGATAGGGCGTCGGCTATTTTAAGGATTTTACCCGCGCAAAAACGCCAGCTTTTAAAAGCGCCCCGCGTTATGCCTTAGTCGGACGCTTCGCGTTTGGATTGAGGAGGGCTGATGGGATGCGCAAGAAGAACTCCGAAGACGCTTTTGAGCAGATGGTGAGCATGAAGACCGTCCTGCTCGGCGGAATCGCCATAGTCGCGCTTTTCGCCGCGGTGCTTTTCATGACGTCGCAGCCGAAGCCGGCCGTGACCGCGCCGACCGCCCTCTCCATATCGATAAGCAACGGCGCGCCGTACACGCGCTCCGCCGAGGTGTTCCTCAAGCTCTCCGCAATCGGCGCCAAGGACTGCGCCTACAGCAACGACAACGCCGCGTGGTCTGCGTGGGAGCAGTTTACGGACAACGAACACTGGGTGCTCCAGTCCGCCGAGGGCATGAAGACGGTATATTATAAGTGCCGCTCCGCGTCGGGCGGAATCGCGGGCACGGTATCCGACACCATCCTGTTCGACGCAACGTCCCCGACCGTCGACGTAACCGCGCCTGTTTCCGGCGCAGTTTATCCCGCTCCTGCAGTCACGCTTACGTTTACGCCGAGGGACAACCTCGCGTACTCGCTCGTCTGCACCGCCTACCTAGACGGCGCGGGTTCGAACATCGGGCAGGTGCGCTCGAAGCAGACGCATTCCGCCGACATAGTAGTTTCAACTGGTTCGCACTCGCTTTACGTCAAGTGCAGGGACGACGCCGGCAACGAAGGCGTTTCGGCGACCAAGGAATTCACAGTCGTTCCTGCCCAGGCGCCTCCAACGCCGACGCCGCAGCAAGGATACTCCGCACCGCCCGCCAATCTCTACATAGCGATTAACAATGGCGCGCAGACGACCGACACCACGGCGGTCGTGCTTTCGCTTTCCGCCATAAACGCCACGCAATGCAGGTACAGCAACGACGGACTGTCATGGACCGCGTGGGAGCCGTATCTCCAGAGCCGTGCGTGGGTGCTCGCTTCGGGAAACGGCGTGAAGAGCGTGCACTACCAGTGCCAGAACGACGCGGGCGTTTCCCCGACGGTGTATGACACGATAAAGCTCGACGTTCCGCTCGTCGGCACTCCGCCGCAGAGCCTCTCGGTTTCGATAAACAACGGCGCGCGGTACGTCATGGGCAGGAACGTAGGGCTGACGCTCTCCGCAATCGGCGCGTCCGAATGCAGGTACAACAACGACGGGAACGCGTACGTCGACTGGGAACCGTACTATACGTACCGCAGCTGGACGCTCCTGTCGGGCGACGGCGTGAAAACCGTCTACTACCAGTGCAGGAATTCAAACGGCTGGTCGTCGCCGGCGTGGAGCACGATATTCATGGACACCGTCGCGCCGTTCAGCGTCACCGAACTCACCGGTTCGGTCGAAAGCAATGCCGAGCGCACGCGCGTCATTCTCGTGTGGTATGGCGTGACCGACCCGCAGCCCGGCAGCAACGTCAACCGCTATAACGTATACCGCTCGGATGCCGCGATGCCATACTCGTTCGAAAAGATAGGCGAAACGACGGACACGAGATTCACGGACGAAAGCCCGTCCGATTCAAGCGGCGGGTCCGTGAGCGGCTTCACTCGCGCCTACACAGTGCACGCCGTCGACAACGCGGGCAACGAGGGCGACGGTAACGTGGTGGTAGTGACCGGCTAGGCGCGCAGCGCCTCAATCGCCGCAGCCATGTCAGCCGACCTGAAGAGATAGGTGCCTGCAACCAGTATGGACGCTCCCGCAGCCACGCACTTCTTCGCGGTTTCCGCGTTTATCCCGCCGTCCACCTCGACGTAAGCGGAAGGGCGGAGCGTCCGCAACAGCCTGATTTTCGGGAGCATTTCGGGCATGAACGCCTGCCCGCCCTTTCCCGGCTCAACTGCCATCACCACAAAAAGGTCGCACTCGCGCAGCAGCTGTCTCGGGATTTTGCCGACGGGAGTCGCTGGTTTTATTGAGACGCCCGCCTTCTTTCCGAGGGCATGAATCTTCCTGACCAACGCGGCGGGGTTTTCAGCCGCCTCCAAATGAAATGAAATAATGTCCGCACCCGCTTCGGCATATCCGTCAACCAGCTTTTCCGGTTTTTCAACCATCAGATGAACGTCCAAAAAAAGTTTCGACGCCTTGCGGATGCACGCTACGACTGCCGGCGAGAAGTCGGTTTTATTCGGCACGAACCTGCCGTCCATCACGTCGATGTGCAGCCAGTCCGCGCCCGCCTTCCCGCAGCGCTTCGCTTCGTCCTCGATGCGCGAGAAGTCCGCGGAAAGCAAGGAGGGCGCAACAATCATTTACCGATTCGCCTCTGTTTGCTGCACGCCGCGTCGCGTGCAGCCAGCAAGGAACGCGTTTGTCTCCTCGTACTTCGTCTTGTCGATTTTGCCCGCGTCCAGCAGGATTTTCAGCATCGCCCTGAGCTTCATCACCGCGTGCAGTCCGACGCCTTTCTCCGCGAGTTGCCTCTTTCCGCCCTGCTCGCGGTCAATCAGCACGACGACGTCTTTTACGAGCAAGCCCGCTTCCGTAAGCGGCGCGATTGCCTCGAACTTGCTTCCGCCGGTGGTTATGAGGTCGTCGACGACTACGGCAGTCTCGCCGGACTTGTACTCGCCCTCGACCGCCTTTTTCGTGCCGTAATCCTTCGCTTCCTTGCGCGCGTAAACCATCGGTTTGCCCGTTTTCAGCGAAATCGCGGTTCCGATGGGCATTGCCGCGTAAGGAATGGCGGCGAGTCTGTCGAACTGCAGCTTTTTCAGTTTCGACGCCATCGCCCCCGCCACCTTCTTCAGCAGCGCGGGGTGCGATGCGAGCAGCCGCAAGTCTATGTAAATCGGCGACACGATTCCGCTCTTCAGCGTGAACGAGCCGAACTTGACGCATCCCGCGTCGAACAGTTCAATCGCGAGTTCTTTTTTTCCCATAGGTTAAATCACCGCATTGAACGCCCTGCGCAGCCGCCGCGCCTCTTCGGCGGGGTTCTGCGCCTCGATTATGCTTCTTCCCACTATCGCAAAGTTCGTGCCCGCTTTGGCGGCTTTCGCGGCGTCGCCTCCCTGCGCGCCCGTAACGTCGAGCGCGAGAACGAGTCGGGAGTCGCGCGACTGCGCCATCTCGACGAATCTCTTGCGGAACACTGCCTGAAACACGAAATCCCCGCAACCCTAACGCCGCTCGGATTTAAAACTAGTAGCTTCTCGCGAAATACGCCGTTTCCTTCGCGGGCTTCCCGCAGAACACGCAGTTGCCCTTCGGCTTCTCGTCGAAAGGAATGGCGCGGAGCGTCGCGCCCGTCTCCTCCTTGATGGCTTCCTCGCATCTCGCGTCGCCGCACCAACCTGCTTTCACGAAGCCCTTCTCAACCAGTTGCTTGAACTCCGCGTAATCCTTCGCCTCGAACATGCGCGACTGCGCTTCCGCACGCGCCCGCAAAAGCAAGTCCTTCTGCATCGCATCGAGCTGCGTCGCGATGTAATCGGCGGCTTTCGCGTCGTCGAGAAACTCTTTTTCGCCCTTGTCGCGCCTGACAATCGTCATGCCCTGCTTTGCCAGGTCCTTGAGCCCGATTTCAACTCGGATTGGAACGCCCTTCATCTCCCATTCGTTGAATTTCCATCCGGGCGAGCGCTCGTCGCGCTCGTCGAAGTGAGTAGTAATGCCCTTTGCATCCAATGCGGCGATGAGCTTCTCCGCCGAGCGCAGCGCCATCTTCTTGTCCTCTTCCGTCTTGAAGATTGGAACGATTACCACCTGCAGCGGAGCAACCAGCGGCGGCAACACCAAGCCGCGGTCGTCGCCGTGCACCATCGCAAGCGCGCCTATAAGCCGAGTGGAAACGCCCCACGACGTCTGCCACGCCAAATCCTCCTTGCCGTCGGCGGTTTTGAAGCGTATTCCGAAAATCTTCGCGAAATTCTGTCCGAGCAGGTGCGACGTCCCGCACTGCAGCGCCTTTCCGTCCGGCATAATCGCCTCTATAGTAGTCGTCATGTCCGCGCCAGGGAACTTCTCCGCGTCGCTTTTTTTGCCCTTTATCACCGGCACGCAGAGCAGTTGCTCGCAGAGGTCCGCGTACCAGTCGAGCGCGCGCCTTACCTCCGCTTCCGCCTCCTCCTTCGAAGCGTGCGCGGTGTGCCCTTCCTGCCACAGGAATTCGCGCGTGCGCAGGAAGGGCTTCAGCGCCTTCGTGTCCCAGCGGATTATGTTGCACCACTGGTTCACCTTCAGCGGCAAGTCGCGGTGCGAGGAAATCCACTTCGCGAACATCGTATACATGATGGTTTCGCTCGTGGGACGCAACGCGAGCCTCTCGCCGAGCGCCTCGTCGCCGCCGTGCGTAACCCACGCCACTTCGGGCACGAAACCCGCGAAATGCTCCGCCTCCTGCTTGAGCAGCGACTCGGGTATGAACATCGGGAAATAGGCGTTGCGCACGCCGTCCTTCCGCATCCGCGCGTTAAGGAACGATTGAATCTTCTCCCAGATTGCGTACCCGCGCTCGCGTATGACCATGCAGCCCTGCACGGGCGTATAGTCCATGAGCTGCGACGACTGCACGAGCTCCAGATACCATTCGGAGAAATCGGCTGCCTTCTTGTGCTCAAGAGCCATGAAGCGTTTTCCGCGCTGCGCTTATTAATCCTAACGCAGAATGGTTTGCGGGGAGTGATGGTTATGGGACTGAGCAAGAAGGACATGGACAGGCGCAAGCATACGCTCAAGGCGAAGCTCGAGGAGCTGCAGAAGAAGGTGGACATGGACCCGCTGAAGCGCGACAGGCGGCTGCACGAGGAGTACGAGGAAGTGAGGAAGAAGCTCGCGGAACTCGAATAATCAGCGCATTTCCTCGATTGTGCCGCCGCGCCTCGGCGGCGCGCTCGGTTTTTCGTCGGGATGGCCGATCGGAACCACTACGACGGGGGTAATGCCCTCCGCTACGCCTACTGCCTTAGCTACTGCTTCGCGATTGATGCCGCTCGCCCATACTGCTCCCAAACCCATCGAATGCGCCGCGAGCAACATATTTTCCGTCGCAGCCGAGACGTCCATGATTGCCATATCGTGCCCGTGCTCGGCGCCGAAACGTGCGGAAAGCCGCGCCGCATCCGTGCAACCCACGACGACAAGCGGCATCTTCGGCGGGAACTGTCTTCCAGTCGCTGCGCAAACAGCAGCCTTCCTTTTTTCGTCGAAAACGAAGTAGAACCTCCTGCTCTCCATGTTGCACGCGGAGGGCGCCCATTTCACGGCGTCCTTGAGCGCCGCCACCTGCTCCGCCGTCAGCGGCTTGTCCTTCCACGCGCGCACGCTCCTGCGCCCGCAAATCGCCTCGAAAACGTCCATCCGCATCACCTTTTTATTCAGCTTCAGTAATGCTTCCATGAAGAAAATCCTTTTGCTTCTGCTGGTTGCCGTCGCGATGTTCGGTTGCCTTGAAGAGGATGCGGGAACGGAGGGCATCGCCGCTCCGACTGCCGCGCCTACGAACGCCCCGCCCTCTGGCGTCTTCGACATGCAGTGCTACACGGACGTGCCGCTGAATCCCGCGTTCGTCACGTTCATGCAGTCGAAGGGCATTTCCTCGACGTTCTGCATGGTGCGCAACGGCAACGAGGAAGGGAATTACCTGATATCCGCCGAGATTCCCGACTGGAGCGACAAGATTTCAAAGACGGTGTTCATGGCGGCGGGCGCGCAGGAGAAAATAGACCTGCCGCTGACGTTCAAGGACAAGTTCTTCTCCAATCGCGAGTTCCAGAACGTGCAGATTCAGTATTTCGTCGAGAAGGACGGCAAAACCATCTATTCGGCAACTCAAAAGGGCAACGTCACATCCGCAACGCAGCTGATATTCGGGATGCAAACGGAGAACGACTCGATTTTCGCGCCGTTCCTTGCCGCAATGTGGGTGACGCCGAACGACCCGTGCATCGAGCGCGTCATCTCCGCGGCGAAGGAACTCATGCCGGGCAGGGCGTTCTCCGACTACCAGGGCTACGCGGGCAAGAGCGACGAGGAGAAGGCGTACATGACGATGCAGCAGGCGAAGGCGGTTTACGACACGCTTCAGGGCCATGGGATGTCGTACGTGAACAGCGTCACCACGTTCGGCGACCCAACGAAGTTTTCGCAGAACGTGAGGCTTCCTTATGAGTCGCTCGAAACGAAGAACGCGAACTGCATCGACGGCACCGTCCTGTACGCGGCGATATTCGAGAAAATCGGGCTGGAGCCCGTCATAATCATCATTCCGGGGCATGCTTTCGTCGCGGTTCGCAATGACAGGAACTCGTCCAGCGTGACGTTCATCGAGACAACTGCGACTGGAACGAAGTCCTTCGAGGAAGCGGCGATGTCCGCCGAGGAAACGTACAACAGCCAGCGGCAAGGAGTCGAGACGGGGGACAACCAGAGCATGGTTGTTGCAATCGACATCGTTGCCGCGCGCTCGCTCGGCGTCGCGCCGTTCCCGAACACGAACGATGCGTGCGACGTGAACATCACGGCTCCCGCGCCGCAGCAGAACCCGTACTATCCGACCGTGCCAGTCACCCCGCAAATCACGTGCAACGACGGCACGCCGAATTTCCAGTGCTCGAAAACGCAGCAGCCGCTCGCGTGCATAGGCGGCGTGCTGTTTCCCGACTGCTTTGATTGCGGCTGCCCTGGCGGGTACGCGTGCTTCTACGACGGGAACTGCTATGCGGCGCAGTGAGGATAAAGGATTAATAGCGTGCGCCGCGTAATTTGTGCGGAATGATGACCGGCAAATAATATCCGAGGCGCAAGCCCGTGAAGATTGACGGACGGACTGACCACTATTCATTAGCCCGTGTCTGTTGCGCCGAGAGTAATCGCTCTTATGCCGCCGGCATATTCCAAGCTTATGGTTGTGTAGGCAGCGTTGGACATCTCTTTGATTTGAACGCTCTGGCCATCCACCTGAGCCGTGAAGTTTCCTCTGACAAGGGTCGTCGGAATCGTTATGGTTGCAGATCCGGTCGTCCCAATGGAGCCGGCGACCGTGAAGGTGACGGCTCTTGTGTCCCGGTCAAATGCGAGCCCCGAGACGGACGAATTGGAACTTACGGAAATAGAATAACACTTGCCATCCGACGAAATCGAATAATCATAGGGCGGCCTCTGTTCCTTCAAGAAGAGCTCCCTGGAATTGGCACTTAGGATGTTGCGAGCAGAGTTGTAGTCCAAGTAAGAAAGGAGAGATTTCCAGTGTCCGATGGAGTTAGGCGGGGCACCATCGGATGTGTTGCTCTCATAGTTGAGCCATCTTTCCAGGCCATTTTGGCCTCCTCCTGCATCTGAAGCGAGTAAGATGCGGGCGTTCCATGTTTCAAAGAACTGCTTCCACTCCTCGCTCAATTTACCGTTAGGCATGAGATGATCCCAATTAGAGCCAGGCTTTTGCATGCCCTGAATCCCGGCAGTATCAAAATACAAATGGGGATATCGCAGGAGGTAGTCGTTGAGCGCGGTGCTGTTGAGCGGCATGTTGTTGAATCCGAGATGAGACCAGATGGGAATCGCGTCTTTGTTGTGACTCAACATTCTTTCGAAGGCTGCGTTCGCAACAGGGTCGTCAGGTACGAAATGAAACGAGATAGGGACGTGATATCTAGCGGACAGGTCCACCAGCTGAAGCCAGACTGGAGTGTCTGCCGGAACATAGATGTTGGGGGGCGGAACGGGCACACCGGGGCCGCTGTAGTACCTCAGGTTAGCTTCGCCTATGCCGTAATATTTTCCCGTCTTCAACTGCTCCTCGGCAGATGTGACGAATGCTTGGCCTTGCGTGAGCCAGGTAGATGGTTGCGGCGAGTCGGGAGTATCTACGAATGTTATAAATCTGCCGGGGTATTGGGATATGGAGCTGAGCGAACTTGATGCATCTGTATATAGGAGCGACACGCTCACACCCGCCTTATCCATCTCTGAAATCATCTGAGATGCGCTGACTGTGGCGGGGGTGTGAACATGGGAATCGAAAATATCCGTATCCCCCGTGTCAGTAGATTGGCTGATGCATGAATTGTCGGGCGTGGAGGGGTGGGGCGGTTGTTGCGGTACCGTCGGCGAGGGGCTGGGCTGCTTGCTTGCAGCCAGCGTCGGGGAGGGCGCACGCTGGCGGCAAAGGACGGAACCGGAGTCGGGGACGCAACTGGCGCAGGCTGCTGCACGCAACCCGCGATGAACAATGCAACGAGAACTAAAAGAATAAGGGGTAACGCGGTGCGCTTCATGAAGCATGTTCGCTTGCCCCGCTTAAAAGTATGCGGGTAGGCTATGTTTTACACCTCATTTCATCGGAATTGGGGGGTGTTCCGAGCGTCAGGTCGGGTGTTGCGTACCAAGCGGACGGACTGACACTACTTTAGGGCGCCTGCCGACGCTCGTTCGTCGCGCCCTTACTGCTTTTTGCCGGTAATGCTTTTAGTAACGATATTCGGATTTCCAGGCGACCCGCCGTCTTTCCCGTAGTAAACCCTGAA
>Ga0066637_10003569_pt1 | contig 10449 bp, 11 predicted proteins | sample CryGeyCG2014_020_FD_62737 | JGI IMG/M metagenome (GOLD analysis project Ga0066637, IMG submission 62737) | Groundwater microbial communities from aquifer - Crystal Geyser CG08_land_8/20/14_0.20 | ecosystem: Environmental > Aquatic > Deep subsurface > Groundwater | place: USA: Utah: Grand County...
GACTATGCAAGCTTATGGAATTATAATGAAGCAGAATTATTAGCAGGAAGTTCCGATCCAGATAAAGATTACTGTGAAAAAATTAGACCGACTAAAATTAAATATCAGTTACGTTATTACCATGAAATGTCATTTCTCACAGATGTAAAAATAATACTTTGTATGCTTAAACAATTTATCAAACAATAATGAACTCTCATTCGTTCCAAAAATAGTTATTAAACAGGCTTTAAAGAATCGACAGATAGAATATATATGATATGATTTCGGTATGAACACAGGCGCAATTAAACCCTCAACGCTTATTACGCTTTATACGGATATGGTAAGGATCAGAACCATAGAAGAAGCACTTGCTCAAAAAGTGACTGCCGGTGAGATTAAATGTCCCGTTCATCTCTATTCTGGACAAGAAGCGGCGGCGGCAGGTGTCTGTCACGCGCTCAAAAAAACTGATTATGTATACGGTAACCATAGATCTCATGGATATTATATTGCAAAGGGTGGCGACATCCCATCTTTTATTGCAGAATTGTACGGAAAAGAAACGGGGTGTTCGTATGGTCGTGGGGGGTCGATGCATATTATTGATTTAAACGTCAACGTGATGGGGACATCTGCAATGATTGCGGGAACAATTCCATTGGCAGTCGGGACCGCATTGGGAATTCAACTAAAAAACAAAAAAGATGTCGTTGTAAGTTTTTTTGGCGATTCAGCAGCGGAAGAAGGCACATTTTACGAATCACTTAATTTCGCATCGATACATTCATTACCTATTATTTTTGTCGTTGAAAATAATTTGTATGCACAACATATGCATATATTGGAGCGCAAATCACATGATCGGATCGCCGATATTGGTACACATTTTAGAATTCCCTTTTCTATTATTGATGGCAATGATGTAGGCATCGTATACCAAGCTGCGATGGATGCGGTACACCGTGTGCGCGCTCGGGAAGGTCCTGCTATAATAGAATGCTTGACCTATCGTCTCCGAGGACATGTCGGGGCGATCGATAAAGTCTCTGGGACATCTATCACTGACATAAGAGATATAAAAGAGATTGAATATTGGAAAAAACATGATCCAATTTCTGTATTTCATAAAAAATATGCTAAGGTATGCGCGCTCGATCAAACAAAAATAATATCTATTCAAAATAAAATTGATACCGAACTTAATAAAGCATTCGATTTTGCACATACAAGTCCGTACCCAAAATCATCAACCCTTACTTATTATGTCTACGCATAAAAGAATTCTCCGGTACGATCAAGCCATTACCGAAGCAACATTTGAATGTATGGAGCGCGATCCAAATGTTTTTATTATTGGACAGGGTGTTAAAAGCCCATGGTATGTTGGATCAACAACAAAAGGGATACAAGATAAATTTGGGGTAACAAGACTTATCGACACACCGGTAAGTGAAAATGCAATCCTTGGCACGGGTATCGGTGCATCACTTATCGGACTTCGACCTATAATTGTATTTCCGCGAATGGATTTTATGATGTACGCTATGGAACAACTAGCCGATGAACTCAATAATATACATTATATGTTTGGAGGCGCGATGACTGCTCCTGTTGTAGTGCGATCTATTATCAATCGTGGTGGAGAGCAGGCAGCGCAACATTCACAAGCACTCCATGCATTTTTTGCACACCTTCCCGGAATAAAAGTTGTTATGCCCGCATCGGCGTATGATGCAAAAGGTTTATTGGTCGCAGCTATAGAAGATGAAAACCCGGTCATGTATATCGATGATCGCTGGCTGTATGATATTTCCGATTCTGTGCCTAAGGAACACTACACGGTCCCTATCGGCAAGGCACGAATACGGACAAAGGGAAATGATATAACGGTTGTTGCTGTATCGTATCTCGTCCCCGAAGCAATTCACGCATCAGAGATATTAGCCAAAGATGGGATCAATATTGAGGTGATTGATCCTCGAACCATAAAACCACTTGATACAAAAACAATCATTTGTTCAGTTAAGAAAACTGGTCGGTTGATAATTGCTGATGTGGGATGGAAGGATTTTGGAATTTCTGGCGAGATATCATCACAAGTGCATGAGATGGCGTTTAAATATCTCAAAACGCCGATCGTCCGAATCGCACTCCCAAACACACCTGCGCCGATGAGTAAAACACTTGAAAACAAATACTATCCACGTTATACCGATATTATAAACGCGGCGCGCGCGCTACTTACATAAACTATGAAAGTACGATTTGTTAATCCGCAACGAACATACAAAAATTTAAAAAAAGAGCTCGACGGAGCGTATTTTTCTGTGATGAAAAAGGGTGCGTTTATTGCACAAAGTGAATTCGCATTGTTTGAGACACAGTTTGCTCACTTTGTCGGCACAAAATATGCCGTCGGTTTAAGTAGTGGATATGATGCGCTCTACCTCTCACTTATTGCATCAAATATCGGGCATGGCGACGAGGTAATTGTTCCTGCCCACACATTTGTCGCAACCGCATCTGCAGTTGTTAACACTGGAGCAACGCCTATTTTAGTGGATGTGCGTGACGATTTTAACATCAACCCTTTTCTTATAGAAAAAGTAATAACCAAAAAGACAAAGGCGATAATTCCCGTCCATTTAAACGGTAGAATGGCGGATATGAACCCGATTGTGAAAATTGCTAAAAACAATAAATTGATGGTCATTGAAGACGCGTGTCAATCGCTTGGAGCAACGTATCGGGGTAAACCGGCGGGATCGATAGGACTCACCGGGTGCTGGAGTTTTTATCCGTTTAAAATGCTCGGCGGGTATGGTGATGGTGGTGCGATTACAACAAACAATAAAAAAGTAGCCGATACAATACGCCTATTACGATTTAATGGAGAGGATAGAAACACTGGCGAATATCACTATTATGGATGTTCATCACTTCTTGACAATATGCAAGCAGCATTTTTAAGCGTCAAAATAAAGTATCTGCCAGAATGGATTGAAAAACGGCGTGATATCGCAAAGCGATATCACGATGGTCTTGCTGATATCGACGGGCTAATACTTCCCCACTTTTCACAAAAAGGTTTTAGTGATGTGTATCAAAACTATATTATTCAATCAAATTCTGGAACCAAATTTTCAGATTATCTTCAGTCACATGGGATAGAAGTATTAACGCAATTCCGCACACCGTATTACCGTCATAAAGGCTTACGATTAGCAAAAAATGATTTTCCCGTTACCGATCAACTAAGTAAAGAAGTTTGCTCGCTACCGATATATCCTGAGCTTAAAGACAAAGAGATCGATTATGTCATTCGTGTTATTCGCTCATTTACAACCCAGTTAAAATAAGATGATATTTAATTTTCGATCTCTAACTCGATTTAATATATATATAATAATTATATTCGATTTGGTCGCACTGATCGGATCTTTGCTTTTGAGCGCATATACTCGATATAACTATATACACATTGCAGAATTGTATATATTTGCGATCGAAATAGCAGCAATTAAACTATTAATATTTTGGCGTTTTAATCTTTACAAGGGTATGTGGCGCTACACGAGTATTATTGATGTCGTTACAATCATTAAAGCAAATACTGTCGCGTCTTTAGTTCTCTTGATTGTATATTATATTTTTCGCGTTGAGCATGAGTTCTCCTCAATAGTATTTATTCCCGATATGTTTATCTCCATATCACTGATAACATTTATTCGGATGTGTATTCGCATCTATTTTGAAGGAAATATAGGATACTTGTTTTTAAGCAAAATACTCGCCAATACAAATGTTATGAATATCATAATTATTGGTGCGAATGATACAAGTGAAAAGTTTGCGCGAGAGATGAGCACAGTGCGTATGAAATCAAAATATAACCTTATCGGTTTCATAGATGATGACGCACAAAAATTACATAAAACGATCCATGGATATAAAGTTTTAGGAAATACTGATCATATACAAGAGATTGCACGCCACTACGAGATAGATGAGATATTGATAGCAATAAGTAATGAGAATATCCAAGAACTACGAAAGATCATTGAAACGTGTTCTACACTACATAAGCCGTATCATATTTTAGAGAGTATTGATACAAATATCACCAAACAAACTCTATCGAATCGTTTGCGTAATGTTACCTATGAGGATTTAATAAAGCGAGAACCTTTAGAGATCGATGAGTTTCATGTTGAAAAAATTATCGAGGGAAAAAAAATATTTGTTACGGGGGCAGCAGGGTCAATAGGATCAGAACTGTGTCGACAACTTATTAAATATCATCCCAAAAAATTGGTGCTTTGCGATATTAATGAAAGTGGACTATTTATGTTAAGTCACGAACTTAACAATGTCTTGTATCATAAAACAAAAGTTATTATATCATTATGTGATATTTCAAAAATAAAAGAAGTCGAACAACATATAAAAAAAATTAAACCCGATTATATATTTCACGCAGCAGCATATAAACATGTTCCTATTATGGAATCGCATGTTGATCAAGCTATAAAAACAAATATTATCGGAACAAAAAATATGCTCGAACTCGCACGATTGTTTAAGATAAAAAAATTTATATTAATTTCAACTGATAAGGCAGTCAACCCCATAGGAATTATGGGCGCTTCAAAAAAAATTGCGGAAAATCTCGCAACCTTGTATTCACATATTTCTCCGCAAATAACTTTTACTACTGTTCGGTTTGGTAATGTCATTGGGAGCGCGGGATCGGTTATCCCTCTCTTTCAAAAACAAATAGAACTTGGTCTCCCCATAACACTCACAAGTCGTAAAATTACTCGTTATTTTATGAGTATTCCAGAAGCAAGTAAACTCATCCTCCAAGCAACGATTATGACGAATAAATACGATACATATGTATTAGATATGGGAAAACCGATAAAAATACTCGACCTTATTTCTGATCTACTACGACTTAATCAGATTGATTCATATGATATTAAAATAAAAAATATAGGACTTCGTCCTGGAGAAAAACTCGATGAACAATTGACTAATAATTATGAAACAATAGAAAATACAAGTCACAAAAAAATTAATCGTATCATCGATTCACGAAATGTGTTATTGAACCCTGTGATCGCGCACAAAAACCTAAAAATATATAATCAAACTCTTGAACGTCAAGTAAATCCTGAGGCAATAATTAAAAAATTATTAGCATTATCCGACTAACAAATTTAACTTCTCTCAATTATTGTATCGATGATGCCATAACTTTTTGCCTCGGGTGCCGTCATAAAGAAGTCACGGTCTGTGTCTTTTTTTATTTTATCTTTTGGTTGTCCCGTGTGGTGGGCTAAAACATCATCAACCTGTGTGCGGATGCGCACCATCTCTTTTGTTTGAATTTCTACATCGGTCGCTTGACCCTCTGCACCACCCATAATTTGGTGGATTAAGACTCTGCTATTGGGCAGGGCAAATCGTTTCTTTTTAGCGCCCGATGCAAGCAAAATGGCTGCGGCAGATGCCGCTTGCCCGATACAGATGGTTGATACATCGGGCTTGATGTATTGCATTGTATCGTAGATCGCCATGCCGGAGGTCACTACTCCACCCGGTGAGTTGATATACATTTGAATATCTTTTTTTGGATCTTCACTCTCCAGAAACAACAATTGTGCGATCACAAGATTGGCTACAGTATCATCGATTGGTGTTCCCAAAAAAATTATCCTGTCTTTTAAAAGACGCGAAAAAATATCGTAGGCGCGCTCGCCAAACTGCGATTTTACGAGTACCGTGGGAACAAGGTATTGGTTGGTTAGTTGCATAATAACTCCGTTATTATTTAGTCTATTAAGTCCATAAAGTCTATAAAGTCCTTAAAGTCAAGAAGTATTTACAATGTCTTAATGAATCCTGATAGTATTTTTGAAATCTCGACCGTCCTTGAATATACTATATCAAACTCTTTATCATTCACATAGCCAATCTCAACTGCAATGTAAAGCATTGATCTAACTTCTGCACATGACCCCTTGGCAATGAATAAAAAATGTTTGAACTCTTTATCGCCACGCCTTTCAAATCCTTCTGCAATATTATTCATTATCGAAACACATGCTCTGAGTATCTGATCCCTAAAACCATAATCTTTTAAGCTTCCGAATATATCATAACATTGTATGGTCAGTTCTTTCGCTTTTTGCCATGCAACAATATCTTCAAATTTTTCAATTTTCATAGTATTGACTTTCGACTTTATAAACTTTACGGACTTTATAGACTTTTGACTTGTTTAATTGCTCGCGCAATTAAACTGTCCATCACTTTCCGCATCGACTCTTTATCATCGGGATCTAACTTTTCTTTTTTCATCACCTCGCCCAAAAACAACCCGACTTCTATATTTGCACGCGCCTGTGGTTCATACTCTTTATGCAGATCATCGTGTGTTTTTTTGACCGATTCTAGATAGCGGTCAAACACAACACCTTGCTTTTCTACCGATTCCTTCATCCGCTCAATGATCCGGTCCGTCTCTTGGCGCACCAAGCCATCGGGAATGGTGACCGTAAGCAGTTTGCGCCCTTTTTCTAGAATCGCTGCTTCCAGAAGTTGGTCGGCGCGTTGTTTCTTTTCTGTTGTTAGTTGGTTGCCGATCGCTTTTTTAAGTGCATCGAGCGTATCATGTCCATATTCCTTTGCAAACGCCGCGTCTAAAACAGGAAGAACAATATTTTTTATTTCGTGAACGGTTACGCTAAAATCTGCATTTTTGCCCACAATATCTTTGGCAAAATAGTCTTTTGGAAATGTGATGTGAATATCTTTTTTCTCATCCTTTTTCATCCCCACCAATGCGTCTTCAAAACCCGGGACCATAGCGCCGGATCCGACAACGAGTGGATGATGACTGCTGTTTAGTTTCTCTTGTGACACGCCGTTTATTTTCCCATCAAATGATATCTCGACCCAATGACCGGGTGCGACTGGTGCATTAGCATCGTCCATTGTAGATTTTTGTTGTTGTAGATGCGCGAGAACTTTTTCTACCTCTGCATCGGTAACATTGGTATCAGGTTTGATAAGTTTTGTATCCGTGATGCGTATTTTTGTATAATCGCCCAGTTTTATATCCGGCATCAGATCGACGGTGAGATCGTATTCCAGCGTGTCAGATACGACACCGCTTGGAAGTAAGGTGAATTTTTTGAGCGCAACCGATGGTTTGCTGATGGGGTGAAACCCATGTTCTTTTATGGCATGCGCATACCCGGCAGACAGGGCGCGGTCGAGTGTTTCTTGGTGGATGCGCCCAATACCGATCTTTTCTATAATCATCGGCTTTGGCGCTTTACCTCTGCGAAAACCCTTAATCTCTATATCTTTCGCATGCAGATCAACACAATCGTCAACATGTTTTTGCACCATCGCCGCAGGAATGGCTATTGTTATCTTCGCTTGCGATTTGGGGAGTCGAGTAAATATTGTTTTCATAGGTACGATTGTAGCGTATCTTACATTAAAAATCAAGAAAATGGCGGGGAAAGAACCAGTCTTTCCCCGCCAATCAACAGTCATATTAGAACTTCCGCACTTTGTCATTGCGAGTAAAGCGAACCTACCCGACATTCAAGCCAACAAGGCATTGCAGGAGGGGCAATCCGCTTGTCGTTGCGAGGGCTTTAGCCCGTGGCAATCTATCAAAGATCGCCACGTCGACCAGATATCTCCTCGCGATGACACATTTGATGCGGACCCTCTGTGTTAAAACTCAACGAAGTTCGCGAGTCCGACTTTCTGGGCTAGTTCATAGAGCAACTGCCCATGTTCCGTCGAAGGAGTGTTGAGCGATGCGAGTAATCGCGCATACGTAACATCAACACTATCGCGTAGCCACGCCAATATGATCGTCTCCGCAAAACACAGAGGTATGGGGAAAACCCCGTTTACCGCCGGACCATACATCTCAAACTTTGGTCCTTTGCCTGGAGGTATGACTGCGCCAAATCGAATAAATACAACGCCATCGATAGTGGCAACTACGGGATCGACATCGCGCGTGGTCGATGCATCGTAGATAAAAAGATGCGGACCCTTGCGGAAACGTTTGCCGGTGTGTGGATCCAGTATCGACACTTGGTCGAGCCCAACAACCGTGCCACCATCTGATGTCACGGTAAAGCTGACATTACAACATTGGAGCGCTTCAAATATCACGTCGATTCCCCGTTTGCAAACATGGGCAATCTCTTCTGGAGTCTTTGGCGTTACAAACACCTCAACTCTGCCCGGGTAACGACGATGCCACATGTCCGTAACACGCAGGTATTCAGCTCCACCATGGTTGACCACATGAACGATACATTCGGTATTACGCAGAAGATGGTTCACGATACGATGACCGACAACCCCACCTGCTCCGATGACCGCCACTCGTTGACCGCCACCATAACGCTGGGAATTGTTCGCGACTATCGGATAAATTCATTGTCCCGTGTAGTTCCCCCCGTTGGTAACGACCATATCGATGTTTTTTGCATCGCAGTAGTCTTTGAGCCATTTTCCCTTTTCGCCAAACGTCGAGTTGTAGGCGCCAAGTCCAAGCGTTGTTGAACCCAGACGCTGCGCCATACGTGCCGCTTTAATGAGCACCTTTTCAATGTATGGCTGATAGCGTGGGTTCTTGTAGTACTCCGGCACCAACAACAAACTAGACGGCTTTTTTGAAGCCAACATGCGGGACGCGCGAAGCGCGTGGTGAAGCGAAACTAAATCGTACGCTCCACGAAAGCCCCGCCACCGCCTCGCTTTACTCGGCAACACCAAAAAGAAAAAATGTTTCTTGCTTTTTGCATTTCGCGGGGGTGGATTTTTTCTAAAATGGAAAGGACATTTTTCTTTTTGGTGTTCTGCCCTCCAAGTATTCGGGCAGTGCGGCGGGGCTTCGGACGGCTCGCGGGCAAAAATGGAGGGGTTCAAGGGGAGGAAATTTTTGCCCGCTCGCAGGAGAACAGCGAAAAAAATTAGGCTCTTGACTTAACTTTAGTGTCTTACTATACTACCATTATAGTCATACTTTTCTAACTTGTAGGAATATGCCAATGCAAAAAAATCAATCACATAAAAAGCGTTTCTACGGTACGGCGAACCTTGGAGAAAAAGGACAAGTAGTTATACCGAATGACGCGCGAAAGGACATGAAATTAAAGAAAGGCGACCGCCTGCTGGTTTTTGGCATGGGCGAGGATATGATTGCGTTTATAAAACTTTCGCAGATTGAGAAGATTGCCTCCCGCCTTTCTGAAAAGCTAAAAATGATTGATGACATCATTAAAAAAACGAAATAATTAATCTTATTATCTATGAACATTATTGAAGTAAAAAATCTGACCAAAAAATTCAACGGACTTACGGCCGTTGACGATGTTTCTTTTGGGGTAAAGAAGGGAGAAATTTTTGGTTTTCTCGGACCGAACGGAGCAGGAAAATCAACAACTATAAACATGCTCTCGACCATTCTTTCGCCGACTGAAGGCGAAGCGTTCATAAATAATTTCAATGTCCTATCCCAAAAAGATGAAGTACGAAAATCTATCGGTCTTGTTTTTCAGGACCCGTCGCTGGATGACCGGCTTACCGCCGAGGAAAATCTTCGTTTCCACGCAAGATTGTACGGCGTGCCGAGCGATGAATACAAAAAACGAGAAAAAGAAGTATTAGATTTGGTGGATTTATGGGAGAGGCGAAACGAAGTAATAAAGAATTTTTCCGGCGGAATGAAACGACGGCTGGAAATCGCCCGTGGGCTTATTCATTATCCGGCCGTATTGTTTTTGGACGAGCCGACTATTGGGCTTGATCCGCAAACGCGGGCTCATTTGTGGAGTTATATTTTGAAATTGAAACGCGAAAAAGAAATGACAATATTCATGACCACGCATTACATGAATGAAGCTGAAAACTGCGACCGAATTGCTATTATTGACAATGGAAAGATTATAGCGCTCGACACCACCGACAATCTGAAAACGCAAGTTGGAGGAGATGTTATAAGAATGAAAACCAACAATAAGCCCTCTTTGAAAAAAGAGCTTGAAGAAAGATACAAAGTAGAAGTTAAGGAAGAAGATGGCACTCTGCGAATAGAAGTAGCGAATGGCGATCAATTTCTACCTCGTCTTTTCAACGAGCTAACCGCCAAGATTGATGCCATTGAACTAAGAAAGCCGACATTAGATGACGTATTTTTGAATTTTACGGGACACGCCATTCGGGAAGAAGAAGCCTCCGATAAAGAACACATGCGTCAACAGATGCACATGAGAAGGAGAACATAATTATTACTATTGATAAAATATATCTTATGCAATTTATTCAAACAATTTACACAATTTGGCAAAGAGAATTGATTCGCTATTGGCGGGATAAAACACGAATTATTTCCACGCTTTTTATGCCGTTGATGTTTCT
>Ga0066637_10003570_pt1 | contig 10447 bp, 9 predicted proteins | sample CryGeyCG2014_020_FD_62737 | JGI IMG/M metagenome (GOLD analysis project Ga0066637, IMG submission 62737) | Groundwater microbial communities from aquifer - Crystal Geyser CG08_land_8/20/14_0.20 | ecosystem: Environmental > Aquatic > Deep subsurface > Groundwater | place: USA: Utah: Grand County...
GTAGATTCGCATCTTATATTATAACACAAACACATCATTTTACAACCTCAACATCATCCCTCATCTCTACCACAACGTCCTTATCAATATCTGTCCGATATATTGTTGAACTAGTATTTTCTAAACGGCGCAATGTCCGATACGAAGGATGACCATAGCTATTGTCCGCGCCAACGGAAATAACAGCAATTTGTGGCGTGACTAATTTCAAAAAAGCGTCTGATGAAGAGTGATAACTGCCGTGATGGCCAACTTTTAACATATCCACGTCCAAAGCTACGCCATATTTTTCCACCAAGTAATCCTCTTCTTCCTCGCCAGCATCGCCAACAAACAAGACCTTTTTGTCTTTATAAATCAACTCAAAAATTATTGACGTATAATTTGAATTCACGGCTTTGCCTGACTCCGGCACTGACGGATCGTCTTTGAGTGAATGGTCGGGATACAAAAACTTAATTTCTGAATTACTTATTACTAAATTACTTTCACTATCAACTATCACCCACTCCGCCCCCTCGTCAGCAATCGCCTGTTTAAACGACCGCCACGCGCTGTCATAATCTTTATCAAAACCATTGGTAATTACATGCTTGACATCAAAACGACGCAAAACATCTTCGCACCCGCCATAATGATCCAAGTCAGGATGCGAGACAACTAAATAATCAATTTGATTGTCATAAAATATTATTACTCGGCCAAGGGCAGATAAAATACGCGAGTCAAGTGAGCAATCAACTAACATTTGCTCGCCATTTGTAAAATCAATGAGTGAGGCATCGCCCTGGCCCACGTCTAAAAAAGTCACCAGTACGGTGTCTTGACTATGGCTGGCGCTTTGCAGTACCGGCGCTGGCGATGATTGAACAGTTGTCTGCTGTATTTGCCAACGAAGCGCGAGGACGCCGAGGAGACAGCAGGAGATTATGATAAATGTTCTTTTCATACCGTAAAATTTCCCTCTCCTTCTCAAAGGAGAGGGTTAGGGTGAGGTCTGTTGAGAGGATTGGATAATAAGTACAGGAGTCATTTGTCAAAGGTAAGTTTAACCAGACCTCTCCCTCGCCCTCCCCTTTTTGTAAGGGGAGGGAAAATGCGGTTTCCTTTCCCCCGCTACTTCACCACAACCTTCTTCACCACCAACTCCACTTCTTTCCCCTTTCTCCAAACAACAACTTTAAACTCTTCCGGCGCGGAGGAAATCTGTTCAGCGACGTTTTGAGACGAAACCGACTGGCCGTTGATTTTCAAAATCACATCACCGCGATTTACCATGTCTGCCTTTGCCAAACTGCCAACGTCAGACACGTAAAAACCTGTTAGAGAAGTCCAGACACCGTCTTTATTTACTCCGTCAATAATATACCCGCGCCATGGAACGCCGTGATAAAACACGATTTGTTTTTCCAAAAGCGAGCCAATCTGACTGCCAATAAGCCAAGCCGGAATTATTTGGGCTCTTTCGTCAACAATGCCAAATGACTCTCCTTGAGCCCCAAAAACAAACTCGCCAGCGGACGCGCCGAATGAAATTGTCGCGAATGATTGCATACGCCAAATTGGATAAATTTTTTGGCTGTCAATCGCTGTCAATTCACCGAGGACGACTTCTTTCCCGCCCCAGTCACTGCCAATTGTCCATAAATTTTCGTCTGTGAGCGAGGCGCTGTTCCCAAACGACATTACGCGAAAACCCTGCCCGGATAATTTGAAATACAGCAAACGGCTGATCGGGTCGTAAATCGCTTTTGTTATTCCATAAAGCACGCCCTGATAATCAACCGTTTCCCAATTTTTTTCTTCACCCAAAACATATAAAGGATAAAATGCCACTGCCCAACCATCGGAACTTAAAAGCCCGGCCTGAACCACGCGCGCTTTTTGGCCATAGAGCACTTTGTCTGTTTTCTGGCGCTTATCATAAACATCTATTATCCGCTGTTTGACTTGCCGAACCAAAAGCGGGTCCGGACGGTTGTTATTTTTCAAATCACGGTTGGTGTTGTAATAATCGTTCGGAACAAACGTCGGCGCTATCCACGCCACAGTCACCAAAGCCGCGGCAATCCCGCTCAAAAACGCGGCCGCGAAAATAAAAACTATCCAACGCAGATTTTGCAAGCGATGGTACGTGTCCACTCTGCATGCCGGCGGCGGTAGATGCGGGGGATGTTGAACCATAAAATTCACAACTCATGACCCAGATAACACGACTCACCAATTGTGTCAAGCTATCTGCATCATGGGTCAAATTTAATTTATATCCATCTCACAAACAAAAACAGTATCACAAAAAACAAAACAGCGTTAGTGGCAAGAAACCAAATCTGCCTGCGCCAAACAATTCCTTGCGCTCCCAAACGAAAACGGACAAACAAATGCAAAATATACCAAACCCATGTTGTTAAAGCGCCAAGCGCCAGATAACCCAAAGGCAAAAGATGCAGAACCCAAATAATTTCCCACAAACCCAAAACCAGCGCCAAAGCCCAAACCAAAAATTCGCGCGTCTGGCCGACAAAATACATCTGCCAAATTATCACCGACGCTCCGCCAAAAAGAGCGCTAAGCAAAAAATCAAAAAGCCAAAACGGCGCGCCTGGAAAAAACACGCTTAAAGCGAACGCCAAACAAGAAAACGCGAACACGATAAAAACCCACAACATCATCAGGACTCTTCTAATCGGCCTGATTTCATGCGTTAATCCTGATGTGTTTGATTTCTGCGCTTCACCAAACAAAAAAAACATTATCAAGCCACCCAGCGCTATCAATGTATAAGTCGCCCAAACCCAATCCAACAAAATCAACAAAGCAACCAAAGCGCAGGCCGACATTATAATCACCGGCATACCCGCCATTCCTTTTTCTTTAATTTTATATTTATAAAAATACAAGCTTAAAAGCAGGCCCAGCCAGGCAATAGTTGCCGATATGAACAGCCACCAATCCGGATAACGGCTGATTAGCCACAAAACAGCGGAGCTTGTAAAGCCAATAAAAAAACTCATACTTTACTTTATGTTAAATATATTATACACTAATAAGCGAAATATGACAATTTACGCGACAAACAAAAAAGCCCGTTTTGACTACGACATCCTTGAAACATATGAGGCCGGCTTGGTGTTGTCTGGACAAGAGGCGAAGTCAATCAGAAACGGCAATGTTGGGCTAAAAGGCGGATTCGTTACTTTCCATGGCAACATCCCGCTTTTGACCAATGTACACATAAATCCATATAAATTTGCCGGCCAACTAATCGGCTATGACCCAACCCGCAGCAGAAAAATCCTGTTAAATACAAAAGAAATCAATTATCTAAGAGAAAAAAACCAAGAACAGGGCTTGACAATAGTGCCCCTTTCAGTGTATAATAAAGACCGCCTCATTAAATTAGAAATCGGCCTTGCCAAAGGCAAGAAGAAGTACGACAAGAGAGAAAGTTTAAAAAAGAAAGAAATGAAAAGAGAAGTCAAAAATATATTTCGTAGTTCGTAATTTCGCAGTTTTCGTAGTTCGCACATAACAGGGGATGACAGGGTTCGATAGACGGACTAAGTTATCTGCCATACACATGTCGAGGCATGCGCTTGCGCCTCGTTAATCTATCAAACGCGGATATAAGTGCAAACTTTGTATCAAAAGTGAAGAACATGTTGGCTAACGCCTTCAACGTTCCTTCATTTGCCTCCGCCATCGCCTAACAAGGCAGGCGGACATTGCCACCATGATGCTCAATAATGGATCGGCAGTGTAAACTATTGAGCGTAGAATTAAATCTCCGCCTGAAGATTTAATTTGAAGGACTTCAGGACAACTATTGGCCTTTTTGCCGCTTACAAAAGCTAATAGGATAACAAAGCGGCTACACATGTAACGTATACCGGTAACCCGTTTAGACCCGGGTTCAATTCCCGGCATCTCCACTCATATTTATTTCGTAGTTCGTAATTTCGTAGTTTTCGTATTTCGTACATATGCGTATATCGCGCAAGAAACGCCCGGACAAGCCATTAATCCCGCACTATAACACCAACGAACACATCGCTGTTACGGAAGTGCGTCTGCTTGGCGTTGAAAACGAAAATCTCGGCATAATGAAAACACAAGAAGCGCTGAATAAAGCGCGCGAGATTGGCGTTGATTTGGTTGAAATAAATCCAAAGGCAGATCCGCCGGTATGCAAGTTGGTGGAATTCACTAAATTCAAATATCAAAAAGAAAAGGAAGCCAAAAAACAAAAAGCGTGTTCTCATGAAAGCGAGATCAAGGGCATCCGTTTGTCGGTGCGAATCGGCGAGCATGATTTAAACGTGCGCATGACGCAAGCCGAGGGCTTTTTGGACAGCGGCGACCGCGTTAAAGCCGAAATCATATTGCGCGGACGCGAGAACGCGCGCCCTGATTTGGCTTTTGGCGTGTTGAATGATTTTTATAAAAAACTATTAACAAAAATGGATATTCGCCTTGAGCAAGAACCAACCAAACAAGGCAACAAAATCACCGCCATAATGGCCAAGAAATAGCCCCTTGACAAAAGATCGCCATTAAGCTATAATCACAACAATATGACATTTAAGACACGCAAAACATTTTCCAAACGCTTTGTGATAAAACGCTCAAAAAAGGGCGTTAAGGTTATCAAACGAACAGACGGGCAAGACCACTTTAATTCCCGCGAATCAGGCAAAACCAAACGCAACAAAAGGTTCGACAAAATCATGTCCGACTCTTTCAAACGCACTATTCTCAATTGCATTCCTAACATCTAATCTTATGTCTAGAGCGAAAGGCGGAATAAAGAGAACAAAACACCGTCGCAATTTACATAAACTTACAAAAGGTTTTGAAGCTGGACGCAAAAACTTAGTTAAGATAGCTAAAACCGCCGTGAAAAAAGCCGGAGCGCATTCTTATCGCGACCGCCGCGTAAAAAAACGCGACTTCCGCGCTTTGTGGGAGATACAAATTAACGCAGGAGCTCGCGCCAATGGCACGACTTACAGCCGATTAATCGGAGCGTTAAAAACCAAAAAAAATAACCTGAACCGAAAAACATTGGCCCAAATCGCCGGAAAATATCCTGCCCTGTTCACCAAGCTTGTGGAGACAGTAAAATAATAGACCTATTGACAAAAAAGCTGAAGTGTGGTATAATACTATTTGTAGAAAACAAACCAAGGGCCCTTAATGTGTTTGGTTCATGGCTGATACACCCCCTCCTTTGTATCATTGCCGTGGCCGAACACATTAAGGGCCTTTTAAAAAAACTTTATGGGAAGAAGAAAAAAGAATAATCAACTGGCAAAGATAGAGCGCGCTAAATCAAAAATTAAACGCGATAAGGCAAAATTAAAACGGTCAAAAAAACTCGCCGCTAAAGCCAATGCCTAAACGGCCACTTTGGGCTGGTAGTTCAACTGGTTAGAGCACTGCCCTGTCACGGCAGAAGTTGCGGGTTCGAGTCCCGTCCAGCCCGCAAAAATCCCGCGCCATTTCTGACGCGGGATTTTTTTACTAAAAATTACTGTTGCACTATTGTACCAAAATCACTTCCTATTGCCATTTCAATTTCCTTATCATCTACTAACAACTTCACAATACCTTCTCTTTCCGGATTCAATCCACAATCCTCCATTCTTTTTTTTAATACTTCTTCAACTTCCGCGGCCTTTCCAATGTCTGCTGAATTCAGCCATGCCAATTCTTCCTGTGTCATTTTTGGCAACTTGTCTCTCTCCGAGTTTCCATTTATAGTGCTTTTCCCCCAGACACCCTCTTTATAATCTATTGCCGCAGCCCCCATCATCACCGCTTCTTCATCTGGACGCACTTTACGCCCTCCAGCCCACCCTTCGGCTCGTGGCATTTTTGCTCCATGTTTTTCAACCATAGAATTATTTACTAAACTTCAAACTTGCTAAAATTTTATCAAATTCAGGACCTTTTCCATCAACTTCCATTACCCACCCGCCTGTCCTCACAATCTCCACTGCCGTGTATTCTCCGTCAGGCGTACCCTTGTAATTCTCAACGAAACGATACGCCTTCAAGCCATCAACTGTGATTTCTTGCTTACTTACCACGTCGGTGGCCAGACCATCTTTAATGCGCAAACTGAAATAATCACCTGTTGCTTCACCGCGCAAAGTCACGGCGCCTTTCAAGCTACGCGCTGACCAGCCAAATGGATATTGTAAAGTGAAATGTCCCCATGTATCTTCTTGAAGCGTTTGCGATTGTGCTTTAAGTTCGTTGAGTGTTTGCGCCATTTTTTCCTCCATTTTTTGTTTTAGCATCGCAGGCGAAATTTCCACAACCGTTTGTTTTGGTTGTGGAATAACATAACTGCACCCAGCGCCAAGACCAATTAAGGACGCGCCCATAAGTCCGATAACAGCAATTAAACCCAAAAACTTTCCGTTTGTTTTCTTGCCTGTTTTGCCAATAGTTTTTTCAACATAAGCAATTCGCTCGCGCGTGGCAACAACTGTGTCTGGATTAAGTGAAATACTGTCAATACCCTCCCTCACTAACATTTCAGCGAATTCAGGATAATCGGACGGCGCTTGGCCACAAATGCCGACCTTGCGCTTGTATTGATGCGCTACTTTAATAACGCGCTTAATCAAATCAATCACGGCCTTATTTTTTTCGCTGTAGACATGGCTGACAAGCGACGAATCGCGGTCAACGCCGAGAGTAAGCTGGGTGAGGTCGTTTGAACCAATACTAAACCCGTCAAAAATTTTTGCAAACTCTTCGGCTAAAATAACATTAGACGGAATTTCGCACATCACATAAACCTGCAAGCCATTTTCTCCGCGCTTGAGGCCAAATTCCGCCATTGTGGCCAGCACTTTTTCGCCCTCTTCAGGCGTTCTGCAAAACGGCACCATAATTATAATATTTTTCAATCCCCAATCCTCGCGCGCTTTTTTTAAAGCCATGCATTCTAAACGAAAACCGGGTTTGTACTCTTTTGAATAATATCGGCTCGCCCCGCGCCAGCCCAGCATAGGATTTTCTTCTTTTGGCTCAAACTCTTTGCCGCCAAGCAATGTGGCGTATTCATTGGTTTTGAAATCAGAAAGCCGCACAATAACATCATTCGGATGCATTGCCGCGGCAATGCGCGCAATGCCCTCGGCCAATTTGTCAACGCAATAATCTGACTTGTTTTTATAGCCGCGTGTCATTTTCGCAATTTTTTTCTTGGCGGCTTTATCTTTCAATTTATTAAAATTAATCAAAGCGAGCGGATGAATGCGGATAAAATTAGTAAAAATAAATTCCTCGCGCGCCAAACCAACACCATCATTTGGCAAAAAAGAAAGCGCGAACGCGTTATCGGGATCGCCCGCGTTCATCATTATTTTCGTCTTTGTTTTTGTATCTTTTTTAATCTCTGTTTTTTTGACTTCAAACGGTAGAATTCCATCATAAATATACCCCTCATCTCCCTCGGCGCAGGACACGGTAATTGGTTTGCCGGTTTTTAAAATCTTGCGGGCTCCAGTAGCGCCAACAACGCAAGGCACGCCAAGTTCGCGCGAAACAATAGCCGCATGCGATGTTTTGCCACCCTGTTCAGTGACAATAGCCGAAGCCATGCGCATAATCGGCTCCCAATCGGGGTCAGTAATGCGCGTTATTAAAATTTCGCCTTTTTTAAAATGTTTCATCTCTCTGGGATTTTCAATCACCCGCGCCTTGCCGGCGCCGATTTTTTGGCCTACTGAAATACCAGTTACTAGCAATTTGCTTTTTTTCTTTAATAAATATGTTTGTATAACCGAATGGTCGGCCTTGGCTTTGACTGTTTCGGGTCTGGCTTGAACAATGAAAAGTTCGCCTGTCGCGCCGTCTTTCGCCCATTCAATATCTTGCGGACGGCCATAATACTCCTCTATCTGCATCCCCCATTTTGCCAAACGGACAACTTCATCTTGATTAATGGCAAAACGATTGCGTTCATAATGATTGACAACCAATTGCCTTGTGCCTCCGATTTTGCCATATACTAATTTGACCTCTTTTGAACCAATAATTTTGCTGATAACAGCGTTTTTGCCCTGTTTTATGCCTTGTTTAAAAACATAATACTGGTCAGGATTCACCCTGCCCTTTACAACATATTCCCCCAAGCCATAAGCCGCGTTAATTAGGACAACTCCGGCAAAACCCGACTCTGTGTCTAAAGTGAACATCACGCCAGACGCGCCAATGTCTGAACGAACCATTTGTTGAACCGCGACTGATAAAGCAACGTTCATGTGGTCAAAGCCCTTTGTTTCGCGGTAAGAAATAGCGCGGTTAGTGAATAAAGACGCGACGCATTTTCGAACTGCCTCAAGCAACTGCGCTTCTCCGCGAACATTCAAATATGTTTCCTGCTGTCCGGCGAAACTCGCGTCCGGCAAATCCTCCGCTGTTGCTGACGAACGCACAGCCACAGATAAATTTTTTATTTTTGCCAATGACGATAACTCGCGATAAGACGCGATAATTTCTTTTTTTAGATCATTTGGAAATTCCACGGCCAAAATTGACTCGCGGATAACTTTTCCAACCCTCGCCAACTCGCGCACGTCTGTGATGTCTAAATTTTGCAAATGTTTTTTTATTTTTTTGTCCAATCCATGCGCGCGCAAAAAATGCCAATACGCGTCCGCGGTAATGGCAAAACCATTTGGCACCTTCACGCCTTTGGATGTTAATTTAGAATACATCTCGCCCAAAGACGCGTTTTTCCCGCCGACAATCGAGACATCCTTGATTGAGATGTCCTTAAACCAAGCTACAAATTTCCCTTTTTCCATAATTTTACTCTATTATTTACCAATTATAACACAATTACAACACAATCACAACTTTACAACATCTCACACCACTTCCCGCACCTCAAGTAAATTCACGCGTCCGGCCTGACCAATCGGCTCGCCCGCGACAATGACTATCTTGTCCCCTGTTTTGATGATCTTTCGTTTTTTCAAATCTATCATTGAGCGATCAATTAATTCTTCAATGCTCCTGCATGGCTCAAGAATGAACGGCAGAACGCCCCAGATTAAATTAAGCTGGCGCTTGACGCGCTCCGTGCTTGTGGCAACAACAATCGGAAGCTCAGGACGATATCTGCTGATATGGCGCGCGGTCTCGCCAGAAATTGACGCGGCCAAAATTAATTTCGCTCCGGTCTCTTCAGCCAGCAAACGCGACATCCTGCTGATTACTTCGTCAATTTTCTTTTTGCTTTTTGGATATTCGCGTACCATCAAATTATCATACACTGATTTTTCTGTTTCCGTGATTATATCTGACATTGTTTGCGTTGTTTCAACTGGAAATTTGCCAGTGGCTGTTTCATTGGACAACATCAAAGCGTCTGCGTGATCAATCACCGCGTTGGCGACATCCGACACTTCAGCGCGCGTTGGCCGAGGATTGTTTTGCATTGAATCCAACATCTGCGTCGCGACAATTACCGGCTTGTTTTCATTAAGACATAAATCAATCAGATTTTTTTGTATTAAGGGCACTTCTTTAGCAGGCGTTTCTATTCCTAAATCGCCGCGCGCCACCATAATACCGTCAGTGGCCTGCAAAATCTGCTTAATGTTCTTTACTGCCAACTTTCTCTCTATCTTCGCGATGAGCCGTATCGGCTGGCTAATCTTGTGCTTCAAGTCTCTCTCATATTCTTGAATTAAAAAACGCAAATCAAAAATATCATTCTCATCTGTTACAAAAGAAAGCGCCATCAAGTCCACGCCGCGCTCCACGCCAAACTTCGCGTCCTCTCTGTCTTTTTCAGTTAAGGCCTTTACTTCCAGCTTTGAGTCGGGCGCGTTAATGCCTTTGTGTGAAATCAAAACACCGCCAACTACGACCTCAGTTTCAATTTTTGCGCCAGCCACGCCCAAGACGCGTAATTCCATTTTTCCATCATCCAATAAAATCCGCTCGTCCTTCTTTAAATACTTATGCAAACTCTGATAATCAACAGGAATCCTTCCATCTTTATAATCAAAGATAGACGTGTCCATGGTTTTCTTGTCTCCAACTCTCAATTCCAAGCCATCGCGCGGAAGAATGCCGACCCTGATTTTTGGGCCCTGCAAATCCTGCATTATGGCAATCGGTTCGCCAGTGATTTTTTCCGCTTCGCGGATATTTTTAATCAATAACGTGTGATTTTCGTGGGTGCCATGCGAAAAATTAAGCCGAGCCACGTTCATGCCAGCTTTTATCATTTTGACGATTGTCTCAACTCTCTCTGACGCGGGACCAATCGTGCAGACGATTTTTGTGCGTTTTTGAATCATAGAGTAGATATTCCCCTCTCCTTTACAAGGAGAGGGGTTAGGGGTGAGGTGGTTAACTATTTGCCAATTGCTTTTAATAAATCTTGAATCTGGCCGGCCCCGCTGTTCGTTCC
>Ga0066637_10003576_pt1 | contig 10439 bp, 10 predicted proteins | sample CryGeyCG2014_020_FD_62737 | JGI IMG/M metagenome (GOLD analysis project Ga0066637, IMG submission 62737) | Groundwater microbial communities from aquifer - Crystal Geyser CG08_land_8/20/14_0.20 | ecosystem: Environmental > Aquatic > Deep subsurface > Groundwater | place: USA: Utah: Grand County...
AAATCAATAGTACTCCCTAAATAAGGCCGGAGACAATTTAAACTTTCTAATAAATAAATGTATCCTTTCATGTGCGCGCGCCTGGAATCGAACCAGGGACCTCAACATTATCAGTGTTGCGCTCTAACCAGCTGAGCTACGCGCGCTCGTAAAATAACGTAAGCATTATATAGTAAACTCAGATAAATTTCAAGTTTCTGTGGGCGATACTGGAATTGAACCAGTGACCTCTACGATGTCAACGTAGCGCTCTAACCAACTGAGCTAACCGCCCCTTGTGGCAGATATATTATACCATAAAAACAGATTTGTCAATATAAAAAATCCCGATGAATCGGGATAATTTATGATCCTTTAGCACTGGACAAAACTTGTTCATACCCCTGAAAATCAGGTGGGTGACCGCAACTACAGTCCACGAACTATAGCAATCTAAGTCTCCCTAAAACGAACTAATGACGGATATAATCTGTCCTGTCCGGCTATCAGGATCATCTCTATTATATAATTTTAAAAAACATCTGTCAAGACCCCATTTGCTTACTTTAGTAAAATAAGCAAATGGGGGTAGGTAACATATTCACCTCCTTTTCCCCCTTATTATTCAATCGCTTTTGATCAAAGGTAGATGGACTGTTATAGACTGCCTTCTTGCTGGCAATCCTTTCTTGCGTAGAACGTTGGCCATTTTTTTACCGCTAGGACTCTGGATTATGACCTTAATGCCCGGACCATGCTCGTTGGTCCCTTTAACCAACTTACAATCAACAAAATCAGAAACCTCTAACCCTTGGCAATATTCAAACAGATATCTCATCATCTTTGCCCCTTCCTCTATAGGGACATCACCTGCAATACTTGAAAGCATACAGACAGTATTTCCCAACTTTCCCTGCAACCGGCTAAAATCACTAGGAAAACTACTCCGTCTGTAATTTTTCAATAAATCATTTAAAGACAATCTCAACTTCCACAACTTTCTTACATTTTTTGGCATTGACCACCCCTTCTTGTTTTAGAACCCCACCCCTCACTCTCAACTTATAAAATCAGAGTGAAAACAATTGTGTCAAACACACAGCTCTTTTCACTCTGATTTTAATTAAAATTAAAAGTCAGAAGTTAAAAACATGTTACCTGATTTATTACTTATACCATAAACATGATAAAAGTAAAATTTAAAAAAACACAGATAATTATTCCTATTATATTCAAATAATTTATTATTCGCCAAACCTCTTATACTCATGAATCACATATTCTCTTCCGCCGAACCAGTGCTCAATCTCGTGCTTGGCTTCTTCAGCAGTTTCCGAGGCGTGAACAATGTTCATCACGGCTCGCTTTTCAGCGTTAGCAATGGCCGGAGAGTCATTGGAATAATCCCCGCGGATGGTGCCCATGTCCGCCAAATAAGGCAAAGTATTACCACAAATTTTACGCACCATGTCAACCGCATGCACGCCTTCCACAACCAGCCGGATTAACGGAGCCGAGATCATATAATCAACCAGCCAGCCACGCACCATTTTGCCGATTTCCAAATCACTGTCCGTGCCTAACTCTTTTTTCGCCTCAACGTCATATTTTTCATAAGTGGTAAGCGTCTTCTGGCCTAGACGGCGAATCCAGGTCTCATCTTTGGGATAATGGTTGTCAATCTGCTCATGGTTGGGTTGGAACATTTCCAAAGCCACGACTTTCAAATCACGCTGTTCAAACCGACTAATTACTTCTCCAATTAATCCCTTCTTAACTCCGTCGGGCTTTATCATTACAAAGGTCTTTTCTTGTTTAAAATCCATATATTTAAATATTATTTAAAAGTGGCCTCATTATATATTAAAAATCAAAGTTTGTCAATCTCTTTTAAAAAACTCGTCCCCTCTTCTCTGACATATTCAACATCATCTTCATCATCCGACGGATCAGAAAATACTGTACCTCCGCCTATAGTATTCAAATCAATTAATTTTTTATCAATCTCATCCAAAAACATAGACGGACCTTGTAAATATCCGCCAAAACCGCCCATGAGTGGATAGGTAAGATGTAAATATTTTTTAGCCCGGGTGACTGCCACATAAAACAAACGGCGTTCTTCTTCTATTTCATGGCTACTCCTCACCCGTTCAATGGGAAATTGACCTTGGGCCAAGTTTATGACAAAGACGGCGTCCCATTCCAAACCCTTGGCTTGATGGATAGTAGATAAAATCAACATTTCCTCTTTATTATATTCATTATCTTGAACTTTTTTAGCATTGTAACTCTCGTGCAAACTAGCTTCAGCTAAAAACTGATTTAAATCCGGCTGGCGTTCGGCATACAAAGCCAATTGCTCTAAATCTTGCAAACGTTCTCGATAATCTGGATATTCGTTTTCCAAATATTCTACGTATTTTGAATCCAAAATCTCCGCAATTAAATCACTCGGCTTCCCTCTCCTATGAGTGGAGGGCAGCCTGCCTGCCGGCAAGGCAGGGGTGTGGTCTGTCCGTTCCAAAACCCCCTCCTCACCTCCCCCTTGTAGGGGGAGGGAAATTAATTTTTCATAAATCTGCAAAAAATCATTCCAACCCATTTGACCGCGAGCTGATAAATGCGAACCTAAATTAGCGAGGTCTTCAATATTGTCCAAATCTCTAACTTCCATGATAATCCTTTCAGCACTGACTGGGCCAATCCCCACTTGCATATTCAGCACCCGGCTCCAAGCCATTGCGTCAGCCAAATTATTTACAATTTTTAAATATGACAAAACATCTTTGATATGAGCACGTTCAAAAAAACGCAAACCACCGCGATAGTCATAGGGAATATCCCGCTTAGTCAATTCCATTTCTAAAGCTTGAGAGTGATAAGCGGCGCGAAAAAGCACAGACATCTTATTCATAGCCACACCTTCATCACGCAGTTCTAAAACACGGTCGGTTATAAACTGGGCTTCTTCCAAATTATCAGCAAAGGGATGGACTTCAGGTTTAATAAACTTTTCTTGCAAAGAAGAAAGATTTTTTTTGTACTGATTTAAATTATTAGCAATAATATTATTGGCCAAATTTAAAATATCTGGAGTGGAGCGATAATTTGTTTCCAATTTAAAAATTTTAGCATTTTTATATTTTTTTTCAAAAGCTAAAATATTTTGGATATCTGCCGCACGAAATGAATAGATGCTTTGGGCATCATCCCCGACTACTAACAAGTTTTGATGTTTTGAAGCTAATAAATCTATAATTGAAGCTTGAATTTTGTTAGTATCTTGATATTCGTCAACAAGAATATACTTAAATTGCTGGCTAAATTTATCTTTAATTTTAGGTGACTTAACTAAAAGTAAGTAGAGATTGACTAGCAAATCATCAAAATCCATGACATTGGCCTCAAGTTTTCTTTTTTGATAATCCTCGGCAATGCGTTTGATAACATCACCAATGGCTAGAAAATTGGGGTGCAGTAAATCCAAAGTATCTTCAATAGTAGTTTCAGCATTGCGCGCATAGGAGATGATTGCTTGCAAGACTTTGGGTGAAGGAAAACGTTTCTCTTTCCGATCAATCCCCTCCTGTTTTAAACAGAGCTTAAGTAAATCCAAACTGTCTTGGCTGTCTAAAATTGTAAATCCAGCACCAGAACTCGCTCCACTCGTTTGGTGCTGGGCTGAATTATTTTTATAACCCAATAGATAGGCATACTGACAAAGAATTTTGTAGGCAATATGATGAAAAGTACCCGACCAAGGCAATATTATCCCCCTCTTACCAATCACCGCCACAGCGGGACCCCGCCTCAAGGCGGTGGGAAGGGGCTCGGGGGGAGTTGCCGAGGTTCCATTTTCCCCCCCTTTAATAAAGGGAGGGTAGCCTGCCTGTCGGCAGACAGGGGGGAATTTTGGCAACAGTTTTTCTACTCTCTCAATCATTTCTTTGGCCGCTTTATTGGTAAATGTCACCAATAAAATATTTTCTGGACAGACACCTTGCTCTAATAAATAGGCCACGCGATAAGTAATGGTGCGCGTTTTGCCGCTCCCGGCTCCGGCCAAGACTAAACACGGGCCGTTTCCTTCAAAAACGACCCGCTGCTGTTCCAAATTTAAATCTTTTTGAAAATCAACCATAGTCGCCTTATTTTACCATTAAACTTCCTAATCCTCAACAACCAACACTACCCGCCTGCCCTCTTTCACGTTCCCATCGTTCCAATCATGAATGGCAAATAATAAATCCTGATAATAATAGGCAAAATTTTCTCCCCATTGGGTGCCAGGGTCATTGGTTATAAATTTCTCATCAGTATAACCGCGGATGATTAAAGCATGATATTCTGGCCCATCACCGCGAAAATACGGATTAGGCAAATCCTTGCCATGGGCTAAAACCAAGACTGGCTTGCCTGCAGTAATAAATTTTTTAATATCATCTATAATAGGATTTTCAATAATTTTTAACCCCACCCTACCCTCCCCGGAACTTGTCCCGAGTTTCATCTCGGGAAGGGGAGGGGAAGGGAGGGGTTGCGCCAATTTTAGATACTCCTCCGCCATTTGTTTCACTTTCTCCATCTCAATACTATTCCCCCACCCCTGCGCTTCTTCCCACTCCACCATTTTCAAAATTTCGTCACGAGAAAATAATGGACTTAGATTATAGTTTTTATAATAAGCGTCAAGCATTAAAACGGCCGCTTCTTCACAGGCATCTTGCCAGGGCTGTTCCCAATTTTTTTCCGGGGCTTGGGAGGTGAAGGGAACGGCGAGATTCACTGTGTCATTCCGAGCGAAATCCGAATGAAATGAGGATGTAGTCGAGGAATCCCTTTCAACCACTACACTAGTTTCTAAATTTCCTAGTTTCTTAGTTTCTATATTATTTTCGTAGTTCGTAATCTCGCTTGTCCCGAGCGAAGTCGAGGAATCTTTCGTAGTTCGCACATAAATAAAAATTGTCCCAAGCAAAAACAACCCGCTTAAAATAAGACAGGAGTAATTAAATATCTTGTATTCTTTCTTCATATCACCAGTGTATCAAGAATTGATTTTTTTCGCAAAATACTCTAAACTGATCTCATATGACATTTTTTGAAATCACCCACCAAGACAAAAACTCCAAAGCTCGTACTGGAATTATTCAAACTGCCCATGGCGACATTGAGACCCCGGTTTTTATGCCGGTCGGCACGCAGGCCACTATCAAAAGTCTAGATAGTGCTGACATACATAATTTAGATACTAAAATTATTTTAGCCAATACTTATCATCTGCACTTACGTCCTGGTGAAGATTTAATTGCTAAATTTGGAGGTCTGCATCAATTCATGAATTGGCACAAGCCAATTCTAACTGATTCCGGAGGGTTTCAGGTTTTTAGTTTAGGTTTGCAGAAAGACAAACGAAACCCCACCCCTGCCTTGCCGGCAGGCAGGCTGCCCTCCCCGGAACTTGTCCCGAGTTTCATCTCGGGAAGGGGAGGGAAAATAAGTAGTTCCTCCCCCTATGAGGGGGAGGCGAGGAGGGGGTTTGGTAATTCCTCCCCTATAAGGGGAGGGAAAATAAGTAATTCCTCCCCCTATGAGGGGGAGGCGAGGAGGGGGTTTGGTAACAATCACCTCGTCAAAATCGACGAGAACGGCGTTACCTTCCGCTCGCACTGGGACGGCTCTACCCATCGCTTCACTCCTGAAAAATCAATTAAAATCCAGCATAAACTTGGCGCTGATATTATTATGGCCTTTGACGAATGCACGCCAGATGACGCGGAGGAAAAATACGTCAGAGAAGCAATGGAAAGAACTCATCGCTGGGCTGAAAGAAGTTTAGATTATCATAACAGCAAAAAAACTAAGCAACATCTATTTGGCATAATCCAAGGCTCTAATTACGAACAATTAAGAAAACAAAGCGCCCGTTTTATTTCCACGCTGGATTTTGACGGCATCGCGGTTGGCGGCGAATCTGTGGGCTACAACATGGTAGCGACAAAAAATATTCTGGACTGGGTTTATCCTTATTTGACAGTAAACAAACCTCATTATGCCATGGGTGTAGGTTTTTCTCCGACTGACTTGTTTGACGTAGTGGAAAGAGGCGTAGACATGTTTGATTGTGTAGCACCCACGAGGATGGCGAGAAATGGCAGTTTATTTATTTCCCCCCTATCAGGGGGGGTAAAGGGGGGTCTGTTTAAAAAAAGACCCCTCCCAACCTCCCCTAAAAGGGGAGGAGGAAATAAATACCGCATCAATATTTTCAATGCCCAATATCAAGATGATAAACAGCCAATTGATCCTGAATGCACTTGTAGCACTTGTCAAAATTATTCTCGCGGCTATCTACATCATCTTTTTAAAGCTGAAGAACTTTTGGCTTATAGATTATCCACTATTCACAATCTACACTTCTTTTTGAATTTAATGAAGCAAATACAGAAAGCAATTAAAAATGATAAATTTATTAATCTTAAAAAAAATTGGGTATGAAATTTAAATATCTAGACATCATTACTGCCGCTTTTGCCGTGGTTTTGATTCTTTCCAATATTACTAGTACTAAAATACTCTCTTTAGGCTGGTTTAGTTTTGATGGCGGGACAATTCTTTTTCCTTTGGCATATATCTTTGGTGACATTCTCACTGAAGTCTATGGCTATGCCCGCGCCCGCCGTGTTATCTGGATCGGTTTTGCTATGAATTTGCTCATGGTTGTAACTTTTTGGGTGGTGCAAAAATTACCCCCAGCTTTTGATTGGGGTTTACAGGATTCATTTGAAGCTATTCTAGGTGTAGTCCCCCGTATTGTTTTGGGAAGTCTATGCGCCTATTTACTGGGTGAATTTTTAAACAGTTATGTTTTGGCCAAAATAAAAATCTGGACCAAAGGTAAATATTTGTGGTTGCGTACGATTGGTTCTACCTTTGTCGGACAATTCTTTGACACCACTGTCTTTTTACTAATTGCCTTTGCCGGTGTTTTGCCTTGGGATTTGATCCTAATAATCTGGATCTCCAACTACATTTTCAAAATCCTCGTAGAAATTGTTCTCTTACCTATTACCTACCGCGTAGTTGGCTGGCTAAAGAAAAAAGAAGAAACTGATTACTATGATACGGATACAGACTTTAGTCCCATTAAACTATCATTAAAAAACTGAGCCGAAGCTCAGTTTTTTAATTCATTCCACCAAATTCTTTACCACCCGTCATCTGCCTCCATAATCTTTCTGCTTCTTCTCTATTTTTTGGGTTAGACCTCTTTGATTGTTTTTCTCTTTTTTTAGCTTCAACTTCAAAACCTGAAGGATCAACTGATCTTAAACTACCTTTAGCACCTTCAGGTACCCCTCTTCTAACTGCCCCCTTATTATGCCAACCAATTACTGACATATATTTATGGTTAATAATAAGTAATAAAAGTATAACATATTATTAAAAAAACCTCCAATAAGAAGGTTTTTTCAATATCTGTTTAGGCTTCAGCTTCCTCATTAGTAGTTTCATCATCACTGCCAGCTGTTTCAGCAGGAGCTTCTTCACCACTTTCAGCTTCTGTTTCAGGAGCTGTAGTAGTAGCCTCTTCTTCGGTACCCTCATCAGTAACAGGGCCCATTGTTGTATCCTCATCCATAGAAAAGAAGATTAAGAATTAACGGTCTATAGTTTATCACAGATTACTATTCTTGTCAAGATGTTATCAACATGCCATCCCCAAAGCTATAAAAACGATATTTTTCCTTTATTGCCTGCTGATAGCAATGCAACATAAATTCCCTATTTCCCACAAAGGCAGAGACTAACATAAGCAGGGTGGATTTAGGCAAATGAAAATTAGTAATTAAGGCGTCAATGATTTTAAATTGAAAACCTGGGGTAATAAACAAATTTATCTCGCCTTGATATGGTTCAAGTCTCTCGTCAGCATAGCCAGCCTGATGTGCCAGACCTTCCAAAGTACGCACAGTAGTTGTACCTACAACAATCACTCGTCTGCCTTCGCTCTTCGCCTGGTTTATAGCCATAGCTGTGCCAAAATTAAGCTCCACCCATTCACTGTGCATCCGATGTTCTTCAATCTCTTCGCTTTTAACCGGCAAAAAAGTACCTAAACCCACATGCAAAGTAATTTCCGCTATTTCCACCCCCTTAGCTCGAATTTTCTCTATCAACTCTTTGGTAAAATGGAAACCAGCCGTGGGTGCGGCCACTGAACCTTCCTGCTTGGCATAGATAGTTTGATAATCAGCCAAATCTACCGGCTGTTTTTTAATATATGGCGGTACAGGCACTTCGCCGCAGTTATTGGCTTTTTGTCGAACCACTTCATCATTATCTGAAAACTGAACTAAAATGGTGCCATCTTTTTCTTTCAACATAACATCGCAGTAAAAATCAGAAGCAAACTGCAGGCGTAGGCCATTTTGTACATGCCTACCGGGTTTAGCCAAAACTTGCCAAACCCCAAGGTTTTCCATCGGTCGAACTAAAAAGATTTCCACAGGCTTTCCATGTTCGCGCAATACCTCGCCTTCGGGAGTAATTAGCTGGCCATATAACCGAGCGCGAAAAACTTTGGAATTGTTGCAAACTAATAAATCTCCGGTTTTTAGATAATCAAGGAAATCATAAAAATGACGGTGTTCCACCGTCTGAGTTGTTTTATTTACTACCATGAGGCGTGAGTGATCACGCGGCCATAGAGGCTCCTGGGCAATCAACTCTCTAGGTAGATTATAATCAAAATCTGCTGTTTTCATAAATTTAAAAATTGCGCACGATTTCTATTATGGTTCTCTAAATTTTTAGCATATTTCACTTCACCTTCAGAAGTTGTCAGAAAATACCAGTCATTATTTTTCTCTGGATAAATGGCCGCTTTGATTGATTCCAAGCTCGGATTGCAAATAGGTCCAAAAGGCAAGCCCGGATACTTATAGGTATTCCACGGTGAATTAAAATTACGCTCTTCTTGAGTAGTGAAAACATCACCAGTTTTACCTAAAGCATAGTGAACCGTGGAATCAGCTTGTAATGCCCAGTTCAAATCATAGCGGCGCCAAAAGATATCAGCCACCTTTTTCTTATCTTCCAACTCCTTCACTTCTTTTTCTAAAACAGATGCCATAGTTAAAACTTCATAAAATGTCCGCCCGCTTTTCTCCATGTCCTCCCACAGCTTATCTGTAATTTGATTCTCACGTTCTTGTAATAATCGCAAGATAATATCTGCGACTGTAGCATTTTTGTAAATGCGGTAGGTTTCTGGAGCTAAATAGCCTTCGTAGCTGGCAAACCATGGCTTATCTTCTAAAATTTTTAAATCTAAATCAATCTCTGGTGCAGACTCAGCCGCTAGCTTATAATTCACAGCCGGTAAACCCACATATTCAGTAATCTCTTCAGCTTGAAACCTGCCTTGACTTTCAAAATACATACTAATATCACGAATTGTCCAACCGGGAATAATCGTAATTGTGGCTTCACTTAAGCCAGGTTGACTGAGAGCCTTAGCCACGCGGGACAAAGTAATTGGCGCAACCACTTCAAACTCACCATAATTTACTTTCTTATCCAAACCTTTGAAAATTAAATACTTTTTAAACAACCAGCTATTGCGGATAATTTGCTCCTCTTGCAAACGCGTAACTAAATCACCCACTGACTCGCCTGACTTAACTTCAAAAACAACTTTATCCACGCCCTTCTGTGCTTCGGCTGTGTAGAGTTCCGAAAGAAAAAACCAGCCAGCAATAACTAGGCAGGCAATAATAATCCCCAAAAGTATTTTGTTTAAATTCATAGAAAAATTTGGTAATTATCTCTGGCCCAAGCCAGACTCTCGGGCTTGCCCACATCAATCCAAGGCTTATCTGATTCATAAACATATAAATTTTTCACATTAGGAAAAACATCATATTCAATACTAAATTCATCTTTATCAGGAAAATATTTTTTAAGACTAGACATAAACATATATACCCCGCCATTTTGATAACCTGGCTGATGTATGCCTTCTTTTTCTTTAAAAACTGTTAAATGATAATCTTTACCATAGACTAAAGTACCATAGCGAGCCACATCTTCTACATAGGCGCCGAGGATAATGCCATCACTCTCTAAGGGTAGATATTTAAGCATGTCAGTAAAGTCTACAGTAGTTAAAACATCACCATTCAAAACTATGGTTGGTTCATCTGGGTGTAGAATATATTCTAAACCATGTTTGATGGCTCCGCCTGTGCCTAATTTTCTGTCTTCAATGGCATAAATAAGTTTTAAACCTAACCTGGCTTCACCAACTTGAGTTTGTAATTTTTCAGCCAAATGCCCGGCAGCCAAAACTACTTCTTTAACACCTAAAGTTTTTAATTTCTCCAATTGCCAATCCAAGACTATCCTACCGCCGATCTCAAGTAAAATTTTTGGTACTTCTTTGGTTATCTCAC
>Ga0066637_10003582_pt1 | contig 10432 bp, 13 predicted proteins | sample CryGeyCG2014_020_FD_62737 | JGI IMG/M metagenome (GOLD analysis project Ga0066637, IMG submission 62737) | Groundwater microbial communities from aquifer - Crystal Geyser CG08_land_8/20/14_0.20 | ecosystem: Environmental > Aquatic > Deep subsurface > Groundwater | place: USA: Utah: Grand County...
TTTCTGACATATTAATTCCTCCATTTACTTAATAAACATATTTTAGGATTATTAGTTAATTAAGATTTGTAAGAATTAGGAGCGATTATGCAAAGTTCTCAATAATTATTCTGAGTAAATCCAGCCATATAATGATAAAAAATTCTGTAAAAATATCTCGTTTAACTAAATTTGGTGAACTTTCGATTGGTTTTATTGTTATATCGATGATTACGACTATACCAGAGCTGATGATATCATTGATGGCAATTAAGAACAACAATATAGAACTGTCTGTAGGAAGTTTATTTGGTTCTCTGATTACAAATATATGCCTAATTCTTGGATTAATCGCAGTTAGAAAACCTCTGGAATTAAGTGGACATCCCCTTAAAAAACTTTTATGGATTTTGCCTATAATAGTTCTAATAATTTCTACATTCTTTATATTTCCTAGCCCAAGCAGATTGTTTGGGGTCATACTTTTTTTATTTTTTTGGGTTTTTATTTATTACGTAATAAAAGAAAAAATTGGCATTCATGTCCTAAAAAACAAGGATAAAGATTATAAAAATTCCCATAAGCCAATAAAAATATACAAAAGTTTATTTTTACTTATTTTAGGTTTTTTTGGGATTCTGCTAAGTTCTAATTTTACAATAGAGTCAGCTTCAAACATAGCAAAAGCTTTTGGTATATCAGAATTTGTAATAGGTTCTACAATCATTGCACTTGGAGCGTCAATTCCAGAACTTGCTACAACATGGGAAGCAACAAAAGAAGGGCATAAGAATCTTGCAATAGGAAATGTTATTGGGGAGTCTTACATCTACGTTACACTTATATTAGGGTTGGTAATTATGATATCTCCGTTGAAAATCGAAATGGCGCCATTTTCAGAATTAATATTTTTTGTTTTCTTGTCAACAATATTTTTTTGGGCTTTCCTTGGAAGCTGGGGTAGGAGAAGAATTGACAGGCTTGAGGGGATTATACTCTTAATTTTGTATTTTATTTTTATTTTAAGGAGTTTTCATGCTTTTTAATTAAAAATATATAACACCGTTATATTATTTATACTATTACTGCTATAATATTCTTATGATATACCTAGACAATACAACAACTACTCAAATGGATGAAAGAGTTCTCCCATTTATGAAAAGATACCAAACAGAAGAATATGGGGTAGCAATATCAGATTATTCCCCCTCATTTTTAATGAAATCTAAAGAAGCTTTGAAAAATGTACAAGAAATAATTGCTGGGAAAATAAACTGCAAGCCAGAAGAAATAACTTTCACGTCAGGGCAAGCCGAAAGCAATAACCAGGTTTTAAAAGGTGTGAAAGGTCACATAATAACAACTAAAATAGAGCATTCTTCTATCATTGAAACTTGCAAAGATTTAGAAAAGAAGGGTTATTCTATAACTTACATTGGCGTAGACAAGGAAGGTTTTATAGATCTAGGCCAACTTAAAAAATCTTTAAGGAACAATACTGTGCTTGTTTCTATTCAGCATGCAAACCAGGAAGTAGGAACAATTCAAGACATTAAAAAAATAGGTTTGCTCTGCAGAGAGCATAAAATATTATTTCATGTCGACGCTTCACAATCTTTCCTGAAAGAATTAATAGATGTTCAAAAAATGAATATCGACTTATTGACACTAACTGCTCATCTGATTCATGGCCCAAAGGGTATAGGGGCATTATACATTAGAAATGGAACGAAACTCGAGCCATTAGTTTATGGAACACGTATTTTTGATATTCCTGGCATAGCAGGATTTGGAGAGGCAATAAAATTATGGGGTAGCAAAGATATTGAAAAAATGAGAAGCCAGAAAGAAAAACTGATTAAAGAACTAAAAAAAATACCTAACACATCTATTTTTGGCCCAATAAACAATTCATTGCCAAATACCCTTTTTGTAGGATTCAAGTTTATTGAAGGCGAGTCGATAGTTCTATATTTAGACACTGAAGGAATAGTTTTGTCAACAGGAAGTGCATGTGCAGGAAAAGGCCTCAGGCCAAGCCATGTTCTTGAAGCTATGGGATATAATGAAGAGTATAGCCATGGATCAATTAGAATAGGATTAAGCAGATTCACAACAAGTGAAGAAATAGATATAACTCTGAAAAAAATAAAAGAAATTGTTGAGAAATTAAGAAAGATGAGCCCAATTAAGAAGTGATGATATGAATATATACACAGAAAAAGTAATAGAGCATTTCAAAAATCCAAGAAATCAAGGCAAGCTTAAGGATTATGATGCTGTTGGGGAAAAGGGTAACCCGATCTGTGTCCCGCCTGCAACCAAAATTTTTTGTAATAGTGAAACAGAAGTTATTAAAAATTTGGAGATTGGTGATAGGGTTCTAAGCCATGATGGTAAATATCATAAAGTCAAAAAAATTTATAAAAGAAAATATTCTGGAAATCTGGTAACTATAAAAACCGGTCTCGGTGAAGTTAGCGCAACAGAAGATCATCATATTCTAGCAATCAAAATTCCTGAGGGTCAAAAATTCTATCGAACTGAAAATAGGAAGAAGTTAGTTAATAACAAATTCTGGTATCATATTAGTGATTTAAAAAGAAGAGACCTATTATTATATCCAATTTTGAAAGAAATCAAAGATAAAAAATCAATTGAATTATCATTTAAAAAAAGTAAATGGGACTTTAGAAGTAAGGAGATACCTAAGAAAATAAATTTAGATGAAGACTTCCTCAGGTTATGCGGCTATTATTTATCAGAAGGTTCTGCAAGAACTAAAACATCCCAAACTTATGTTACCCTTACTTTTGGTATGAAAGATAAAGAACATGTGAAAGACGCTGCAAAAATAGTCAAAAAAATATTTGGAATTGATGCAAAAATTAATTATAAACCAGAAAGAAAGACCATAAATGTTGTAATATATAGTGTTGAAGTAACTAAAATATTCAAAATACTATTCGGAAAAGGAGCTGAAAATAAACGCATACCCCATTTTATGATGATATTACCCCCAATGAAACAAAAAGGGTTAATTTCAGGCCTATGGAAAGGAGATGGATACTTAAATCCAAAAAAACCAAGGGCAGGATATGCTACAATATCTTATGAACTTTCTCAGCAAATAAAGACGCTTCTTTTAAGGCAAGGAATAATACCTTCTATATACAAAGAGAAAGAAAAAGTTTTGAAAGGTGTTAAGCATAGAAAATCTTATAGAATACATATTGGTGATAGATTTTCTTTGAAGAAACTTGCCAAAATCCTTGGAAAAACTTTAACAACTAAAAAGGATTCTATGACCATTTCTTGGATGGATGAGAACTATCTTTATACCCACATCAGTAAAGTTGAATCTAAATATTATAATGGTTATGTTCATAATCTAGATGTTGAAGAAAGTAAAACATATGTCACTGAACCTGCTATCCTTCACAATTGCGGGGATGTTATGCACATTTATATCAAGGTTAAAAATGATCGTATCGTGGATATAGGCTGGGAAACTATGGGCTGTGCTGCGGCTATAGCAACCACATCCATTCTTTCAGAAATGGCAAAAGGAAAAACACTTGATGAAGCTATGAAATTGACAAGAGAAAATGTTGCTGACGAATTGGATGGTTTGCCACCAGTTAAGATGCATTGCTCTAACCTTGCGGCAGATGCTTTACATGAAGCCATTAAAAATTACAGAGAAAAGCATAAAAAAGTCAAATCCAAATAATTTATTTAAGGTGATATTAGAATGGTAAAAATAATACAGAAACACGATGAATGCATTAGTTGTGGGGCATGTGCATCCGTTTGTCCGGATAACTGGGAAGCCAAAAAAGATGGAAAATACGGGCCGATTAAAACTACAGTTAAAGAGGCTGGATGCAATAAAGAAGCTGCTGCTGGTTGCCCTGTTGGCTGTATCAAAGTTGGAAAATAATTTTATTTTTGAATGGTTTTTATGATAACAAAAAATAAAGTTATTGAAAAATTGAAAACGGTTTATGACCCAGAAATGCCTATTAATGTAGTTGATCTTGGATTTATTCGCGATGTTAAAGTAAAAGATGACAAAGTAGAAATTAAAATGACTTTAACTAATCCTTTTTGCCCCATGCATGGGATGATAACAGAAGAAGTTAAAGAATCAGTGAAAAAAATAAAAGGAGTCAAGGGGGTAAAAGTTGAGTTAGTATTTGATCCGCCATGGTCGCCGAATGATATTAGTGAGAAAGCAAAGAAGAAGTTGGGAATAGATTAAAAATTATTCCTAAAAAACTAGCAACTAAATCCTAAAATAATTTTTAATACAAATAAATTATATGAAAAGAAAACGCGGTTTAGTTTATTTATGGACAGGCCATGGCGCTGGAAAAACTACATCTGCCCTTGGAGTAGCTTTAAGGGCTGTAGGCCATGAAAAAAAAGTCATTATAATTCAATTTTTAAAAGGCCAAAAAAACATCGGCGAGTATAAAATCCGAAAGAAGCTGAAGCCAAATTATGAAATTTATCAGTTTGGAAAATCTGAATTTATTAACCCCCAAAACCCTGATCCTGAAGATTTTAGGCTTGCAAAAAAAGGCTTGGAATTTGCCAAAGAAAAATTGAAAGAAAAACCGTTCCTGATGATATTGGATGAAATCAACCTAATAACAGGGCCAAAAACAATTCAAGGAATAAACCATAAAGGCCTATTGGATATTAAAGAAGTATTTGAGTTTCTAGATGAAATTCCCCCAGAAACTACTGTTTATCTTACTGGAAGGTATGCTCCTAAAAAATTGATTAATCGGGCAGATTTCGCAACGGAAATAAAGGAAATAAAACATCCCATTGAAAATGGTTTTTCTGCCCGAAAAGGGATTGAATACTAAAACTTAAATGGCAAATTTAGCTTTTGTGAAATACTTATCGGTTCTTCTTTGAAATTTCCCTCTTTTATTTCTATTTTCTCTATTTTCATTTCTTTTAGGAGCCCACATGCCCTACATCCATATTCTCCGATATTTCTCTCTCTTTTTTCATTTAATGTCATTATATTTCCACATTTTTCGCAAAATGTTAACATTTTTTATTCATCTCCTTATTTTTTTATTTAGAAAATAAAGAACCACAAACAGCCAATTTTTTATATGATTTTTTTATTTTTTTTCTGGTCATCCGATGAGAAAACAGGAATCATCCCAAATTAACCATCAATATTTGCTGGCAACTTGGTAGATACTGCTGTGCATAGCCATCTATACATAAAGTTCTTAAAATGGAGTTGTTCCACGAATATTGATGGTTGCATAGCTTTCTGGATAATATTAGGAAAGCTACATTAAGAAAATTTGCATGTTTTAACAGAAAAATTATCAAAATCCTTAAATACATTACTGTTCAATTATGAAATATTTTGGTGTAAATATGGAAATGGACGAAAAAAATTTGGATTTATTGAAAGAATTAGAAAAAAATGGTAGACAAAATCTTAAAAAACTGTCAAAAAAGACTGGGATGTCAATTACAACAGTCTATGAGAGGATAAAAAAACTCGAAAAAAATGGTGTAATAAAGGGGTATCAAGCTCTTATAGATTATCAAAAAATTGGATTTGACCTTCCTGTAATAATAGAACTTGTAGTAAAAAGGGAAAAGCAATTTGATGTGGCCAATAAATTAATAAAATTTAACAATGTTTCTGCTATTTATGGAACAACTGGGAGCACTGACTTAATGGTGATAGCTAAATTTAAAAATAGAACTGATTTGACAAATTTTATAAATACATTATTTGAAATGGAAGGAATTCAAAAAACAGAAACAAGAGTTATATTAAATATATTTGAGAAAAATTTAATATTAAGTTAATATTTCATAAATGTGAATTAAATGATTTTAATAAAAAATATACGCCCATTATATTTTAATGATTACATTTTGAAAGGCTGCATGAGAAGCGTTTTTTATTCACCTTCAGATACAGATTCATTGTGCAGGCTTATAGAAAAATTCTTGGAATTTGGAAAAGAAGAATTAAGCAATAAGAAAGAAAACATGATTTTCGACCTTGGTTGCGGTAGTTGTATCCCAACTATATTTTTATCCGAAAAAATTGGGGATAAATCAATAAAATTCAAGATCAAAGCATTCGATATTGATGAAGACGCAGTCAATGTGAGCAAAAGAAATATTAAGAAAATGAATATAGATGAAATTGATGTAGAAAAAAAGGATATTTTTTCATTTTTGTCAGAATCATTGGATGACAATACAACTTTAATAATTTCCAACCCACCATATATACCAGTTCCAAGAAACACATTCAGTGATAATTTAATTTGTATTGATGGTGGGGAATTTGGGACAAAATATACAATACCGATAATTAGGTTTTCAAATGTAAAATATATAGCCATACAAACTGGTTCGATTTCGGATCCATCACAAGTTATAGAAGAAATCTTTAAAAATGGTTTTAATATCAGGCACATAAATGTTATTGAAACTAAATTTGGTATCTACACAAAAAGAAATAATATAAAAAAACATCTCAAAAAACTGAGTGAAATTAATAAATCCTATTTTTATGACAATAAATACCTTATATTGGGTTTTATATTGGAAAAATCGAAAAATGTGGAAGAAGGGAAAATTATAAAAGAGGAATTATTGGAGTTTTTAAGCTCTTATTCAGAAAATGGTTTAAAAGATTCATATATACTCAGAGTTCCATTCAAAATGGATTTTATGAGGTATAAAAACACCCTGTAACCTATTTAAATCCTCCAACCCAATATTTTAGAAGGTGTTAAATTGTCAGGTGAATGTTTTAATCTGTTTTGAAATTTTTCCTAATTTACCTGCTCGTCAGCTTAAATTTCTGGAGGCTTTTGAATGATAGTATCAGAAGATATTAGACGAATTTCTAAAATAGCCAGACTGGAATTAACAGAAGAAGAAGTAAGGGAATTTACAAAGCAAATAGATGATATTCTTGAAGCATTTAAAGCTTTGGAAAAAGTTGATACCAAAAATGTTAAGCCATCCTTCCAACCTCTGGAAATCAAAAATGTTTGGAGAGAGGATATACCCAAAGAATATGAATGGAACCCATTGGGAAATACTGAAAACAAGAAAGACAATTATTTCAAAGGACCGAGGTCAGTTTAATGAAAGTAAAGGATTATTTAATACAAGCAAAAGAAGGCCAAATTGACTTGGAAGATTTTATATCTAAAACATTAGAGAAATCAGCAAAAATCCAAAAAAAATACTCACCATTTATTACAATTAACGATAATATTGACATAAAATCCCTTAAAAAAGGGAAATTGTTCGGTCTACCCATTTCAATAAAAGACAACATCTGTACCAAAGGCTTAAAAACAACCGCCGGATCAAAAATCCTTCACAATTATATACCGCCATTCGATTCATTTGTTGTCAAAAGAGTCAAAGAAGAAGGTGGAATGGTTTTAGGAAAAACAACTATGGATGAGTTTGGCCACGGAACATTTAATATCAACAGCCCGTTTGCCATCCCTAAAAATCCTTGGGACAATGAAAGGACATGCGGAGGAAGTTCTGGGGGGGCTGGATGCCTGACACAAACATCAGATTTTCCTCATATTGCTATAGCCGAAAGCACCGGCGGATCAATAAGCTGCCCTGCATCATTTACAAATACAGTCGGAATAACACCAACATACGGGCGGGTATCACGGTGGGGACTGATTAGTTATGCTAATAGCCTGGATAAGATAGGAACAATTGGTAAAACAATTGAGGACGCTTCATTGCTTCTATCAATAATTTCTGGCTATGATGAAATGGATTCAACTTCAATTGATGCTAAACAGGAAGATTATGCAAATTATCTGGCAGATGATATTAAAGGGATGAAGATAGGTGTGCCAAAGGAATATTTTGGAGAGGGAGTAGACGAAGAAGTAAAAAAAATAATTTGGAGTAATATTAAGATGCTCGAAAGTTTAGGCGCAACGTATGAAGAATGTTCCTTGCCGCATACAAATGTAGCTATCCCAGCATATTATGTTATTGCCATGTCTGAAACATCAACCAATCTTGCTAAATTTTGCGGATTAAGATACGGGCTGGAAAAAGAAATCAAAGAAGGTGAAGGGTTTAATGAGTATTTTTCGGGAGTAAGAAAAGAAGGGTTTGGAAAAGAAGCGAAACGAAGAATAATCATGGGAACTTATACAAGAATGGCTGGTTATCGAGATCAATTTTACTTGAAGGCGATGAAAGTAAGAACATTGATAATTCAAGATTTTAAAAATGCGTTCAAAAAATATGACGTTCTTGTTACGCCAACCATGCCTATAATCCCACCAAAATTCTCTGAAATTGAAAAATTATCCCCACTTCAAATATATATGCTGGATATTCTGACCTTGCCGCCAAACCTTTCGGGAACACCAATGATATCGGTTCCAGGGGGATTTTCCCACGGGTTGCCAGTAGGTATGCATATAATTGCTGATCATCTCCAGGAAAAGAAAATGATTCAGGTTGCTCACACATTTGAACAAAATACTAACTTTAACAAACTGGTGATGAAATGAAAAATATAAGTACTTAGATATCTAAATATTTATATGGTGATATTATGAAAACAACTGTTATAATCGAAGATGAATTGTATCAAAAATTGGTCAATGAAGCTGTTAGAATATATGGAAATACAAAGAATATATCCAAATTATTGAATGATATTTTGAGGAAGGAATTAAAGTGATTTTATGAAACTTGAGAATTATTTGTTGAAAATAACTTTACCAGATATTGGGAGAAAGAGGAATGAACATATATATCTACACGGAGTAGATTCTTCATTTAAAGAAATTTATTTAGAAATCAAACCCAAAATTAAACATGGTGAATTTACAAAATTTATCTATTCTTTGCTTGATAGCCCAAAAGGAACTATAGATTCATGGATTCTTGGCAATAATCCAATTCCTATTCTTAAATTTCATAAACTTCTGAATTTATGGAAAAAAATGTGTGGAATATCTGATTCTATATTTAATAAAAAATGGGACCAGATATTCAAAAAAACTAGATACTTCAGTGCTTGGAATTCTCCGAAAGTAATATTGCCAAAGGAATTAAATGAAGAAATTTCATACCTATGTGGATTTATTATTGGAGATGGTCATATAAAAGATGAATTTAAACTGAAAAAAAGGACAGGTAATGCAGAATACAGTATTTCATTATACTCTAATTCAAAAGAATTTATTAAGAAATTGAAAATTCTTGTTTTTAAAAATTTTAATTTAATTTCTAAAACTTACTTTTCAAAAGATAAAAAAGGATCATGGTATACTTTAAGATTTACTTGTAAACCCATTTATAGATTCTTTACAGAATGTTTAAGAATCCATTCAGGAAATAGAACAGGTAATGCCAAAGTCCCAGAAATAGTTAAGGAAGGGTCTATTGAAATTAAAAAAAGTTTTATATCAGGGTTTTTCGATGCTGAAGCAGGGGTAGGCATAACAAATAAAGGACCATGGCTTGAAATAGGCCAACTTTCTTATACTAATCAATCTGAAATTTTAAAATGGATTAAAAAAACTCTTAATGATTACTCCATTGAACTAAATGGTCCTTATCCAATGTCTATAAGAAATATGTGGAAATTAAGAACTGCCAGTAAGAAAACTATTAATAGATTTTACAAAACAATCTCCTCTCGTCATCCAGAAAAAGTTCAGATTTATCAAAAAATCGGTGAATTTAGATATGAAAATAGGACTTGAAGCACATGTTCAACTGAAAACAAAAAGCAAAATGTTCTGTAGTTGTTCAACTAACTTTAAAGATAAAAAACCTAATGAGAATACATGTCCTATATGCTTAGGATTTATGGGATCAAAGCCAAAAGTCAACAAGAAGGCATTAGATTATGGTATATCAATTGCTCATGCATTGAATTGTGAAATTCTTCCAGAGATGTTTTTCACAAGAAAATCTTATTTTTATCCAGACTTGGCAAAAAACTTTCAAATAAGCCAGTTTGAAGTGCCATTAGGCATAGAGGGAGAACTTTCAATCAACTCAGAAGGTCAAGAGAAAAAAATAAGGATAACAAGAATTCATCTAGAAGAAGACCCAGCCAAACTTATTCATATAGGTGGTGACATAACATCAGCAAAATATGTACTTATTGATTATAATAGGTCTGGAATGCCTTTGTGCGAGATAGTAACCGAGCCGGATTTTTCAGATCCAAAGGAAGTCAGAGAATTTTTAACAAAAATATCCGCAATTCTTGAATATCTTGGAGTTTACGACTCGTCAATGGAAGGATCTATGAGGGTGGATGTCAATATATCAATAGAAGGTGGAGAAAGGGTTGAAATAAAGAATATGTCCGGTTTTGTAAAAATTGAGAAAGCATTAAATTTTGAGGTTATCAGGCAAAAAA
>Ga0066637_10003583_pt1 | contig 10430 bp, 9 predicted proteins | sample CryGeyCG2014_020_FD_62737 | JGI IMG/M metagenome (GOLD analysis project Ga0066637, IMG submission 62737) | Groundwater microbial communities from aquifer - Crystal Geyser CG08_land_8/20/14_0.20 | ecosystem: Environmental > Aquatic > Deep subsurface > Groundwater | place: USA: Utah: Grand County...
AAAAAATTTATTGTTACCCATGCAAAGATGGCAAATTTAGATTTGTAAAGTTAAAAATTAATTTTTAATATGAATATATCTAAACTGTCCGTAGGCAAAAATCCTCCGCAAGAGGTTAATGTTTTTATTGAGATTCCCCAAGGCTCATCGGTGAAATATGAATTGGATAAAGAGTCCGGGATCATAATGGTTGACCGGTTTAACTTTACCGCCATGTTCTATCCGTTTAACTATGGTTTCATACCAGAAACATCAGCTGAAGATGGCGATCCGGCCGATGTTTTGGTAATTTCCAGTTATCCTGTTCAACCGGGGGCCGTTATTCCCAGTCGACCGATTGGTATGTTGGAAATGGAGGACGAAGCCGGAATTGACACAAAGATTATTGCCGTTCCCACTTTAAAAGTTGATCCGTTTTTCTCAAAAATCAATGACGTCAGCGATCTAGACGAAATGACTAAAAAGAAGATTCAACATTTCTTTAATCATTATAAAGAACTTGAACCAAATAAATGGGTAAAAATAAAAAATTTTTTAGGTAAAGAAGAAGCGTATAAGGCGATTAAAAAATCAATTAAATGATTTATGGCCAACAACATCCAAGTTACCGAAATAAATGCCGAGATGAAACGGGCCTATTTAGACTATGCCATGTCTGTTATCGTCTCCCGGGCACTACCTGATGTTCGTGACGGTTTGAAACCGGTTCATAGACGAATCCTTTATGCCATGTATAAATTAGGTTTAACTTCAAGCGCCCGTTTTTCCAAATCGGCTAAAGTGGTCGGAGAAGTTTTAGGTAAATATCATCCGCACGGTGACTCTTCAGTCTATGAAGCTTTAGCGAGGTTATCTCAGACTTTTTCCATGCGCTATCCTTTGATCAAAGGTCAGGGTAACTTCGGATCAATTGATGGTGACTCGCCGGCGGCCATGCGTTACACCGAAGTTAAGTTAGCTAAAATATCCGACGAAATGGTCACCGATATTGAAAAAGAAACCGTTCCTTATATTGATAATTTTGACGGTTCGCTTAAAGAACCAATTTATTTACCGGCCAAACTGCCAAATCTTTTACTGATGGGCGCCGAAGGAATCGCGGTTGGCATGGCGACAAAAATCCCGCCACACAATCTTTCTGAATTAGTTGACGCCTTAGTTTTTATGATTGATCATGCCAAAACAAATACCAAAAAATCTCCAATGGAGGATGTTAAAAACTTGATATTTAATGTTACTTTGGAAGATCTTCTTACTTTTGTAAAAGGGCCTGATTTTCCAACCGCCGGCATTATTTACGGAGCTTCTGACATTAAAGAAATGTACGCGACTGGCCGAAAGTCTATCATGATGAGGTCTAGGGTGACTGATGAGGATATGGGTAAAGGAAAAATGGCCATTATTGTCAATGAGCTTCCTTATCAAGTTAATAAAGCTTTATTGGTTGAAAAAATTGCCGGTTTAGTTAATGACAAAAAAATCGTCGGTATCTCTGATTTACGGGATGAGTCTGACCGGGACGGAATTAGAGTCGTCATTGAACTGAAAAGAGACGCCTCTTATAAAAAAGTTTTGAATAATCTTTTTAAATATACTAACCTGCAGACTTCTTTTCCGGTTAATATTGTGGCTTTAGTTGATGGTGTGCCACAAACATTATCTTTAAAAACTATTTTGGAAATTTATATAAAAAATCGCGTTGAAGTGATTGTTAAAAGATCAGAGTACGAACTTGCTGAAGCCAAAGCTAGAGCCCATATTTTAGAAGGGTATCTGATCGCCCTTGATCATATAGACGAAGTTATTGCCGTTATAAAGAAATCCAAAGACGAACCTGAAGCCAAAGAGAAATTAATGAAAAAATTTGGGCTTTCTCTCCTCCAAGCTCAGGCAATTTTGGAAATGCAACTGAGACGATTGACAGGTTTAGAGAGAAATAAAATTGAAGATGAGTTGGCTCTTTTAAAAGAAACCATCACTTATTTGGAAAGTTTGCTGAAAGATATATTTAAAATTTTTAAAGTTATTAAAGAAGAAATATTGTATTTAAAAACCAAGTATGGCGACGAACGAAAAACCCAAGTCATGAAATTTAAACCGGGGGAAATCACCGACGAACAGCTAATTGAAAATAAAGAAGTCATTGTTGTTCTCACTAAAGAAGGCTACATCAAACAAGTCCCTCGGGAGACTTTCCGGCTTCAACATCGAGGTGGGAAAGGCGTTTCCGGAATGGAAACTAAAGATACTGATAATGTATATTATATTACCACAGCCATGACTCATGATTATATGCTTTTTTTTAGCAACCAAGGTCGAGTCTTTCAGACACGCGTCTGGGATGTCCCGACTGGATCGCGCATTTCCAAAGGGAAAGCCATTATTAATCTGGTTGCCTTAAAACCGGATGAAAAGATTACCTCAATCCTAAGCTATAGTATAGAAACTATGGGAAAAGCGAAAAATTTATTTGTTTTTATGTCAACTAAATACGGAACCGTCAAAAAAACTAGCTTTGAGGATTATGTCAATATTCGTACTAATGGCATCATTGCTATCCGTTTGGAAAAAGGGGACGAGCTTTTATGGGTCAAACTGACCGACGGCAGGAAAAATATCATTCTGGCTTCAAAAAACGGTAAAGCGATTGTTTTTAAGGAAAAAGAAATCAGATCAACCGGACGCGCCTCAATCGGTGTCAAAGGAATGGACTTGGATGCCAAAGTGGATCAACAAATAATCGCCGCTGATGTTTTTTCTGATGAAGAATTTAAAAAAAACATTCTTGTTTTGACCGAAAAGGGGATAGGGAAAAAAACCAAACTGTCCAATTTCAAAGGTCAACACCGGGGTGGTAAAGGGGTTAAAATTACCTCAGTCAATCCAAAAATTGGCCCAGTGGCTTTTTCCGAGATTATTGAGCCGGAAGATACGACTTTGATCATTACTAGTGCTTTGGGACAGATAGTAAAAATGGATCTTGGCAATATCCCTTCACGTTCAAGAACGGCTAAAGGAGTAATTTTGATGAGATTTTCCGAGAAATCCGATCGAATTGTTAGTGCCACCAGCATCTAAGAATATGGTATAATGTCCCATGTTAATTGATGGAAAGAAAATCGCCAACTATCTCCTGGCTCTTCTTAAAAAAGAACGTAAAAAAATAAAAAAACCCATTGGTCTAACTGTATTTTTAATTGGTAGCGCGCCAGAACAGCTTTCTTTTGTAAAGATAAAGTCCGAAATGGCTAAAGCTTTAAAAGTAAATTTTAAATTGATTCATCTAAAAACTACTCCGAATTTTATTGATTTTGCTAATCTGTTAAAAAAAGAGGTGGCTAATCGGGACGTCAGCGGAATTATAATCCAACAACCACTGCCGGCTCAACTATCGACTAATAGTATTTATGACTATATTCCTCTCACGAAAGAAATTGAAGGCCACAAAAAAAAGTCTGAATTTATTTTTCCTCTCGGTCTAGCGGTCATGACGATCATTAAATATATTTATGACGGAAAAAGGAAACAAGATAATCTTTTTGTTGATCTAATAAGAGATCGTTTGCTGTTTAAAAAAATTCTCAAGAGTAAAAAAATTATTGTTGTTGGCCGGGGTATTACCGGTGGTAAACCGATAGGAAAAACTCTCGGAGATCTTAATATTAACTATATTAATACCAACTCCTTAACCATCAGTCCGGAATCTTATTATATAACTGCCGATCTGATCATCACGGCCGTTGGAAAAAAAGTGATTGAACCGGCCATGCTTAAGCCTGGTGTAGTTTTAATTAATACCGGAGTCCGTAAAGAAAATGGTAAATTAAAAGGCGACTATGAAGAAAAAGAAATCAAAGATATTGCCTCGTTTTATACACCTACTCCCGGTGGCAGCGGCCCAATTGACGTGGTTTATCTTTACAAAAACTTAATCGATGCCGCCAAAATGCAAAAATGATTATCATCACCGGTCAAACTGCGACCGGAAAAACCAAACTCGCACAAGAATTGGTAAAAAAACATGACGGTGAACTTATTAACTTTGACTCCCGCCAAATCTACAAATATTTAGACATTATTACTGGAAAGGATATTGCGAAAAATAAAATCTGGCTTTATGATATTGTTTCTCCCGATCAATACTTTTCTTCGTTTGATTTTGTGAAATTAGTTACACCAATAATTACAGATATTAAAAAAAGGGGCAAAACTCCAATATTGGTTGGCGGAACCTATCTTTATTTAAAACATCTCCTCTATGGAATTGACGATAACAATAGTCCGCCTGATTTTAAACTTAGAGATAAATTAAACAGTAAATCAGTCAAAGAACTTCAAGATATATTAACAAAACTAGATGTTCAATCGATTAATCGATTGAACAATAGTGACTTCAACAACCCAAGAAGACTTATACGAAAAATAGAGATTTTAAAATCTCCAACAAAGACAGTCTTAAATAAGACTGTCTTTATAAAGAGTGTCCCTGAAATCATCGGCCTGAAATACAAAGACAAATCCAAACTCCACCAAGCTATTGAAAAAAGGGTAGAGGAGAGACTCAAAAATGGTGCTATCAATGAAGTAAAAAAAATACTAAAAATGGGTTATAAAGAAAGCGATCCGGGAATGAAAACCATCGGCTATCAACAAATAATCAAATATTTGAATAAACAAATGACTGAAAAACAGGCTATTGAAGACTGGATCAATAAAGAAGTCCAATATGCCAAAAGACAGTATACTTTTATGAAGAAAGATAAAAATATAAAATGGAGAGAGGTATAAATTTCTAAGTTCTAATTAGGTCAATCTTTTTATCAGTCTTACATCTTCTTTAATTTGTTTAATCAGATCTTCAACTAATTTAAATTTAATTATATCTCTCAGAAATTTTATTATTTCAATTTTGATTATCTTGTCATCCAGGTTAATTAATCCGTAATTTATTAATTCGTAATTCGTTAATCCTATTAAATAAACTTCTAGGCTTTTTTCTTCTTCACTAAAAGTTGGTACTGGTCCATAATGTAGGGCTCCTTTAAAAACTTTCTTTTCAATATTAACTTTTGCCGCATAGATTCCGTCTTTCAATTCAAAGCCATCTGGTATTTTTAAATTTATTGTTGGAAACCCCATTGGTTTGCCGCGGCCTTTTCCTTTGACGTGAGTGCTTTCAAATTCCATTGACTTTATTTTAATTAAAATAGTATAATATTTCAAATCGTTCCTTCGGGGTTTAGTGTGTAAATCACAATCGGAAGTATACTCTTCGAGTCCCGCTTAGCGGGACATGAGTAGGTGTAACTCCTACAGCGACCGTTTTACCCTGTACCCAACGTGGTACAGGGATAGTCGGGAGGAAAGAAGGAAAGGATATAGCCTTTTTTATTAAGGCGTGTATTGATGTATCCTTTTTTAATCTTCTCTCTCATCCCCGATTATTATTAATTTTTTTATTTTATATGCGTAAAGTATTTAATTACGGCCCATTATTAATTATCACCGCTGCGTCTCTATGGGCGCTTGACGGGATTATCAGAAGGAGTTTGTTTTCTCTTCCTTCCATTACGATTGTATTTTATGAGCATCTATTTGGTGCAGTTATTCTTTTTCCTTATCTTATTTGGTCTTTTAAAAAAGAAGGTCTTACCAAAAAAGAATTTTTTTTGCTTCTTTTTATTTCCATGTTCAGTGGAGTACTCGGAACGTTGTGGTTTACCACCGCGCTTCTCAAAACTAACTTTATTTCTTTTAGTGTTGTCTATCTTATCCAAAAATTACAGCCAATTTTTGCAATTTCAACTGCCGCAATTGTACTTAAAGAAAAAATTACGAAATCCTACATTAAGTGGGCTGTTGTTGCCTTAGTCGCCGCATATTTTGTCACGTTCAAAAACGGCTACATTAATTTCGCAACAGGAACAGGTACAATTATTGCGGCGTTATATGCACTAGGCGCGGCTTTTGCATGGGGATCTTCAACCGCATTTTCAAAACTGGCTCTTCAAAAAAGACCAAGTATGTACATAACCAGCCTAAGGTTTGTACTGACTAGTATTTTGGCATTGGGAATGGTTTTTGCTCTTGGTCAAAGCAAAAGTCTTTCTTCTCCAACGGTTTCACAGTTTGGCCGTTTTTTACTCATTGCGGTTTCAACCGGAATGGTTTCGGTTGCAATTTATTACCGCGGTTTGAAAAAAGTGCAGGCAAATGTATCAACAATTCTTGAACTCATATATCCTCTCCTTGCGGTTTTTATTGATGCGACGTTGTATAAAAGTTTCCTTGCGCCGTCTCAGTATGCAGCCGGAGCGATACTTTTGTTTGGGATTTACAAAATTTCTCAGATTCAATTAAAAGAATTGACGAACCAAAAAAAATAATTAAGTTTATCTTTTAAACAATCTCATGAAGGCCTCTTTCGGGATCTCAACCTTCCCGATCATCTTCATTTTCTTTTTTCCTTCTTTCTGTTTGTCCAAAAGTTTCCGTTTACGTCCAAAATCGCCGCCACCGACCAGCTTTCCGCTCTTGATCAAAACGTCTTTCCTAAAGGGAGCTAAACGGGACGAGGCAATTATTTTTCCTTTATATTTTGCTTGAATTTTTACTTCGTATTGCTGGCGGGGAATTAAATCTTTTAAACGGGTCGTCAAAAAACTGGCCTTTTCATATGCCCGTTCCTCAACAACTACCTCACTAAATTCATCTATCGGTTCCAAGTTGAGTAATAACTCTAACTTGTCCGCTTTAACTTTTTGATAACGTAAGAATTCCCAATCCAAAGATGCATAACCGGAAGACGCGCTTTTTAAGTTATCAAAAAAGTCGGAAATTAATTCTGACATAGGTAATTCATATTCTAAAACGGTTTGATTTTTATTATCCATATTTAAAAATTTTCCCCGGTAATTTTGGCATAGTTGCATAACGACTCCGACGTAATTATCCGGACAAACAATCATAGCTTTAACATAAGGTTCAAAAAAATTATTGTTTTCATGTTTAAATTTGACTTGTGGTGGGGTCAAAACTAAAGAAAGATCAAATTCCCGCTCCAGTCTTTCGCGGACAACATCAGCGTGCAACAACCCCAAAAACCCGACTCTAAATCCGGCCCCCAACGCGCTGCTATGGATTGATGAAAACTCTAAGGATGAATCATTAAGATAAAGTTTTTCCAAGGCTTTTTTTAAATTAAGATAATCGGTGGTTTGTGTAGGAAAGATTGAAGCAAAAACCATTGGCTTAACTTTTTTATAACCAGGTAAAGACAAAGATGGGTCGGTGACGATACTGTCACCAACAGAAACTTTGTGAATATCTTTTAAATTGGTAACCACATAACCAATGTCTCCTTCTGAAAGAAGTTCCTGTGAAGTTAGTTCCGGTTTAAAATAACCAACATCCTGGACTTCAAAAGTTTCATTGGCGGCTGATAAACGAACTTTTTTACCTTTTTTTAACAGTCCATTGAATACGCGAACAAAAGCAATTACGCCTCGGTGCGAATCATAATAAGAATCGAAAATTAATGCCTGAATGTTTTGTGATTGGTCAAGAGATCTTGGATTTGGGATTTTCGTAATTATTGTTTCTAATAACTCCTTAACACCCTGACCTGTTTTTGCTGATATACAAAAAATTTCTTCGTCCAATATTCCTAAAAAATCAATTAGCTGTTTTTTTGTTTTTTCTACTTGTGCGTTGGCCATGTCAATCTTATTGACAACGGAAATAATGACTAAATTTTTTTCAATCGCTTTATAGGCATTAGCAATCGTCTGGGCTTGAATGCCTTGGGTGGCGTCAACCAGCAAAACAACTCCTTCAACACAAGCCAACGTTCGATCAACCTCATAAGAAAAATCTACATGGCCGGGGGTGTCAATCAGGTTTAGAACAAAGTTGTTATTTGGTTTTTCAGTTAACGGGTTAACGGGTTGCGGGTTTTCTTTTAACTCGTTAACTCGTGAACTCGTGAACTTGTATAACATCCTAACTGGGGCTAACTTAATTGTTATTCCTCTTTCTCTCGAAATCGGATTTTGATCAAGCATTTGCTCCTGATGATGGCCGACCTCAACGGTTCCGGTCAGTTCCAACAACCGATCAGCTAACGTCGACTTCCCGTGATCAATATGGGCAATAATGGCAAAATTTCTAATATTTTTCATGTTTGATGTACGGAACAAAAATTTTTGTTCCCTACATAATTATTCAAGAATTTGATAATAAAATTCTTCTGTTTCCTTAGCAATTTTTTCCCAACTATACTTCTTACTTTCTTTAAGTAACCAAGAAGAAGTTTTCTGACGCATATTTTTATCTTTTATTATTTTTTCTAAAGCTAAAGCTAATTTATCAACGTCCCGCGACTTAACTAAAAGCTCAGGATAAGGATAACCTTTAAGTATTTCTTTAAAAGCGCTATTTTTAAAACCAACAATTGGGGTACCGGTAGCCATCGCCTCTAGTACTGTTAAACCAAAGGCTTCATCCCTATAAGGAGCGCAAAAAATATCAGCCTGTTGATAATATTTAACTCTTTTTTGTCCAATTATTTCTCCTTCAAAAATCACATTGTCTTGTAATTTCTTATCTTTAACATAATTTTCTAAAGACTTTTTAATCTCACCTTTACCAACAAATATTAATTTTAATTTAGGAAATTTTTTAATTATTTTATTAAAAGCTTTTAATAAATATTTGGGTCCTTTCTTGTCAACTAATCTTCCTAAAAATAATAACTTAAGATTGGAGGATGTTTTCTTTTTTATCGGATAAAATATTTTGTCAACAGCATTATGAATAATTTTTTGCTTGACTTCTTTCCCACAAAGTTTTTGCCAGTGTTTTTTAGCAATTTTAGAAACAAAAATTGCCCCGGAAAAACTCGTGGAAAAAGCATCCTGGAAAAGGGTTATAAAAGGATTGATAAAACTTATAATTGAATGTTTTTCCCAGGCTGAATGAAAAGTGGCCACTTTTGTTGACTTAGTTTTTTTCATTATTTCCCAACCAACAAAAGGAACATAAGGATCATGAATATGAACAATGTCATATTTTTTTTTATTAATCTTATTAATTAATTTTTTAATATCTTGTTTTTCTATAGTTATATTTGCCCAACTACCATTAGGAACGGGAACTTTTATTGACTTTGCGATTGGATAATAATTCATAAATTGGTGAATATTTTTTTCCGGACCATAGACATCAACCTGATGACCTAAACGATGTAGATTGTTAGAAAGCGATTGTACGTGTTCTTGAACACCCCCGGCTTGAGAAGGATCATAAGAAAAAATCATCGCTATTTTTAATTTTTTTTTCATAAATAGTTTTTTATTGTGGTTTTAACAAATCCTGAAAAGTTTCTTAATCTTTCAATAACAAAAGCGGTATTCAATTTAAATCTGTCTTTGTGCTTAAAATAAAGCCTCCACCAGTTAATCATATCCTGCCGAGCTTTAAAATTCCCCATTGTCTTTGAAGTCGTCATATGCTTATGGAGAACTTTAATACTGTCTGAAATCGCCATTTTATATCCGGCTTTTTTAAATCTGAGAAAAAAATCCACATCTTCCAAATAAGCAAAAAAACTCTCGTCAAAGCCTTTAAGTTTTTTAAACACTGAAGTTTTCACCAACAAACACGCCGCTGTTAGTCCATCAATTTCTTCCGACTTTATGAACTTTATAACTTTATGAACTTTATAACTTTTTATTAATTCAACTTTCCCATACGGCAAAACTCGATATCCATAATTCTCAACCTCTCCATTTGAATTAACTAAAACAGGGGACACCGCATTCAATTTTTTCTTCTCAGCTAATTCGATTAATCGATTAATCGATAGATCATCAAAGAATTCTATATCATCATTCAAGATCAGCATCCACTTCGTCTTAATATTTTTTGCTCCCTTATTAACTCCTCCCGCAAACCCTAGATTTTTCTTTTTGTTATCAATGACAACGACTTTATAAGGCTTATCTTTAAAATAATTAAGCAAATACTTTAGTCCTTTGACATTACTTAAAGTAGGAATTACTATCGACAAACTTGAACTCATAGTAACTTATTTTACCATAACCCTCTCCCATGGAAATATATCCCGGCCAAAATGCCCGTAAGAAGCTGTTTCAAAATAAATTGGCCGTCTCAAATCTAATCCTTCAATAATGCCTTTTAAAGAAGTATCTAGTAATTTATTGGCCACAATATTTTTCGCTAAATAACGAGATGCATAAGCGGCTGACCGGTCAACTTTAGTCGGGTCTTTTCCGGAAAAAGCCCCGCCGCCAACCCTGGCCATTCCGCCGTAGGTATCAACGATTATTTTTCGTCCTGTAACACCTGTATCAGAGGCCGGCCCTCCGATATGCCAAACACCTGTCCCGTTGACAATCAACTGATCACGT
>Ga0066637_10003588_pt1 | contig 10422 bp, 12 predicted proteins | sample CryGeyCG2014_020_FD_62737 | JGI IMG/M metagenome (GOLD analysis project Ga0066637, IMG submission 62737) | Groundwater microbial communities from aquifer - Crystal Geyser CG08_land_8/20/14_0.20 | ecosystem: Environmental > Aquatic > Deep subsurface > Groundwater | place: USA: Utah: Grand County...
CTGCATTTTGTGCTTGTTGTGCTTGAATTTTTAAAATATTTCATTTCACTCCTCAAAATGTCAGCGTAATCACTACCACATCAATATATGCTCCGCTCCTGCCAACTACGGAATTATCGGCTTTAAATATCTTTGCGTAAATCAATTTTGCCGCATAATTTGCTACGGTGATATTATTTCCGGTTGTTATCCCGATTTCCTGAGTGTAGCCGCTATCGTTAAAAAGCCTATATGCCAAATATCCGCCGCTGTAAGACGCCCTGCGGAGTTCTCCTATAGCATTATTCCCGCCTGACAAACTCATTTGGATAGGATTTGATCCCTGTCCGCACGTATAAGTAAAAGAGAAACTCCCTGTCACATCCGCACTGCCGTTGTAGCTCATTGTGACATTGCCAGTGCTATAGATAAGACAGGATTGATTGAGTGTTACAGTCCCGCTTGGTGATGCATAATATGTGGTATCAGCAACCAGTTTGAAAAAATTTGCTCCCCAACCGGGAGTTATGGGGTAAGGATTTGCCTTACAGCTGTGGTATGTGCAGCCAGTGATGCATATGCAAGTAGTTCCAGAGCCTGCAGTCCTTGTATACATCGTAACCACCTGAACAGCGCCTGTGCCGGTCCCGGATGCAATTACAGTGCCGTTATAAATGTCTGAGCTTGAGCAAGGCGAGGCTTTACAATAATAAGTATAGATAACATCACCAGCAGCGCTTTTAAATTGGACCCATGTACTTCCTGCTCCGTTGTTGCTAATAAACTGCCAAGCCTGTCCGGAAGGACAAGTAATATTGGCGTTCCATGTGTTGTATCCAAAGGGGTTTACACTGCCGCTTCCGCCTGCGTCATACGAATAGCCTATTGGGTCGAGGGTTAAGGTACAGGCAGCATCCGCAGCGCCTGCCAGTGCGCCTGCCAGAAGTAAAAATAAAATAACAGTTATAATTATGTGTTTCATAGTTTTTTCCCTCCGCAATACTCCTTTCCCTCTTCGTCTTTAAGGGATACTTTTTGTATCGTTATTGTCTTCCCCTGCATAACATACAGCGGCGCTTTTTTATTAACGATAAATTTCAGGTGAGTGTTCCCGCTATTTTTAATCGTAATGTTATCTCCGCATATAATGCGTTTGGAGATATTTTCTTTCTCTGCCTTCACAAAGACTGGAATTGATAATTCCAGGAGCGCCTTTATCCCTGTTCCCTTATCAACATCAATCTGTCTCACAATAATCCGGTAGTAGCTCTCTGTAGAACGGTCAATAGGACGATTAAGAACCAATTTAAGGCTTCTAGGAGCCTTAAAGACGGTAGGATATACAATGATATCCTCACTCTCAATAAGAGTCTCCTTGCCGTCTCCAGATTGCTCTACGCGGTATACATATGCCTGCCAGGTGTGGTCATCATCATTGATGTGTAAAGTCACCGCTTTCTCGCCCTTCGGTATTTCTATTTTTGGAAGAGGGGTAACGAGTAGGGCATAAGCACTACTCGTCAGCAGCAGCGCCGCTATAGAAATTATAGATGCGATAATAGTTTTCATACTTATGCCCTCCCTCGCTAAGTTAAAATGTAACCGTAAACGCTACGGTATCAACATAAGATCCTACAGCCGCAGCAACGTTATCAGCTGCCTTCACCGCCGTATAGACCGTTGAAGTCTGAACAGCCCCATTGCCATTGCCCGTTGATACAGTGTTAGCCGAGACAGTAACTTCCTGTGCCAAGCCAGCATCCTTAAAAAACCTGTATGACATAAAGTTGCCGCCCGTCTTTGCCCTCCGCAACTCTCCGGATACATTCTGTCCGCTGCCTGCTGTTAATGCCCAGGCAAGCCCGTTAGAGCAGTTAACGTCTACTCCAAACGACCCTGAAGTGTCTAATTCTGCATATGCTATGGTCAGACTGTTCGCCGTTATAGAACACGATCCAGCGTAATTAATTGTTATTGTTGAGTTGCTGTTTGCGGTGCCGGCATACGCCTGTCCTGCAAACACCACGAATAGCAGCGCCATTGCTACTGCAAAAAACTTCCTCATTTTGTTGCCTCCTATGTTTTTGGTTTTTACTGAACTACTACAACTCCGACCCTTTCTACTTCTACTTCTTCGTTGTTTTTGAGTGAGATAATCACCTCCTTTTTTTCTGCGGATATCCTTACCTGCTTGGCCTTTGCCGGGATATTCTCAATATAGAAATCCCCTTTTGTGGAAGTCATATATTCCTCGTCTTGACCCTCCACTGTGAACTCTGTTAAAGCAAGTGGATATCCGTCTTTGACTAACCGTCCTGTTACGGCTTTTATATACGACATATTCATCATGGCGCCCTGTCCAGGGCGTAAAGATATATCCCTTAAATGAGATGTTAAAAAACCTTCCTGCGTGATTGATTGTGTTAAATATGGAGCTACTGTCAGCACATCGCCCCGGTCGCTGTTGACTGCGAGATTCTGCCCAGCAACAAAACCACCTGCCGGCGATATAGGCTCTCCTATTCCACAAGCCCATTCATTACTCTCCATTACACAAGCATATGAGCCTGATAAGCCTGCAGTAGTAGAATTACGGTGTGTCTGACTGTCATATATGTTTCGACAGTTCGCAAGCATCCCATCTCGGCCCTTAACTTCTGTGTCTACGGTGGTTTTATGTCTATCAAATGTAGTCTTCGCATCAAAGCCGTATGAGGTTTTTTTGTCTTTTGTTAACGTCATCTGCAAAGAGGCATAGACAGTGTTGCCCCTCAATTTGTCGTGGGATACACTTAGGCTGCCTGTGAGATTTTTGCCGATTGACCGAATGGCTGTTAAAGTGTAAGAGTCCTTATCCTGCTTGGAATAGCCGGCATCCGCTAAAATAGTTGTTTTTGCAATAGGGTTAAATGTCCACCCGAGACCATACTTCGTATCTCCGTTATTGTAATATCTAAGGTTTATGTTTCCCCATTTATTCCCGAAATCACGGGATAAAGACGAAAAAGGGAAGCCTATCTGAGTTGTAAAGTCCCTTTTCCTGTCTTTAGTCGTTAAATCAGCTATCGCGCTGAATTTAGAATTGCTGTATGAGTAGCCGAGACGATAATCATTCAAATCAAAATTGAAAGAGGCAACTTTCTCGGCGTTAAAGATTCCATACAGAGTTGAAAACACTCCAGAGACAGCAACTCTATTCGATGCGGCTATCCCCAGTGTGATATTGTCGCTAATCCCTCTCCGGTAATAGCCTCCGCCAGTGAGACCTGAATAAAAATCATTTTTATACCTTTTAACTCCTGCGGCAAAGTGAAAATCATCAACTCCCTGTTTCAGATTTGTTTGCGATACAAAATAAGGGATATCAATAATCTGTTCGTTGTTATAAATATTCCTTATCTTGATTTTCAGATTTCCTGCAAAAGAACTGATAGGCAAGTTTCTGATATCATAAATGCCTGCTGCCATCTCTCGCCTGTCTATAAGGGCGCCGTCCCTGTAAATCTCTACAATACTCTTTGTAGTGAGTGTCAAGGTCTGTGAGAGTCCGGAATATGGAGTAAAAGCCGGGTCAACGGAATAATTTTTTCCTATGCTCATACCTGCAATAGGAGAAGATTTTAAGAATACTGAGGATGATGAGATATATGTATCTCCAGCTGTGATATTGACTTTCTCGGGAATAATGTCGTGTGAAAAATATGAATTACCACGGATTAGCCTTTCATCTGTACTCTTAGAAAAATCGCTATAAATTATACTGTCAAATAGGAATAACCCTGTGCCGAAGCCGTAATTTATACTATCATCTTCCTGGCTTAGTACATCAGAGACGGTATAATTAAAGAATAAGCTCTTACTATTCGTAAGATGTAAAGGTTTTATACTGCGATAATCAACCACCTTGCGGTCCAGACATTTTTCACGGGGTGAAAGATAGATAATATCCCCGGTTGTATTTGAGACATACCTAACGGCTCCAAAATCATTTAACACTTTTGACCTGCACTCTCCCATAATAATTTCCTCTTTTGAGATATATTTTTCGCCATTCTCAGTTCGTTCAAACACCATCGTCCCCCTGTTTTCCCCTGCTGCATTCAAATCTGCTACGATTACCTCAGCAGCAGCAGGGACCGAAATAAACAAAAAAAAACAAAAATGAAATCAAACATTCTGATCACTTCCTTCTAAGTTGAATGGAATATACTGCACTCCATCTGAAAGCTTGATGTATCCGCAAATAGGACAGTAGCCCCAGCCGCTTTTGATAGGCTTACCATTCTTCTCTTCCTTAACGATTTCACCACAGCTGCATTTAGTTGTAATGGCTCCTGCCATTTCCATCTCCTTAAAAGCTCTAATTCCTTCTCGTTTTTTCCAGCAACCTTTTTATCCGAATCCTCTCGGCTTTTTCTAATTCTTCCCGTGCTTCCTGTTTTATCAGCAGCGCTAATTTTTTTTCAATTATTTGCATAAACTCTTCTACCGTTATTTCCTCCACTTTCATTTTTATTTTTCCCTCCTCTCACTCCTAAAAAAGAATTGAAAATATCAATTTAACAGTCGCCCAAAACCCTGAAGGATTGAAAAGCGCTGCTGCCACCATTCCAAATACAAAGCAATACAAATATATTTCCATTTTTTCACCTCCTTCTATATCCTTAATGCTTTTTCCAGCCGATTTTTTTCACTCTCAGATAATTTCATTTTCAATTTCCTCTGCGTAATCCCTGTCATCTTTGTCCTGCTGCTTATCTTTTGTTTCCACCGGTTTATCTGTAGCCCTGTCCCTTGGATCTATTAACTCCTTTACTTCCTCAAGTATTTTTGCCTGCTCTAACATGATGTTTTCAAGATTGAGTTCAGGTTTCATTAAAAAAGGTTCGTGCTTGTCTGGATAACTCTTATACCTAAACTCAACTTTTGAAATGTCGAAATTTGGCAGCTTAAGATAGGCGTTAAGGTCCTTTAGATTCTGGATATCCGATGGCAGCACAAGCTTTTCGGTCTTTTTACGGCGGATAAGACTGATGCCGTCTCTGTTATCCTCCGTTCCCATGCTGTATGTTTCCTCGGTTTCTACATACTCGGTATCTCCAATCTTATCCGAAAGGAATTTTGCGGTAATCGGGTCCGCGACAGCAAAAATCAAATTACTACCGCATGCATTGACAATCGCCTGCCTGATATTCTGTGTGTAAATCTTATCAAGTTGTCCTATGTCCTGAATTCCAAGCCAACAGGAGCCGCCTTTTGAGCGTGAGAGGGTCAGTAACTGCACTATAGTTGATAGCCGCTGCAATGTCCCGAGTTCATCCAGTATAAAAAAGATGCGGCGATTATAGTCATCCTTCATACTTAAAAGTTTTCTGCCCATCAGATCTACAAATAAAGATAGGATAGGCTTCAAGGTATCTTTTATATCACTGTAGTTTGTGATAAAAATAAACCCGGGTTTCTCATTTTCAAGCCACTCTTTAACTGAAAAATCGCTGTCTGCAGTTGACATATACTCAAAAGCCTTCACGTACGTCATCATCACAGCGAAGATTGACATAGCCATTTTGCTGCTTGCGTCTTCTATATATCTCAAACCTCTCTCCCCGCCTTTTGTGTGCTTTAGCCATTCGGCTATCTCCGTCCCCGGCGCTGTCACTGCTGCCCAGATATCTTTGTTAGACTTTGCGCCATTCTGGTAGAGATAATGTAAAATGCCGGAAAATACATCCCTTGCGCCATCGTTCCAGAATGGATCATTTTGCAAAGCAGGCGGGATCAAACTGTGGGCGCAAGCGTCAACGTCCATGAAGGTGTGAATTTCGTTAAAAAGAGTCCAGCCTAAGCAGCGCTGATCAAGTGGATTAAAAATAATATCAGTCTCGGGATCATAAAACCTTGAAAGGTAGTCACCTTTAAAATCATAAATAATGCCTTTTGCATGTCTTTCTTTAAGCCTATCTATTATTTGAGACATTGCTACTGTCTTTCCAACACCGGGCCGCCCAATTAAAAAACAATGCTTTGGCTCTGCTGATATAGGCATGCTAATATTGCCGATAGGCAAGTCTGCTTTCTCTCCATCTTTTTTGATGCTCTCTGAAATATCCTCTGCGTTTGTAAGTCTTGATCCTCTGATGTAGCGGTCATTTGCTTGTTCTTTTGCTCTCTGGCTAAACTTCAAAACTACGCCAGGATAGAAAAACCAGATGCCGCCGCTAAGAATAAATATCCAGATGCTTTTTAAAGCAAGCAGACCTGCATGTTTAGATATTTCCTCAGCAGCAGCAAAATCAAAACTTTTCAGGCCTGTCCAGCCATAATTTAAAATCAGGCTCCATGCTCTCCCATGGAAAATGTAGCTGGCGGCAAAAGTGATAATTATCTGAACAAGCAAAAAAGCAATGCCCATATAAAGATGCATTTTAAACCGCATCTTCACAGATGTTAGCCACGTCTCAAATCCTTTAAAGCCTTGATCCTTCTTAAGAACCTCTGACACTTTTCCTCCTTCTCAAAAATTAAGCATTTTAGATAGTTTTTCGGTTACTTCTTTTTCTCCCGCTCCCGCTCCCGGCGTTAGATCTTCAGGCACGCTTCCCGGCTTAACTATCCCCTTTCCCTGCATAAGCATAATGCTGTCATAGACGATTTTTTTTAGCTGCCCAGCCTTATTTTTTTTGTCTTGCAAAAAATCCAGAATTACAACATCAAAAACATCTTTAGAATTAAGTGTGATTTTTATGGCTGTTCTTTTCACGCCTTGCCTCCATCTAAGCGCCGCGCCAAATTGTAATACCCGATAGCATTAGAAAACTGTGGTTCTGGAATGAGAAATGAATGCTGAAAAAGATTTAGATACGGCTTTAGCGCTTCGGCGCCTCCGCCAGTAAGGAGCACCCGGTCTATATCAGCCGCATTCTTCCATACAGTTTTCGCCCTTGCTGTTATTTCCTGTGCAAGCTCTGTAAGCCTTTTCTGGACTATAGGTTTTATGTCTTTTTCACTTCCAAAAACTTTTATAGAGCCTTTCTCCAATGCCTGAGCAGTATGATCTAAGCTTGGCCTCATGCCATATGCGGCTTCTATATCTCGCGAAATCGTTTCTAATGCCGTTGATATTCCAGTCTCATAAGAATCTGTCTGCTTTTCTACGACCTCAAGCTCATGGATTGTGATGAGGTCTGAAGTGTAGTACCCGATATCCAGCACTCCAACTTTTTCATGTGCCATATCTTCTCTTACAACTTTTCCAGACCAATCAAAAAACAAGCTAAAAAAGCTCCCCAGCGGCTGAGGAATAACCCTTACTGTCAGGTTAAGACAGTATTCTTTTGCTATCTCTTTAATTAGGCTGGACAGTTTTTCCTTGTCAGTTTTATAGAAGTTGATGGGCAGCCCTGATACAATTAAAAGGTTTTCAGAATTACAATCCGCTAACCTCAAGGCATACCCCCAGAGCGCCTTGTAAGCTACAGAGCCTATCCAGCCCTTTTCTCTGCTATTAAGGATTCTAGTGGAGTGTTTGACAGCGCTGCAGCCAACCAGAAACCTCTGACTCGCCACGGAAACTATCTCTTTAGTGGGGCTCTTCAGTCCTTCTACTTGGATTCCTTCTTCATATGTCCCTATGATTGAACGAAATAGAATTGGCTTCCTCAACCCAGTACCATTATCTTCTGTCACGATCTTTGTGTAGCCATATCCGATGTCAACCCCTATTGATTTTGTCATTAGTTCATCACCTCCTTTTTGAATTTTTCAATTTCAAAATCTGCAAAATTATTCTCTGCATATTTCAGAACCAACTTGCCGATTCTGACTGCTCTTTCATTTTCAATCTTGTCTGCTTGAGCTAAAAGTTTTTTGGCCTGCTCCCTTAACTTTTGGGAATCCCTCTTCATCGCTCCACCTCCCTCCTTTTTCTATTTGGTTGCGGACATCTCATTTTCATTTCCTCCTTCTAATACGTAAATGCATCCAGAAACGAATTTTTTCAAATTTTTTTAAAAAATATGCAAATAAGTGTCAAATTTAACACCTGTCCATAAAAAATGACCGAGTTGTATACAGATAAGTGTCCACCCTTAGCACCTGCTTAAGATTTTTCAGCCTTAAAAGTGACAAGGGTGGTTACCACCTTGACACCTGCTTGAAAAATAGGTGTCTAAACTTAGCCCGAGGGCAATTTTGTAATTTTCTTCTTTCCTTTTCTTCAAAATTATTCCCTCCCTAATACATTTCTTAGCTTTTTGTGAATCGCTGGTAAATACTTTTCAAGCTCTTTATTCGCAGCGGGCAAACCCAATGCTATAACCGCTACGGCTGTCCTTAAAACTCCAATTTCCTGTTCCAGCTTTTTGAATATTTCGCTAACGCTATCTCCGTTTTGCTGTACAAGCTTTTGCAAAATTACATCTGTCTTTTCTGCAATTTTTGAAAGGTCTGAACTGTCCAATTTCCGCATCAAGCTGAGAAAGGTTTCTCCTTCTTCCCGTTCCCCTTCAACAGCTTTTCTGACAAACTCGGTGAAAAACTGAGTGGTTGTTCGACCATTTTTCAAAGCCTGAATTCTCTTAAAGTCAGTCTCTGAAACTTTAAAATTGATGTGCCTTGTCTTTGCCATTCTTGAAAAATTCTCCTTTCTTTTTTAAACTTCCCTTAACTATCTAAATGCATTAAGAAAGAGATTTTTTTCGTATTATTTATATTACCAAAATACTTTTTTATATCGTATTACGCTTAACCGCCCGAAAACACTTGATTTTTGAGGGATAAAAATACCGAAATAATACACTTTTAAATAAGCTAAAATCACTATAAAACATAACAATATCAAGGCATTAGGCAGTTTTCCCCAGCAACGGATAGTTGCGTTGGGTGTGAATAAAAAGCGGGAAACCTCCCTTAAATTATCAGTATCCACAAAAATGAAAAAGCAATCGGATTGAAAATGCAATTCTATTCTATTTTGACATCTCAATTTCTTTCCCCTGCGGCTTGCTGGATTTAGAATATCCGCCTTCGGATTTTGACATTTCCATTGTCTTAGCTGCCTGAAAATTCTTTAGCTCTTCCGGACTCATTTTTGCAAATTCTTTCTCCAGCTTTTTTCTAATTCCTTCCGCCTTCCACTTTGCAAACGGGCTGCCTGTCTTTGCATGTTTTGCAAGTTCCTTCTCCCTCTGCTTCATTAATTCCGCAGCCTTCCCCTGATTGAAATTGTTTTTATCAATGTCCCGCATGAAACTTTTTACTAAAGGTATTTTGTCCATCAGCCTTTCCCCTGCCTTCGCTATTTTTTCTGCTGTTCCAGCGCTTTTGAAACATTCCTTTTCCATTTTGGTGATTGCTTCTCTGCCGGCTTTGGATTTTTCAATTTCGGAATAATCAAGAGTCGAGGTTTTGACCTGTTCGTGTTTCATCTGCTCTTTGAGGTTGTCTCTGCTGTCGGTGTATATCTTCAGGTCGTGCTTGCCTCGAGTAATAGCAACATAGGCTTGATTGTAGTTAACCTTTTTTGAAGTGTCAGCATGGTAAAGGACTTCCCTTGAGGTCTGGCCCTCAGATTTATAAACGGTAACAGCATAACCATGGTCTATGTAGTTGTATTGAGTTTTAAGATTGATGTTTTTCTCCTGTCCTGTCTCCATCCTGATGGTCGCCTTACCGCTTCCCTCAATTGCTTTGATCTCGCCTATCTGCCCATTCTTGAGCTTCAAAGACTTATCATTTTTCAAAAAAACTACCTTTTCGCCTCTTGAGAATAACTGCTCTTTTTCCGAGTAAACCGACAAAAGCTGTCCTTTGGTTTTGAGGTCAATCAGATGTTCTTTTCCGTCTTTAGTCTGGACTGTGATTTTGTGGTTTTGCTGGTCTACAGACTTAACCTTTCCCTCTCTTCCAGCTCTTCCGAAGATACCTGCCTTGTTCGTAATAATACGGTCGCCTTCTCTGTAGCTCTGAGCAAAATGCTTATCCACAGGACTAAGGCTTTTCGATTCCCTAACTGTAAAAGTATGCTCCTGCCCTGATAATTTCCCCTGCTGTTTTAGTTCGGCGCGGATGGATTGATTGAGTTCGTTCCTGTCTGCATTTCTGGCTGTAACAATAATGGTATTTTTATAATCTTTAGCCGTGTATTTTTTTCGGATGGCGTCAAGCCTTTCCTGTCTGCCTGATATTTCCAACATCTTGCCTTTGCTTTCGAGCCGGTCAAAGGCTCGGTCAATCCGCTTTAATGAAATATCTTTAACGACTTCCTTATAATCTGCATCTTTCTGCCGCTGCACCTCACTTATGTGAACTGTTTTAAGGTCTCCGGTCTCCTGAAGTTTAGAGAACATTTTACCTGCCTCTATTGCCTGGAGTTGTTTGGTATCTCCTATGAATACAATTCTTGCGTCTGCTTTTTCCGCTTTTTGCATAAGCTTATGCATCTTC
>Ga0066637_10003589_pt1 | contig 10420 bp, 9 predicted proteins | sample CryGeyCG2014_020_FD_62737 | JGI IMG/M metagenome (GOLD analysis project Ga0066637, IMG submission 62737) | Groundwater microbial communities from aquifer - Crystal Geyser CG08_land_8/20/14_0.20 | ecosystem: Environmental > Aquatic > Deep subsurface > Groundwater | place: USA: Utah: Grand County...
AAAAGGGACGATTTATGAACGTTGATAAAAGATTTATAGAGGAGACATTTCCGGTTGTCCAGAAGCGTAATATATTACGAGAGTATCGGCGCGAAGATTTACGAGGTATAGAGGATTAAAGGAGAATAAGAAAAAGATAAAATGACATCCCATTTCAAAGGATTAAGGAGGTTTTATGTTTCCTGAAAATATGATGATGCAGTTGTCGGAGAAAACTTCATCAAGAATTTGCATGATTGTAATGGATGGCCTTAGCGGGATACCTTTTGACGACAAAACCGCGCTTGAGAAAGCTTTACACCCGAATCTTGACGCACTCGCAAAAGAGTCCTCATGCGGCAGTAGCGTGCCGGTGGCGCTCGGAATAACGCCGGGCTCAGGTCCGGGGCACCTCGCTTTATTCGGCTATAATCCGATGACCTACCTTATCGGGCGGGGCGTGCTTGAAGCACTCGGTATTGGCCGGACGCTTTCAGAGTTTGATCTCGCTTCGCGCGCTAATTTCGCCACAATGAAAAAAGGCATAATTTCCGACCGGCGCGCCGGCAGAATCCCAAACAAAGAAAACGCCCGCCTCGTAAAAAAACTCTCCAACGTTATTTCTGAAATAGACGGCGTTAAAGTCGAAATATTTTCCGGAAAGGAACACAGATTCGTCGTTATTTTTACAGGAGAGGATCTCGCCGACGGACTTCTTGACGCCGATCCGCAGAAAGAAGGGCTGCCCCCCCTGGAGTGCGCGGCGTTATCTCCATCTTCCGCAAGATCTCAACGAATCGTAAACGCTTTTATCAGGAAAGCGAACGAAGTGCTCTCTGATGAGAAAGTCGCCAACACCATTCTTATGCGGGGGTTTGCGCGCCTTCCTGAGATACCCAAGATGTCGCAATTATACAAACTCACAGCAGGAGCATTCGCAACTTACCCTATGTATAAGGGTCTTGCCTCTCTCGTGGGAATGGAAATCGTTGACTGCGGCGCAACGCCGGAAAGCCAGCTTAAAACATTTAAGAAAGAAAACGGAAAGTTTGATTTTGTATATTACCATTACAAATATACGGATTCGCGCGGAGAAGACAAGGACTTCAACGGCAAGGTTAAAGCGATTGAGGACTTTGACAAATATCTCCCGGAAATTTTAGAGGAGAATTTTGACGTCGTGTGCCTGACGGCTGACCACTCAACTCCCGCAAAAATGGGATGCCACTCCTGGCACCCCGTGCCGATTGCGGTGAGGTCCAAATACGAGCCCCCCGACAACATCCAGACCTTTACGGAAAAAGAGTGTTCAAAGGGTTCTCTCGGAAGAATATGGTCAAGCGATATAATGCCCATTCTTATGGCGAATTCGCTGAAGCTCAAAAAGTTCGGAGCGTGAGTGAGGTAACGATATACAATAAAACCGGTGTCTTCCAGTAAATACATAAAACCGCTTTCCGCTTCTTTTACTTTATTTTTTCTTTCTGCTTTGATTCTAACCGGTTGCGGCGGAAAAAAAGAAACGCCCGCAGAGAAAACAATCACCTACTGCGACACCTTTTCTACCGGCGAGACGCTCACACAAATTTTTTCCAGGTGCAATATTCCTCCGAATAACTATTTCAGTGTTATCGAAAAACTTAAAAGCATCTGCCCGAATGTCAAAAAAATAAAAGCCGGCGATTACTATGAGATAACTGTTTCCACGAACAACATTATTATTAATTTCTCATATAGCCCGGTGGTTGAAAAAAAATATGTTGTGAAGTTGTCAACGTCCGGATACAACGCCTGTGAGATAAAATACAAAATGACGAGAAAAATATTCGGTTATTCAGGCGTCATCAAAGACAATCTTTACAATTCAATGGTCGCATCGGGCCTTAATCCGTCTACGATTATGAATTTCGCTGATATTTTTGAATCCAGAATAGATTTTCTGACCGACCCGCGCGAAGGGGACAGGTTTTATGTCGTCTTTGAGCAGTATTTTACCGAACAGGGACAGGAGGTCGCGCGGGAGCGAATTTTGGCAGGCAAATACGTGCTAACGCTAAACAGGATAAAAAATACGAGCCAAACGTTTATCGCATTCGCTTTCCCGCGCGATAATTCATACGATTATTATGAACCTTCGGGAGAATCTCTGCAAACACAGTTTCTTAAAGCCCCTCTTCATTTCAGGAGAATATCTTCTTATTTTTCAAACAGGAGATACCACCCCATTTTAAGGTATTTCCGACCGCATCACGGAATTGATTACGCCGCGCCGACGGGAACGCCTGTTTCAACAATAGGCGACGGCAAAGTGGTCTTTGTCGGGCGAAACAGGGAGTACGGGAAACAGGTGAAAATTAGGCACAATTCCTCTTACGAATCGTGGTACGCTCATCTTTCCAAATACGGCAGCGCAATCCGGGCGAACTCATATGTAAAGAAGGGACAGATAATCGGTTATGTCGGCTCCACAGGTCTTGCCACAGGTCCACATCTTGATTTCAGGTTCAAGAAAAAAGGCAGTTTTGTGAATTTTCTCGCCATGCGGATGCCGCCTTCAAAAAAACTCAATAAAGAAGAAATGAAAATATTTTTGCCCCTCAAAAAAGAATATTACAGATGTTTTGCGGAATTGAAGGTGAAAGGAAAATTCAAAAAAGATGCTCCTTTTGATTGACGCCGGAAACACGACCGTAAAGTTCGCAGTTCCATCCGGGAAGACGCTTAGAATTATAAAAGCGGTTCCGACAGAACTTTTTTCGTCCGAAGAAGTTGGTTCTCTTTTAAAGGTCTTTAAGGTCTGTGTCTTTTGTTCGGTTGTTCCGTCGGTCACAAAAATTATAAGAGATGCCTGCCGAAAAAGAAAAATAAAAATGTTCCAACCGACCTATAAAGACATCAAGGACATAAAAATCAAATATAAAAAACCGTCGCGTTTGGGAGGCGACAGGCTCGCCGCTTTGAAAGGCGCTCTGGGGAGATTCCGTCCGCCTTTTATCGTAATTGATATCGGGACGGCCGTCACCTGCGAAATCGTGAACGTCAGGAGAGAATATCTGGGCGGCGTTATTTTCCCCGGCATTGAAATGTCAATGAGCGCGCTCGCTGAAAAAACGGCGCTCCTCGGGCGGCCGAGAAGGCGTTTCCGCAGAATAGAATCCGCCGCAGGGAGAAATACGGCTCAGTGCATTTCGCGCGGGGTCTTTAATTCTATCGCCGGCGGCATAGAAAAAACGGTGAAGGACTTCATCGCCTTGCATCCCCGTGCCCGGATTTTAATGACAGGAATCGGTTTAAGGCATTTCCGCCGTCGGGATTTCTCTTTCCGGTTCGTAAAAGACGAGGTTCTTGTTTTCAAAGGTCTTTTGCAATTGTATAAAAGTTGTTATAATTAAGATTAGTGTTGAATGTTTGGTTATTTAGGGAGGTTTTATGACAAAGGTAGGAATTAACGGTTTTGGAAGAATTGGTCGACTTGTTTTGAGAGCAGCTTTATCTCAAAAAGCAGAACTGGATTTTGTGGCAGTAAATGATTTAACAGATGCGAAAACTCTGGCTCATCTTTTGAAGTATGATTCTACTTTTGGAACTTTAAAAGAAGAAGTAAAAGCAAAAGATAATGCAATTTTGATAAATGGCAAAGAATTAAAGGTTTTAGCAATTAAGGAACCGAGCGAACTTCCGTGGAAAACATTGGGTGTAGAAATTGTTGTTGAATCCACAGGCATATTCACAAAAGTTGAAGATTGTCGCAAACATCTTACAGCAGGAGCAAAAAAAGTTGTTTTGACCGCGGCTTACAAAAAAAGTGCGGAGGACTCAATAATGGTCAATATCGGAATCAACGAGAAAGATTATGATGCTAAAAAACACAATGTTATTTCTATGGCTTCTTGCACAACCAATAGTTTTACGCCGATGATGAAAGTAATTGAAGAAAATTTCGGAGTGGAAAAAGCATTAATGACCACAATTCATTCATACACCAATGATCAAAGAATTTTGGATTTCCCGCATAAGGATTTAAGACGAGCCCGCGCTGCCGCTTGCTCAATTATTCCCACCACTACTAACGCTGCCATAGCTGTGGCGGAAATTATTCCTTCTCTTAAAGGGAAATTTGATGGGATGGCAATGAGGGTTCCCACTTCTGATGTATCGCTTTCTGATGCTACGATGATTGTAAAAAAGAAAACCACCAAAGAAGAAATAAATGCCGCTTTAAAAAAGGCATCTGAAAATGAGTTAAAGGGTATTTTAGGATATACAGAAGAGCCATTGGTTTCCAGGGATTTTGTAGGTTCTACTTATTCAGCAGTTGTGGATGCTCTTTCAACAAGAGTAATGGATGGAAATATGGTTAAAGTCCTTACCTGGTATGATAATGAATGGGGTTATTCCTGCAGAATAATAGAATTGATGAAGTATATTGCAGAAAAAGGAATATAAAAATGAAAAGTGTAAAAAGTATTCTAAAAGCGGATATAAAAGGGAAAAGAGTCCTTGTCAGAGTAGATTTCAATGTTCCTATAAAAGAGAAAAAAATTTCCGATAACACAAGAATTCTTGCGCATGGAGAAACAATAAATTACATTCTTGAAAAAGGAGCAAAAAAAGTAATTTTAATTTCACACCTCGGAAGGCCAAAAGGAAAAATAAAACCGGAATTTTCTCTTAAAATTGTCTGCGGGGAACTAAAAAAAATTCTTGCGAGAGACATAACGTTCTTCAATGATTGCGTCGGTGATGAGGTGAAAAACGGGATTTCAAAACTTCAGGATAATTCTGTCTGTCTTCTTGAAAATTTGAGATTTCATCCGGAAGAAGAGAAAAATGATGAAAGTTTTTCAAAAGAACTCGCTGAACTTGCTGATCTTTTTGTGCAGGATGCTTTTGCTGTTTCTCATAGAGCCCATGCATCAACGGTTGGAGTAACAAAATTCTTACCATCAGTTGCAGGTTTTCTCCTTATGAAAGAAGTAAAATATCTTTCAGAACTTCTTTTGAATCCGGTGAGGCCTTTTGTCGCAGTGCTTGGGGGTGCAAAGGTGTCCACAAAAATATCCGTTATGTCGAAACTTCTCAAAAAAGCAGACATCCTTCTTGTCGGAGGAGCAATGTCTTACACTTTTCTGAAAGCTCTCGGGCAGAATATCGGCTCTTCTCTTTACGAAGAAGATTTCATCGGTAATGCCAAAGAAACCGCAGACGTCTGCAAAAATCTTTTTCTTCCCGAAGATCACGTAATCAGCAAATCGCCGGAAAAACCGGACGGCGAAAGAGTAGTAAAAAGCATTCCCGACGGTTTTTTCGGAGTGGATATCGGGCCTGAAACGGTTTCAAAATATTCCAGCATCATTAAACGGGCTAAAACAATCTTCTGGAACGGACCGATGGGTATTTTTGAAGTGGACGATTTTTCAAAAGGCACGCAGAAAATTGCGGAAGCCATAGCGGAAGCAACAACCGCGGGAGCCATTTCCGTAGCAGGAGGAGGCGATTCCGTCGCCGCCGTAAAAAAAGCGGGCGTTTCCGGAAAGTTCAGCCACATTTCAACCGGCGGAGGAGCGTCTCTTGAATTTGTGGAAGGTAAAACTCTGCCGGGCATAGAAGCGTTGATGGAGGAGTAGAATTATGTATACTTTTTTTGTGATTTTGCACGCTATTGTAGCGGTTCTTCTGATTTTTATAATACTTTTACAGGTGAGCCGCGGCTCAACGGGCTCCGCATTCCTCGGAGGAAGTTCCGATTCTCTCCTCTTGGGACCGGCGGGGGATGTTTTTCTGAAAAAGGTCGTTGTCGTTTTAGGCATTGTCTTTGTCGTTACTTCCATTACAATATCGTCTCTGGTAAAAAACAGAGGTGTGAGTTTTCCGGATGCATCGCCAGTAGCGCAGCCGCAACCTCCGCCTAGTGAATAATTTTTTGGGCGAAATCGGTATTAAGAAATAAAAGCCGGGGTGGTGAAATTGGCATACACGTACGTTTGAGGTGCGTATGGGGAAACCTGTACGGGTTCAAGTCCCGTCCCCGGCAAAAGACATAATATAGAGTTTTACGTTACAACCTCTATGTAGATTGCGTAGAAGTTTTAGAAATGGGAAAAGTATTTAATAAAACAAATCCCCCTCTTTCCCCCTTTTTCAAAGGGGGATGTAAGAGGGATTTTGGTTGGGGAGATGCTGTTATGAAAAAATTAAAACTTTTTGCAATTCTTTTATTGTTAACAACCGTTTTTTACGGCTGTGCCGGCGCGCCGGCGAAAGCGCCGGATGTGCCGAAAGCGGCTCTTTTATCAAAAGCTTCGGATTCGTCGAAGGCGGCTACCCGAAAGGAACTCTCGCCGGCTTTATCCAATCCGTCTGTGCACGAAGTCGGTTTTGATATAGACGACACAATTCTTTTTTCTTCGCCGGCCTTTGACAAAGCGTATGCCGGCGCCGAACCTTACACCGAGGATTTCTGGAAAATCGTTAACGCAAGCGACGGCAAAGTTTCGCATTTCAAGAAGAAAACGGTTGAAATTCTGAAAGCCCATCAGAAAAAAGGCCACAAAATATACCTGATAACTTCACGCAACCCCGCGGGCGGCGAAGCTCTCAAAAAATTTTTAGCAGGCCGTTTAGTCATACCCGAGGAGAATATTTTGTTTTCTCCGTCCGGCAAAACGGAGCTTATCAAAGAACTCGGTATTGACGCATTTTACGGAGATTCGGATTCGGATATGCGTTGTGCTAATGAAGCGGGGGCGATGCCGCTGCGTATAAAAAGAAGTCCGGAATCAGGATACAAAGCATCTTACAATCCCGGGTGTCTCGACGAATACATCATTCCGGACAGCGAATAAGAGTTTGTCGCAAATTGACCAAAGATAAGAAACTCTTATGGTAAACATAGAAGACCAGCTTAATAGAATCATAGCGCCGCTCCTTCGGGAAATTATCTTCAAGAAAGAGATAACAAAGGACGTTCTTGACACAATACTCAAAATCACCATAGAAAAAATAGTAAGTTCTCTTTTCGCTGAATCAATAACCCTATACCTCGTTACAGATAATAAAATAAAATTCAGTTACGTTTATTTTTCGCCTAAACTCTACAATAATGACGAGACACGAAAAAAATCGTACGAATCAAAACGCGAAAAACTCCTCAAACTGGAACTTCCTCTTAACACGGGAATTGTCGGGAAGGTCATAAGCGAAGGGACGAGCCGCATCGTAAGCGATGCGGACAAAGACGCCGACCACGCGAAAAATATTGATAACGACACCGGTTTTCAGACACGCTCTATGATAACTGTGCCGCTCAAGGTGGATGATAAGGTCATCGGGGCCATACAGGTGCTGAATAAATCCATTCCTCCCGGCATCTTTTCGGAAGCGGACGCCTATCTTTTTGAGGAAGTGGCGCAGTATTCGGCAAAAATAATACAAAAGGCATCCGACCCGTCGAGCAAACTGACGCCTCAGGAACTCGCTTATTACATAGCGCGGCTTACAAAACAGCAGTATATAGAACTCGGGGAAGATTTTAGAATCAGTACGGATTTACTGGAAGAATTGAAAATAGAGCCGGCACAACTCCGAAAATTTCAAATGATACCCATAAAAAAGTATCCAGGCAAACAGATTAGAGTTGTCTGCGCCAACCCTCTTGATTACACCGGAATTGAGAATTTTGAAGTGGTAACCGGTTACAAGATTAAGGAAACTGTCGTCGCCGCAAAAAGCGAGATAGATTATGTATTTAAGAATTATCTTGAAAGTATAGGCGAACCTGTCTCCGACGATGATCAGGCAACCGCAAAAGTGACGGCTGAACTTGAAAGCAAGAAAGATGAAGAAGGGGAGTCGCTTGAAATAAGCGCTGAATTTGAGAATGAAAATTCCGCTCCGATAATAAAACTCGCCAACCAACTTATAAGAGAGGCATACAAGAAAAAAGCCAGCGACATTCATATTGAGGCCTTTGAGAATTTCACATCCGTAAGGTTTAGAATGGACGGCGTCTTAAAGCAGGTTCACAAACTTCCTAAAAGCGCTCACGGCGCAATATTAACAAGATACAAGATTATGTCGTCTTTGAATATCGCGGAAAGGCGGAGGCCTCAGGACGGCCGCATAAAATTCAAGAGTTTCGGCAAGGAGAATCCTGATATTGAACTGAGGGTCAGCATCGCTCCTCTCGTGTGGGGAGAGAAAATATGCATGCGCATTCTTGATAAAACCGGCACTCTGCTGGGTCTCAACTCGCTCGGTTTTTCGGAAAAAAACATGGAATTTTACAGAGCCGCCATAAACAAGCCCTACGGAATGATTTTGAATGTAGGTCCCACGGGTTCGGGAAAAACAACAACTCTTTATTCCGCAATTACCGAAATAAACAAGCCCGGCGTAAACATTCAGACGGCCGAAGATCCTGTTGAATATATGCTTGAGGGTATAAATCAGATGCCTATTCACAAAGATATAGGCGTAACATTCGCCGACGCCCTCAGGTGCTTTCTCCGTCAGGACCCAAATATAATAATGGTCGGAGAAATCAGAGACCTTGAAACAGCGTCGGTGGCGGTGGAGGCGGCGCTCACCGGGCATCTTCTGCTTTCAACGCTCCACACAAACGATGCGGCAACGACCGTTACGAGATTTTTTGATATGGGCGTTGAACCGTTTTTAGTTTCATCCTCCATACTTATTATCTGCGCGCAAAGGCTTGTCAGGCGCCTGTGCGAATGCAAACAGGAATATAAAGTGGATACAGCGGAAGCCGAAGCGCTCGGCATCGCGCCCGGAACGACTCTTTATAAAACCGGCGGATGTAAAAAGTGCGATAACAGCGGCTACAAGGGCAGATGCGGGGTTCACGAGATTCTTATGCCGGACGAAGAAATACGCCGCCTGATAATTAAAAAGGGAGTGACCCCGGAAGAAATACAAAAAGCCGCCGTCGCAAACGGCACTCTTGTACCGCTTTTTAAGGACGGCGTGGAAAAGACGCTGAAGGGTACAACTTCAACCGAGGAGATATTCAGAGTGCTTAGAAGCGAGTAGCCGCAAAAATAAATAACAGATGACAGATGACAGGGGGGGGATTGAGAAGGGGGTGAAAAATGCCGGAAGTTACATTTAAAAAGGTGCCCGTTGAAATAGAAATTACCACAGGCAGAATCATAGAAGGGGTGCTCAATCTTCCTGGCACGGGCTACAAAACCCGCCTGTCGGATTTTATCAACGACACAACCAAGCAGTTTATTGTTTTGACAAACGCGCTGATTTCAAAAGACGGCGTTCTCGAAAAAAAATATCAGTCCGTAATAATATCAAAATCGGCCATAATACACATTGTGGAACTCGAACAGAAAGAGGACTGAAGACGCTGCTGCTGAAAAGTTTACTCCTCTTCTATGAGGGCTCCTTCTCCGCTTTCTGCAAGTTCCGTTTTGTTTCCCGTAAGTTTTGATATCTGATAATTCACTTTTTCAGCGCGTTTCGCACTTTCGTCGTATTTTGAGGAAGCGTTGCTTATGTGTTTCCCGACCAGGGTAAAACTTGAATAAAATTTTGAGAACCGCTCCTGCACCGCCGAAAGCTCGCCGAGTATTTTTTGCGCCTCTTTTTCTATTTTAAAACCCTGAAGGCCGTAGGCGATCGCCATCAGGTAGGCGTAAAAACTGTTGGGCGACACAGGCACAACATGTTTTGCGACGGCATAATTGAATATTTCGTAATTGTCCGATAAGGCATCATTGACGATCAATTCATAAAAGACGTTCTCCGCCGGAATATACATAAGCGCAAAATCAAAAGTTCCCTCGTCCGGGTTAATGTATTTATCCGCTATCTCGTCTATCCTTTCTTTCACCGTGCTTATAAATTCCTTCTTATATTTCTTTTTTTCCTCGTCCTCTTTCGCCTGTATCAGACGGGTGAAACTCTCAAGCGGAAATTTCGCGTCTACGGGTATGATTTTGCCGCCGAGTTTTATTATGCAGTCAACCTGAGTTCCGTTTTTAAAAGAGTGTTTTATTCCGTAGTGCTCCTTCGTGAACATCTGGGAGAGAAGATCTTCAAGAAGATACTCTCCGAGGTTGCCCCTCAGTTTGGGCGACTGCAGTATGTCCTGAAGAGACGATATGTCTTCGCCGATTTTCTGTATGTTTTTCGTCGTTTCGGAAAGAGAACCGAGTTTCTTCTGCACGTCGTTTATCGTCTGACCGGAAGAGAAAAGTTGTTTGTTTATATTGCTCTGCGTCACGGCGAGATTTTCATTCACGGTTTTTATTATCGCGTTGAAGGCCTCCTGCTGATTAGCGAGGGCTTTCGTTTGATTTTCAAGCTGCGCCGTTTTAAGGTCGGTTATCTGGTTTTTGAGGTCTATCAGCTCCGCCCGCGTGCCGCCAGCAGAGGAAACAAAAAGTCTAACGAGCACTGCGACAAGAAG
>Ga0066637_10003594_pt1 | contig 10414 bp, 10 predicted proteins | sample CryGeyCG2014_020_FD_62737 | JGI IMG/M metagenome (GOLD analysis project Ga0066637, IMG submission 62737) | Groundwater microbial communities from aquifer - Crystal Geyser CG08_land_8/20/14_0.20 | ecosystem: Environmental > Aquatic > Deep subsurface > Groundwater | place: USA: Utah: Grand County...
TTTCTTTAGTGTTTTCACCTGATTTTATTCGCAGTTGCGTCCGAAGCTGAACCAAATCGTTGTCTGCAATTGTTGTCTTTGTATTGATTTTATTGACAATTCTATCTGATCGGGAGACTAGCTTGCTTTCAGGATTCAGGTGTGATTCTAATCGTGACATTAATCGTCCCAGGGGATTAATCGGTGTTGGTTCTACTGCCATAGTATTTTTTAAGTTAATTCATTTTAGCATAACGATTAAACGGATAATTTATTCCATAAGCATTAGTTAGAACCTCTATTGTTTTTTTAACGGTTTGTGCTTATACTGTAGTCAAATTTTATGAAACAAGTCTTCAGGCCGATTGAGGCGGTAATCGCGGTAACCCTAAAATGCAATGCTCGCTGTGTGATGTGTAATATTTGGAAAAACAAACCCATTGGCGAAGTAAAACCCGAGTTTTATCGAAAACTACCCTCATCACTAAAGGAAATTAATATCACTGGCGGTGAACCATTTCTCCGTTCTGATTTACCTGAAATCATCAGCGTTATTAAAAAAACCTGTCCTCAGGCTCGCCTTCTCATTAACACCAATGGCTATCTTATTAACCAGATTAAAAAAATGTTACCACATATAATCAAGACTGACCCGAACATTGCTTTGCGTGTCTCTTTGGACGGTTTTGGTCATATTCACGATCATGTTCGTGGGTTACCAAATTTCTATGAAAAAGCAATACAAACGTTAGATTTTTGTCGAAATAGTAACGTTAAAGATTTAGGAGTCTCTTATACACTTATGGAACAAAACAAAAATCAGTTAATTCAGATGTACAAATTTTGCCAGAAACGTCACCTTGAATTTTCTTTAACGGTGGCAACCGATTCACCAATATATTTTGGTACTGGTAAAATCATACTGCGTCCAAAAGCAGATAACGATCTGAAATCAATCCTTTTTACATTAGTAAATTACCAGTATCGAAGTCACTATGCAAAAGAGTGGGTGAGAGCTTGGTTCAATGAACGACTATGGAAATTTATTAATACGGGGATACGCTATTTTCCCTGCCAAGCCGGAAAAGATTTTTTTTATTTAGACTCTTTTGGTAAAGTTTATACTTGTCATTTACAACCATGGTTATTGGGCGATCTTAATGAATTAGCATTGTCACAGATATTTTCTTCATCTTTGGCAAAAAAAACAAATGAACGAGTAAAGCGATGTCAAAACTGCTGGATGGTTTGTACGGCAAGGAGTGTTATTAAAAAACATTTTTTTCAGTTGTTTTCGGAAATTTTATTAGGAAAATTTACCGCCCATTTTAAGCAAGTATGAAAATCGCATTCATCGGGCCGCGGATGTTTCCGGCGCAATTCAACGGAGTGAGTGGATTAGAGGTTCGGGTTGAAGCCGTAATTAATTACTTGATAAAAAAATCCGGTTGGCAAATTGTTGTTTTTGTTCGTCAATGGGCCCAGGTGAAAAAAAATAACAAGAACAATATCAAGATCAAAACAATCAGAATCTGGACGATTAATAACAAATACCTCGATACGATCATTTATAGTTTTATTGCTTCAGTAAAAGTATTATTTTTACCAGTAACACTAGTTTGTTACGAAGGGACAGGTTCAACGCTATTTTGCTTTCTGCCAAGACTATTTGGTAAACGGGTAATTACCACAGTTCATGCGTTAGAATGGCAAAGAAAAAAATGGCCGGTTGCTGCAAAACTAGTCCTTAAATTAACAGAACTAATAGCACTAGTGTTTTCCGAAAAAATTATTACTGTCTCTCAGGAAATACAAACGTACTGTTTGCGGAGGCGACAAAAAGCAGTTATTTTCATCCCTTATTATTTACGGACAAGCAAATCAACTGTGCCAAAGATCATACAAAGATATGGCTTGGTTAATCAAAACTACATACTGTATCTGGGTCGTTTTGTACCTGAAAAACGGATAGAATGGTTAGTCAACGCTTATCGATATTTACAGCCCAAACAGTATCTTGTACTAGCGGGGGGGTCAAGTCATAGTCATAGATATGTTTACTCTTTGCAAGAGTTAGCAGATGGTGAAAAAAAGATTATTTTTACCGGTTATGTGTTCGGTCGAGAGAAAGATGAATTGTTGGCGAATTGTGCCCTGTTTATTTTACCGTCACAAACAGAAGGGTTGTCGGTGGCGGTACTGGAAGCGTTGGGGCATCGGAGACCGGTTTTAGTAGCAGATACGATTGATAGTCGCGGTATGATTAGGCAGTCGCGATTTTTATTTAGACAGAATGATTATTATGATTTTTTTAAGAAGTTTCGAAATTTACTGCAAAACAGTATAAAGACGACCCGATTAGTGAATTACCAATTATCAATTACCGCAGTGGATTTTTTTCATCGTTATGAAAACACGATTACTAAAGCGAATTGATAGTCTGATGAATATTTGGGGATTACCGCTATTTTTGATAACGGTTTTTATTTTTTCATTTCCTTCAATTAATTTACCACTGCAACTTAGAACCCACTTGGTTGCAAAATTATTGACAGCTGGGTTATTTTTTTACTCTTTGCTAAAGACCCGGTTTTCTAAAGGTGAGGGATTAATAAAAGAACCATTGGTTTGGCTGATGTTGATATATTTTTTTACACGTGCACCTTCGATCATCAATGCCGTCGATTTATTAGCCCATTTATCAGGATATCAACGTTTTGTTGTTGGTTGGAGCGGTTTTTTTATAGCGTTTTTTTTTGGTTCTTCTCCCAAAACTACCCGGTGGTTTTTAATAATTTTTTTTATCACCAGCATTTTACACACAATGATCGATTGGTGGTTATATATAGATCCATATTCGCTTTTACCAATATTAAAAAATATCGTTTATGCTCCGTTTTTTTATGCAATTAGCGCCAATATTGATCGTGGTCGTGTCTTTTTTAATTTATACAGTGAATTGGTGTTGCCGATTACGATCTATTTATTGTTAAAGCAACGGGAAATCAAGATACGGTCACTCTTAAAAATTGCTAGCCTATTGTTTTTTGATGTTGCTTTGTTCATTATAGCGTTTTTATCTGGTTGGCGGATTCGGGTCATAGATTTTCTTTTTTCCAACACGCTTTCATTTATTATCTTAACCAAGTATTTAAGGACAAAAATCCATCTGTTTGTATTCACGCTTTGTCTTGTATTAATTGTTCCCTTTATGATTTACATTGTCAATCAGACAAATAGCAGTTCTTTGCTTGATCGTTTTAAAACGTCGGTAAGAATTAACGAAGGGGCGATCCGTCCAATTTTATGGGACAAGGCTTGGCAATTAGGTTTGGCTTACCCGCTGACCGGTGTCGGGTTTGACAATTTCATTTATTATTTTACCAACAGAACTAACCAACTTTATTCATTTACGCTGTTTTATCAAAAAAAAGTACTAACAACCTTAGTTTTTCAAAGTCCGCATAATATTTTATTTACTAACCTAGCAGAAAGTGGTTGGTTAGCTTTGTTGAGTTTTACGGCGATTCTTATTTATTGTGTTATTTCCGATGTTAAAGCGCTCTATCGTTTTGGAAATAATCACCGACTCAGGTTAATTCTAATAATCCAATTTTGGACACTATTATTATATGGCTTGTTTCACCCGACTGATTCTACCGAATATTACTTTTTACTCTTTGTGCTGCGTGGATTAATTGCCGCCCCCATCCCACCATATGATAAAAATAAGACTTAAACCAATCAAAGTGGCATTAATTAATTATAATCTTGCCGGTGGCGGAGCGGAACGAAATTTAATCAATTTAGCTAATAATTTCCCAAAAACAATAAATGCCGATGTAATTGTTTTCAAGGACATTAATAACTATTCACATTTAACTAAACGCTTAACGATTGTCTCTTTACTGAAAAAAAATGAGAAAGTAAATTCACTAACAATGGTATTTTATCTTAGTTTGGTTTTTTTTAGAGCAATAAAAACATTTATTAGCGGAAAATATCAGGTTTATGTTGGCACCGTTGAAGGTTGGCCTTATTATATTGCAGTTATCACAGCCAGATTATTGGGTAAAAAAAGTCTTTTAGTGGTGGGAAATAATTTGACGGCTGAATACAGATCTAAATGGTTTACCCGTCTATTAATAAAAGTGTCTTTACAACAAACCGATTATATTATTAGTGTTTCTCAAGGCGTTAAACAGGATCTGATTACCCGCTTTGGGATCAAAAAGGAAAAAATTAGTACCATTCCTAATGGTGTTGATTTGTCATCCATTAGCAAAAACAAGCGCCAATGGAAGAAATATCAATTTGCCATTATTACTGCCGGTCGCTTAGTTACCCGTAAAGGTCATGACCAATTAATTGAAGCTTTTGCTCGTTTAGTAAAACTTTACCCGAAAATTCAATTACAAATTCTTGGTCAAGGTCCACAGTTAACATATTTACAAGAGAAAGTCGCGCAATTAAAAATCACCTCCCAAGTTCATTTTTTAGGTTTTCAAACCAACCCGATTAATTTTTTTAAAAAGGCCTCAATATTTGTTTTACCTTCACGATATGAAGGTTTTGCCAATGTATTAATTGAGGCCCTTGCATGTGGTGTTGCAGTTATTAGCAGTGATTGTCCTTATGGACCAAGGGAAATTTTAACAGGAAAAAAATCTCGGTATAAACCAGTAAGACAGATTACGTTTAGTCGATATGGCATTTTAGTTCCCCCGGTTTTCCCCCCGATAAAAAAAGGACAGTTAACAATCTGCGACTACCTGGTTCAAGGAATCTCCCAGCTATTCACGCAGCCGAAACGTTTACTTTATTACCAACAGATTGGTTTACAAAGAGCACAAGATTATTCCCTTGATAAGATGGTAAAAGCTTACACGCGATTAATCTCCCAGATGGTTAAATAAAAGTTTCAGATAAGAATGGGCCAAGGATTTGATAGAAAAATCTTTTGCTCTTAAGGCGCCAAGACGAACGAGTTGCTGCCTTTTTTTGTTTGACCATAATAATTGGCGGATTGCCACTGCAATTTCCTTTGGAGAACTGGTTTTCAAGAGAAGTCCGTACTTTCCATTTCGGAGAATTTCACGTGGACCAAAATCAATATCTGACGCAATAATCGCAGTTTTTAACGTTAAGGCCTCCAATAATGAATACGGAAAACATTCGTAGTGAGAAACTAAAATAAAGATATCGGCACGATGTAAAAATTGATAAGGATTGGTTTGCCAACCGAGAAAAATAACTTGATTATGTAATTTCAACCGGCGTACGATTTTTTGGTATGAAGAGCGTAGCGGACCATCACCTAAGATAATGACTTTAAACCTTTGAAGAGTAAGTTTACTTGCGGCAACGATCAGTTTTTCAGTATCCTTTTGTTCATCAAAGCGACAGATAGAGATGATTATCGGCATGTGTTTAGGAAGCAGTAGCCGGATTAATTTATTTGGTTTTCGTGCAAGACGAGTAATGTAAATATCATCAACGGGGTTTGGGATAGTAATGACTTTTTGTTGGTTAATAAAGATTTTTTCGATTAATCGTTGACGCAATTCTTGACTTGGCGTAAAATGACAATTAGAAAAAGGGTACAATTTTTTAATTGTTAGCTGTGTTAAATAAGTGAAAATGTAATTTCTTCGTCCCCTTAAATGGCGGAATGGATCAATATGAGAACTAGTAATAAGGAAAATCTTCCAGTTTCTTAATTTAAGAAAGAGACAACTTAAATTTGCATAAATGTCTAGTGAAAAAATTACATCAGGTTGAAAATCAGTGATTGTTTTTTGGACCGATATCAGGTTAATGATCGTACGAACAATATTTCCAAAGTTAAAACCCTGTTGTTTTTCAATTGGCTTACCGATAACCTGGTGGTGAAAACGGAATCCATGGGGAGGAAAGTGAGTTAGAATAAGATAATCCGCATCAGAATATCTAGTAATAATTTTCGCGTAATTTTCCAAAAACCGACCAGTTCCACCGTTAGGATCTTTGATATAAAACAAAATCTTTTTAGGAGTTTTCATGATATCGTCATTCGATTGCCGATATTAAAAAATCAGTTAGCTCCATCCTTTCAGTGAATAAATTCAAGCGAGAATAAATTTTTACCGGTTGATCCTCGCCATAAATCAACTGTCCATATTTATATTTAAGCTTCATTCGGCCCTTAATAATGATATAATTTCTTGGTTCCACTGTTTCGGAAGTCATATTTCCAAACGAGTCGGGAGTAATAATACTTGTATCAGTTGTTTCCTTATTAATAACTTCAAAAACATTTTCAACCCCGTCAAAATAACGGTCACCGACTTTAATGGCTTGATATTCCCATGGATTAGCAAACTTTTTCGTTAGATAGACAATCTTATAATCACTTTTATCATTTGATGGTTGTTTGTTGATGTCGATAATTGAACCGCTTATTTGTGCTTTAGGAAAATCCAACTCAATTGGCGCACCGGTCGCGATCGGTAGGTTCTTAAAAAGAAATTTGTTAGTTTTCTTATTATATGAGCCACGGATCTTTGCATAAATAAAAATATTATATTGATTGCTTTCGTAGGGGTAATACCGGACGGCTAAAAGCTCGGCAGTTGTTTTTCCAAACAGATCTATTTCTTTTTCGCCCGGTTGAAGCGCCTTAATAAACCAGATACTGGGTTTAGCGGTCTGTGCCCACCAAAGCCCTTGACCCATTTTAATTTCAACATAAAGGTAAGTTGGTTTGGTTCGACTAAATCGAAAAACAGCAATGACAGCAACCACGATCAAGATAACACTAATACACAACAGGAAAAAGTACCGTTTACTTAGCCATCCAATTTTCATATGTTAATATTATATAGGAAATGAAAATAAAATTAGAATCATTTATTAATCGTATTGTAGCCTTCGTTACGTTAATGTTTCTGTCACCTTTGATTGTATTATTGTATGTTCTGTTGAAACTAGATTCTCCTGGCCAGTTTATTTTCAAACAACGACGTTTGGGAAAAAACAAAAAACCGTTCACAATTTTTAAAATCCGTACGATGGTTGTTGAGGCTGAAAAGCAGCAAAAACAACTATTGGCTTATAATGAAGCCGATGGTCCGGTCTTTAAGATCCGTAATGATCCGCGCTATACTCGGTTTGGTCAATTTATTTCTTATACTGGCTTGGACGAAGTTCTACAGTTAATCAATGTTATTAAAGGAGAAATGAATCTTGTTGGGCCGAGGCCACTACCAGTACAGGAGGCAGTAAAAATTCCTGTTCGATATAAAGCTCGTTTTGCGATAAATCCGGGAATGACATCTTTATGGGTGGTACGTGGCACTCATCAATTATCGTTTAAACAATGGATGGAGTTTGATTTAGAATATCTTAAAAAAAGGTCCTGTCTATTTGACATTAGTATATTAATAATGACATTATTAATAATTTTAAGGTTAATTTTCTCGAGGATTAATTATCCTCTTCACAATGGTACAATTAGGTAATAAACGGTTAATGGCAGTTTTTTTTTACTTTGCTCTGTCACTTTTGTTAGTAGCTGAAGGATTCGGGTTAAAGAGTGTCTGGTTAATTTTTTCTTTCGTTGTTCTATCTACAATGGGTATTTTATCGGTTTTAGGCAATGTTACTGCCGTTTATCTTCCGAAAAGGGTAACAATTATTGCAATTATTTTTTTAATATATGGATTTTTCGTGGTCTTTTTTGCTGTTGATATTCAACTTTCATTTGAATCCTTGTTGAGGGGTATATATGTTTTTGTTCTTTTGGCAGTATGTTATCAATATAGAGTTGTCTTAAAACAATATTTTTCCGTTTTTCTTTGGACCGGTTCGTGCATATTGATTTTTTGGTCGTTTATAATCAATCATTTTTCGCTTTTTAAAACCCAACTTTGGTGGTTAATGCCGCAATCAGGAACCAACCTGGTTTTCCCAAATTTTAACCAGCACAATCACCTAGGAGACTGGTTGGTTTTACCGATCCTTTATATTTTGACCTCAATAAATAACAAAAAAAATAAGGGGAGATTTATATTATTCTTGATAATTTTAATATATTTGCTTATTGGTGCTCAATCACGTTCTGCCTACTTAGCACTGAGTTGTGGAACATTCTTCATATTAATGCTTAATATTTACAAACGATTATGGTTAAAAATTCTGTTTGTCGGATTGATCATTATTAGTTTTATTCTGATACTATCAGTCCAGCGAGATTTTTTTTTATCAAACCGGACGCAGTATTTTTCCGATGCAATATGGGCGGTTCAACACTCGCCCTTTTTCGGTCTAGGTTTTGATAACTATCAATATGCTTCAATAAAGCAAACGATTAATGAACCGTTTACCAGTACCAATACAAGTCATAATCTCTTTCTTGATTTATTTAGTGAAATGGGAATACCGGGGGGAGCGATTGTCTTGGTGGCACTAATTGCCACTTTCTTAAAAGGGAAAAAAGATCAACATTGGATAATGGCGTTAGCTTTACTAGTAAATTTTCAAACTGATTATACTTTCAAGAATCTTACGCTTTGGTTGATTTTTATATTGCTTATGATGTTTTTTTATAAAGAAAAGTCAATGGTCAGAATAAACACCAAATACCTATTATTGTTGATGAAAGTGATTTCAATCTGTTACATAATAATAATCGGAAGTCATATTGCAATGGAAAATAAACAATATTATCTTGCTTGGCGATTATATCCGTTTAATCGAGCCATTTATCAACCTTTAATTAACGAATCCAGGCAAAGGGGTAATTTTCAAACAGCCCAAAATTTATTAAAACAATATCAAAGATTATTTCAGGCCGATACGGCAGTACAGGAATATGTTGGAGATCAATATGCAGATTATGAAATGCAAATGCAGGCCTTGAAAGCGTACCAACAAGCATATTACTGGAATCCCTATCAAGGTCAGGTGGCAGAAAAAACCTATAGACTGATACAGGAAACTAAAGGCGACGGTGCGGCCCATCACTTTATCAACCGATATTTGCAAACAATTGAACGGATTAAGATTAGTAATTTTTCCACAACTAGAGTATGGGATGATGCACGAGCATTATGTAAACAAGTATATAAACATTGTCCTTACAATCTTTAATTGTATAATTACACCACTATGAAGTCAATAAATCTAAAAATTGCTGGTTTAATTATCAATGTGATTTTTAATGAGACAGAGTGGGAATATTGGCAGAAACAATTAAATAAACAAATAAAAAAACATTACCAAGGGTTTATTTGTAACAAGAATATTAAACATAAAGATTTTACTATTGAGTTTCGTGAAAAAAATATCAATCAAGTAATCTATAAATCTAAAATTAAACGCGGATTTATTGATTTTTATGAAAGAAAAATAGAGAAGAAAATTATTACGTACTATAGCATTAGTTTTTGGCAGTTTCAGGCGATTTTACGAGATGTTATCCAACAATTAATTATTGATAATGGGGGTTTTTGGTTACATACTTCGGCCATAACTACAAAAGCTGGAGCATGGTTATTCCTCGGCCCATCAGGAGTGGGGAAATCAACCATTATTACTATGCTAAAAAATACCCATCAGGTGATTGCCGATGACCGGCTACTTATTATTAAAAAAGATAACGGTTTTTACGCTTATCAGACACCATTCTTAGAAAAACAGATGTGGGTAAAAAAAAGCCAAGAAGCCTATAGAATAAATAGAATATTTTTTCTAAAACAGGCTAGGAACACGAACATCATCCCGATAATTGATAGTGAGACCATTTTAAGTAAAAGTATTGAACAGATTTTGATTGATTCAGATTCGAAACCTCAACAAGTTCACTCGATGTTGAAATTTATCTCACAGTTTAAGAATTATTATTTACTGGAATTTACGAAAAATATAACTGAAGTAAAAAAAGCATTAGTTGAGTTAAACTGATCAATTAACTTTAATATGAAAATTAAGCAGTCATGGCAACGATATCACCGTGTTATTAGTAAAGTAACTCTTTCTGAACAAACAATTCGAAACGTTATCGATAAGTTAAAGCATTTCCATCCTCCCATATTGGACGATTGGCATGAAATTAAACGTAAAACACACATTCCTCAATACATTATCAAAGGAACGCATTCATATGCTAATGTAATTAATGATTTAGGAAGGGCAGGTTATTCTTATGTATCAAATGGGAAAGGTCATACTCATAATGCAGCACTAGCTAGCGGCTTAATGGAAATGATAGAGCGCTATTCCTGTAATCATTATCTATTTCATCAACCGTCAAAGCAAATAACGAGATCATTTGACGAACTAAGAGCCTGTTTGAAAACTTCTTTCTGATAGAGTAATCTGAAAGTATATGAAGAGACTCTATCCTTCGGATTTAACCGACTTTGAATGGGAAGTCGTAAAAGATCTCATTCCTCCT
>Ga0066637_10003596_pt1 | contig 10412 bp, 7 predicted proteins | sample CryGeyCG2014_020_FD_62737 | JGI IMG/M metagenome (GOLD analysis project Ga0066637, IMG submission 62737) | Groundwater microbial communities from aquifer - Crystal Geyser CG08_land_8/20/14_0.20 | ecosystem: Environmental > Aquatic > Deep subsurface > Groundwater | place: USA: Utah: Grand County...
ATACGGCTCATAAGCACTGACCCGAACGGAATGAATAAATCCACTGACGATGTTCTACCTATCGTCCAGGAAGTAGCAGGCACAATAGATGTTCCGTTAATCATATGGGGTTGCGAGAACGATGATAAGGATGCTGAAGTCTTACCGAAAGTTGCTGAAGTCTGTCAGGACAAGAAAATAATTATCGGTCCTGCAACAGACAAAAATTATAAAAAGATTGGAGCGGCGTGCATTGCTTATGGACACACCATAGTCGCATCAACTCCCATTGATATAAACTTAGCAAAGCAATTGAATATTTTATTGGGGGATTTGGGTGTTCCTGATGGACAGATTATCATTGACCTCAACATTGGTGGTTGTACCATAGGTTATGGATTGGAATATGCATACTCTGTAATGGAACGCCAGAGACAGGCTGCCCTTACTCAACAGGACGAAAAACTTCAATTTCCAGTGATTTGCAATTTTGCAAATGATGTCTGGAAAAAAAAAGAAGTTCAGATAGACGACCCGAAATTAGGTGATAAGAAAAATCGTGGAATACTGTTTGAGGCAATTACAGGATGGATACAACTCTTAGCGGGCGCCGATATTCTTGTTATGCGCCACCCTGAAGCTGTGAAATTATTAAAAGGAATGTTAAAACAATTAATGTAAAAAATAATAAAACGTAGTGGTCGAGCTTGCTCGACATTGGGCAGAGTAAACTCTGCCACTACATTAGCGGCGTAAACTCTGCCACTACATTAGCGGCGTAAACTCTGCCACTACATCAGAGGAGAAAAAATGAAAGAAAAAAGCATTGATAAAGCAGTAAAACCTTTACTTGAAAAAGCAAAGAAGGAAAATGCGAATCTTTCCTGGGATAGACTGAAAGAACAAATTCCCCAGTGCGGATTCGGAAAACTCGGGATTTGCTGCAGAATTTGCTCAATGGGCCCCTGCAGAATTGACCCATTTAAAGAAGGTGCTCAAAAGGGTGTGTGTGGTGCAACTGCAGAGACAATTGCTGCACGCAATTTTGTCCGGATGATCGCTGGAGGTGCTGCAGCGCATTCAGACCACGGCAGAGCAGTGGCAGAATTATTCATTACAACAGCACGTGGAAAAGCTCCAGGTTATGAAATAAAAGATGAACAGAAATTATTGCAGGTTGCTATGGATTTTGGAATAAATATTGAAAACCGCAAATTAGAGGAAATAGCCCTGGATGTCGGCAATATAGCTCTCTCTCAATTTGGGCAGCAAGAAGGAGAATCTATATTTATTAAAAAAACACCTTTGAAAAGACAGGCAATCTGGAAAGAACTTGGTGTTATTCCCCGTGGTATTGACAAGGAAATTGTTGAAATAATGCACCGCACCCATATAGGTGTAGACCAGGATTATAAAAATCTTCTGCTTCAGGGCACACGCTGTGCACTCGCTGACGGATGGGGTGGTTCAATGATTGCAACAGAACTGCAGGATATTATGTTCGGTACACCTGTTCCATTGCTTGGAAGGGTAAATCTCGGGGTGCTTAAAGAAGATGAAGTCAACATAATCATTCACGGCCATGAACCCCTCCTTTCAGAAATGATTGTTGTGGCAGCACAGGACAAAGAAATGTTAGAACTTGCAAAATCTAAAGGTGCAAAGGGAATAAATTTAGCAGGAATCTGCTGCACTGCAAATGAAATACTTATGCGACATGGAATACCAATAGCTGGGAATTTCCTTCAGCAGGAACTGGCAATTGTTACAGGAGCGGTAGATGCAATGGTTGTGGATGTGCAGTGTCTGATGCAATCACTTCCATCTGTCGCCCAATGCTATCATACGAAAATCATAACTACATCTCCAAAGGCAAAAATTCCAGGGGCAATTCACATCCAGTTCGAAGAACACAATGCAATTAACTCAGCAAAGGAAATTGTGCGCAGGGCAATTGAAAATTTTCCAAAGAGAAAGGGGAAAGTAAACATTCCCAAGGAAGAAATGGACATAATCGCTGGATTTTCGCATGAGACAATAAATTATCTCTTAGGAGGAATGTTCAGAGCATCTTACAGACCTTTAAACGACAACATAATCAATGGAAGGATAAGGGGCGTTGCTGGAGTTGTGGGCTGTAATAACCCAAAAGTACCTCATGATGAAATTCACTTGGCAATGGTAAAAGAATTACTTAAAAATGATGTTCTGGTTCTGCAAACAGGATGTTCTGCAATTGCCTCTGCAAAAGCAGGACTTATGGTTCCTGAGGCAGCAAAAGAGTATGCAGGTCCAGGACTTGCAGAAGTGTGCGAAACTGTCGGAATCCCACCTGTCATACATATGGGCTCCTGTGTTGATAACTCAAGAATCCTCATAGCTGCTTCAGCAATGGTAAAAGAAGGAGGGCTGGGAGATGACATATCTGATTTACCTGCTGCAGGTGCTGCGCCTGAATGGATGAGCGAAAAAGCAATTTCAATAGGCCAGTATTTTGTAGCAAGTGGAGTGTTTACTGTATTTGGTGTTACCTGGCCAACACTTGGTAGTGAAAAATTGACAAAATTACTTTTTGAGGAATACGAGAACACACTCAAAGGTAAATGGGCATTTGAACCAGACCCTATAAAAGCAGCAAAACTGATGATTGAACACATAGATAAAAAACGAAAAGCACTTGGAATTGATAAAACAAGGGAAAGAGTTCTTTTTGATATGGCAAAGCGAAGAGAACTTGACGCCGTGTAGAAAGGAGTGAATAATGTCAAAAATAATTGCTTCAGCAGCAATAAGAGGAGCACACAAAATTGTTGAGAGGGCAGAGAAAAAATTCAAGGAGGCTGTAGATAAATTCGGTCCAAATCAGGAAATAGGTTTTCCGAACACTGCTTATTACCTTCCTATAATCTACGGAATCCTCGGAATACCGGTAAAAACTTTAACTGATGTAGAAGTAGTTTTGAAAAAATGCAGGGAACTTCTTCCTTCTTTTGTCCGGGAGAACCATCCCCTACCCTATCTGGCACCAGCACTTGACGCTGGTATGACAACTCTATTTGCAGAAGAAATTATTGAGGGAATTCGATATCTTGAAGAACCTAAATTCTATACAAAGCAGGAAGATCCTCTTGATGGCAATATATGGCTTGGTGCAGCTGACGATGTGATTATGAGAAAAAGAGGCATAGAATTCGTTGATGGCACAGCTCCTGGTTTCGCCGCAATAGCTGGTGCTGCTCCTGATGCACAGATTGCTGCAAAGATTGCACAGGAACTTCAGGAGAAAAACCTCTATGTATTTATGTGTGCTGAACACAACGGGAAGAAATTTTCCCAGCAACTCGTTGAAGCAAAAGTTCAGATTGGCTGGCCAACAAGATTAGTGTCTTTTGGTCCTGATATTTCAGCAGCAGTATTTGCAATCGGATTTGCTACAAGAGCTGCAATGTCCTTTGGTGGCATCAAACCCGGGGAATACAGAAAAATATTAATATATAATAAAGATAGGATTTTTGCATTTGTTATGGCACTGGGATATGTGAACGAAGAATGGTACGCAAATGCTGCTGGTGCAATTAACTGGGGCTTTCCAACAATTGCAGATACAGCAATTCCACAAGTACTTCCAACAGGTATTTGCACATACGAACATGTAGTTTCTAATGTCCCCCATGACCAGATTGTTGCGAAGTCAATTGAGGTCAGGGGATTGAAAGTAACAACTGCAGAAGTTCCGGTTCCTGTCGCATATGGGCCTGCTTTTGAAGGAGAAAGAATCAGGAAAGAAGAACTCTATGCAGAATTCCGCGGCGGTGTAACGCATGTTTGTGAATGGACAACAATGAAACCAATGGATGAAGTTGAGGATGGAAAAATAGAGGTAATTGGTCCTGACTTAGATAATATTCCTGAAGGAGCACAACTTCCACTCGCTATTTTAGCCGAGGTTGCAGGAAGAGAAATGCAGGAGGATTTTGAACCAATACTCGAACGCCAGATACACCATCTCATAAATTATGCACAGGGTGTAATGCATATAGGACAGAGGGATATCGCCTGGCTTAGAATCGGCAAGCAGGCAAAAGAAAAAGGATTCAGATTAAAGCACATTGGCTCAATAATTCATGCTAAGTATCACCAGGATTTTGGAAGAATATTTGATAAGGTGCAAATAAAAATTTATACAGAAGAAGATAAAGTTAAGGAAATTCTTGAAAAAGCAAGAGGTGTATATAGAAAAAGGGATGCAAGAATTGAAGGTATGACAGATGAAACAATAGAAACTTACTATTCCTGTACGCTTTGTCAGAGTTTTGCTCCCTCACATGTCTGTATGGTAAGCCCTGAAAGGACCGGGCTTTGTGGAGCATATAACTGGATGGATTGCAAAGCATCCAATGAAATTAATCCAACAGGTCCAAACCAACCAGTTGAAAAAGGACAAGCAATAGACCCAAAACTTGGACAGTGGAAAGGAGTCAATGAATTTATCTATAAAGCTTCTCGTGGCAAAATAGACCACTATAATTTTTATAGTGTTGTTCATGACCCTATGACAACCTGTGGATGCTGTGAATGTATATGCGTTGTTCTTCCTCTTTGTAATGGTGTGATGACGGTAAATCGCGAATATGATAGAATGACTCCGTGCGGAATGAAATTTACAACTCTTGCCGGAACAATTGGTGGAGGGCTTTCAACTCCTGGATTTGTAGGACACTCTAAATATAATATTTGCCAGAGAAAATTTATTGTTGGTGATGGAGGAATAAAAAGAATAGTATGGATGCCAAGGATGCTCAAAGAAGAGATAGGAGAGAGATTTAAGAAGCGTGCAGAGGAAATAGGAATTCCAGATCTCCTGGATAGAATTGCGGATGAGACAATAGGAGCAACAGAGGAAGAAATCCTTCCATTTCTGCAGGAAAAGAAACATCCAGCATTAGAAATGGAACCAATACTTTAGAAAAGGGGACGCAGGTTCTTACTTTTTAATGGTCGCTGTCCCTATTTTTAGACTGGAGGTAGAGAATGGCTTTGACAGGAATTGAGATTTATAAGAAGTTACCGAAGACAAACTGTGGAAAGTGTGGAGTACCGACCTGCCTTGCATTTGCCATGCAACTTGCTGGTGGAAAAGCTGAACTGGATGCCTGTCCTTTTGTAACTGATGAAGCGAAGGCTGAACTTGCTGAGGCATCTGCTCCTCCGATTCGACCTATTACCATTGGAGCAGGAGATAATGCTCTTAAAATTGGTGGAGAAACAGTTATGTTTCGCCATGAGAAAACCTTTGTCAATCCACCTGGCATTGCAATCCTAATTACCAGTGAAATGGATGATGCACAGATACAGGAAAGAATTAAAAAATTCAACGAACTTCAATACGAAAGAGTCGGACTTATTCTCAAACCTAACCTCATAGCAATAAAGGATACCTCAGCGGACCCGGCTAAATTTGAAGCCATTGTCAACAAAGTGAAAGGAAAAATCAAAGCTGGAATTGTACTGATGAGCAATAATCCAGAGGTTATGGCTGCTGGAGTAAAAGCCTGCCAGGACCTCAAACCATTGATATGCGCTGCCAATAAAGAAAATGCCGACGCTATGGCAAAGATTGCAAAGGAGAGTTCCTGCCCCCTAACAGTGTATGGCAAAAATCTTGATACACTAGTAGAACTCACCCAGAAATTAGAAGGTGGCGGACTGAAGGACCTGGTTCTTGATTCGGGTACAAGAAACCTTCGCAATGTCTTAGAGGATCAAATAATTATAAGGAGAGCACCCCTTCTGAATAAATTTCGCCCGCTTGGATTTCCAACAATTGCATTTCCCTGTGAAATGACAGAAGACCCGATGAAAGAAACACTTATTGCATCAACTTTAATTGCAAAATATGCTGGGATTATTGTGCTTTCAGATTTTTATGGAGAAAGCCTCTTCCCTCTTCTCATAACAAGAATGAACATCTTCACTGATCCTCAAAGACCTATGGCTACTAAGGAAGGAATATATGAGATAGGTAGGCCCGATGAAAATTCACCATTACTTGTCACAACAAACTTTTCACTAACATATTTCATTGTTTCAGGCGAAATAGAATCAAGCAGAGTTCCGGCATGGTTACTGGTGCAGGATGCAGAAGGACTTTCAGTTCTTACAGCATGGGCTGCTGATAAATTTGTAGCGGAGACAATTGCAGCACTTGTAAAGAAATCTGGAATTACCGATAAAGTAAAACACAAAAAACTTATCATTCCTGGTGCGGTTGCAAGAATTTCTGGCGAACTGGAAGAAGAACTACAGGGGTGGGAAATAATAATCGGCCCTCGTGAAGCCGCTCATATTCCCGTGTTTTTAAGAGAAAGAGGTGTCAGGTCTTGACATTTTGAGGTGTCAGGACTAAAGTCCTGAGTTACATGTCAAGACCTGACACCATAGGAGGGGGAAAATGATTCTTGTTGGAGAAAATTTAAATGTAATGTCAAGCGTGCTTGGTCCTGCAATAAAGAACCGGGAAGCGAAACCTGTTCAGGAAATGGCAATAAAGGAGAAGGAGAGAGGGATGGATTATATAGACATAAATATGGGACCTGCGAGAAAACAGGGACCTGAAACAATGCAGTGGCTGGTGAAAACAGTCCAGGAAGTAGCAGATTTACCTCTTTTTCTGGATACTACAAATATCGAGGCAATAGAGGCAGGACTCAAGGTTCACAAGGGTAAAGCAATTATCAATTCCATCTCCTGTAAACCCGAAGTAATGAATGCTCTGCTTCCACTTGCAAAGAAATACAATGCTGGATTTGTTGGTTTACTTTTGGGTTCTGAAGGTATACCCAGAGACGCCAATGAAAGAGCAGCACTTGCAGTAGAATTGACAACCAGAGCTGCAGAATCTGGAATTCCAAGTGAAGATATCTGGATTGACCCAATTGTACTTCCTGTATCATCTCAGCAGGACCAGGTCAGGGGATGCACAGAATTTATGACAATGTTCAAAGACATTTTACCAGGATGCAGAGCAACCTGTGGACTCTCCAATGTCTCAAATGGAGCACCTTCTGAATTGCGCCCAATTCTAAACCGGACATATCTGATGATACTCGAAAAATATGGAATGTCCTCAGCAATAGTTGATGCATTCGATAAAGAACTGATTCAGATAGCAAAAGGCGGGTACCCGCCGAAGGTGGGTGGGGAAAATTTGAAGAAATTAGTCTGGGATGTAGTGGATGGAAAGGAACCCGTTTCGAAGGGGGGTAACTTGAGCGAGGAAGAGATAAATTATCTGAAGACCACAAAGGTTCTGTTAGGTCACTCTCTTTACTCCCACTCCTGGCTCAAATTGTGATAATAAAATGAAAGAATCGCTTGAATTGACTATTGAAGAATTTAAAAAAATAGATGTAAAAGAGGCCTGCCAAAAAAGTGGAGCAATTTTAAAAGATGAAAAAACAATAATAGTCCGATATTTGAATTCTGATTATATAATCCATTTACCAGAAGTAGAAATTACTTCTCCTGATGTTAAATTAACAGACAATCAAAAAAATTTAATTCTCCACTACATAATCACAAGTAAGACAACCCTTTTAACTGGAAAATTGATAGATTTTAGACTTGTTCCTGGTGGAAATATGTATTATTCAGTTTTTGAAGCAAGGGTACACAAACCATTGTTGAAAACATTTGGCAATAACCCTGAAGTATTTATGGAAGCTGGCAAATCTTTTGGAGGAATAAAAGCAGAATATGGTAATTTTGCATTGACATTTCAAGTTTTTCCTAAAGTTCTGGTAACTTTTATTCTATATCCTGGCGATGAAGAATTTCCACCTGATTGCAAAGTCCTCTTTGATTCAAGTATCTCAGATTATCTCTCAACAGAAGGTATTGCGGTGGCCTGTGAAGAATTAGTTAAGGAACTTGTAACTAAACCGGGAGAAAAGGATTATGAGTGATTGCACAGTAACATTTTATCCTGATGAAAAGAAGATCAGGGTGGCAAAAGGAACTGACATCCTTGATGCAGCTGCTGGTGCAGGAATCTATATAAATTCTTCCTGCGGAGGAGAAGGAGTTTGTGGCAGATGCAAGGTCATAGTTAAAAGTGGAAATGTCCTTTCTGAGCCAACCGGCCGCATATCCAGGGAGGAACAAGAAAAAGGTTATGTGCTTGCCTGCCGTTCAACCATACACAGCGATATAGAAGTTGAGGTTCCGCCAGCCTCGAGGTTAAGAAAAGAACAGATATTGACTGAAGAGGCAAAAATTGAAAGAATGGCGGGAGTTTTCAGTAAAGCAGAAAAAATTGGAAAAGATATTGAGATAAAAGAAAGGAAAACGTTCACCCACTCACCACTTGCTACGAAGCTCTTTCTTAAATTATCTCCTCCAACACTTAACGATAACATCAGTGACCTGGAAAGATTGTATCGTGAAATAAGACGACATGTGGATGTACCAATTATACAGACAGGACTTGCCAATGTTAAAAAGATGGGGCGACTCCTGAGAGAGAGCAACTGGCAGGCCACTGTTACATTAGGAAAGAGAAATGGAACTACAGAAGTGGTCTTCATAGAACCAGGAGATACTTCAAAGAGGAATTACGGCATATCCCTGGATATTGGAACCACCACAATCGCAGCCAATCTTGTTGACCTGAATACGCGAAAAACTCTTGGCACAAAAGCATCTCATAATCGCCAGGTAACTTATGGAGATGATGTGATAACCCGCATAATGTACGCTGAAAAATCTGAAGGCCTTGAAAAACTCCATCATTTAGTCATTGACACTGTTAACGAACTCATATCCAGCCTGGTCGATGAAAATGAAATAAATCTGAATGATATCACTTGTGTGACATGCGCTGGAAATACAACGATGACCCATCTTTTACTCAGGGTTGACCCCACATATATTCGCCGTGAACCCTATGTGCCAATCGCTAATTTTATGCCGGTAATCAGGGCATCTGAAACCGGAATAAAGATTAATCCCAGGGGTTTACTTGCCTGTCTGCCGGGTGTTTCAAGCTATGTAGGTGGTGATATCACTGCAGGAGTGTTCGCAAGTGGTATAGACGAAACAGAAAAAATATCCATACTGATTGACCTGGGAACAAACGGGGAAATAGTTCTTGGTAACAGAGAATGGATTGCATGCTGCTCCTCCTCAGTAGGCCCAGCGTTTGAAGGAAGCGGAGTCCAATCAGGAGTGAAAGCGATGGAGGGAGCAATCCAGAAAGTTGAGATAAACCCAAAAAATTATGATGTCCAATATTTCACCATAGGTGGAACTAAGCCTATTGGTATGTGTGGTTCAGGATATATAGATTGTCTGGCTGAACTTTCTAAAACAGGAGTTATTGAGCGCTCAGGTAAAATAAAGGAGGACATTAAAACTCAAAGAATAAGAAAATCCAGTGAAGGGTTAGAATTCATCCTGGTTGAAGCAAGCGAAAGTGCAACAGGTGAGGATATTGTAATTACGCAGGTAGATATTACAAATCTAATCCTTGCAAAAGGTGCAATTTACACTGGTGTGCAGGTACTGGTAAAAAAAGTAAATATGGAAATGGAAAAGATTGAAAAGATTTATATCGCAGGAGGCTTTGGCAATTATTTGAATATTAAAAAAGCAATCTGGATAGGACTTCTACCCGACCTGCCGCAGGACAGGTTTGAGTATGTTGGAAATACTTCGCTGGCAGGTGCCAAATTTGCTCTTTTATCTTATGATGCAATGATAAAAATAAGAGAAATTGCAAAAAAGATGACCTATGTTGAACTCAGCGTTGAACCGTCTTATATGAATGAATACACAGGTTCTCTTTTTCTCCCGCATACTGATATTGCACGCTTTCCTACGGTTTTTAAGAAAATTCTTTAGGAGATTTTATGTACAGCACTCTAAGTGTAAGCACCCATAAAAAAGAAGAACTTGTGGAGGTTACAGACCTTGTTGAAAAAATAGTTGTTGAAGCAAATATAGAAAATGGTATCTGCATCGTTTATGCACCTCATACAACCTGTGGGCTTATAATAAATGAAAATGCTGACCCAACAGTTTGCAAGGACATCATAAGTGGACTGAATAAATTCCTGCCCCACGATGCTCTAAGAGAATTTATGCATGCAGAGGGAAACTCGCCTGCTCATATTAAGGCGAGCCTCGTGGGACAATATCAGGTATTGCTAATTGAAAATGCCAAAATTGTCTTAGGTACCTGGCAGGGCATTTTCCTTGCGGAGTTTGACGGACCCAGGGAAAGGAAAGTGCTGGTTAAAGTCATTAAAGAATAAATAAACCGCGGAGTCACAGAGTAATTGTAACTCAAAACTTTAGTTTTGATATCAGGACTGTAACTCAAAACTTTAGTTTTGATATCAGGACTGTAACTCAAAACTTTAGTTTTGATATCA
>Ga0066637_10003597_pt1 | contig 10411 bp, 8 predicted proteins | sample CryGeyCG2014_020_FD_62737 | JGI IMG/M metagenome (GOLD analysis project Ga0066637, IMG submission 62737) | Groundwater microbial communities from aquifer - Crystal Geyser CG08_land_8/20/14_0.20 | ecosystem: Environmental > Aquatic > Deep subsurface > Groundwater | place: USA: Utah: Grand County...
GGCAAGGGTGTAGCCGTGTCAGGGAATCTAAATGGTATTGATCTTTTATCGCCGCCCTGATAAACAATGGTGTTGCCAGAAAGAGCAAATCCGCCTTCATAAGAGCCGAAGGTGGAGGTACTGTTTGATTTAAGAACAAAATTAATCTTATCATCAGAATTGGCCATATCCATCACAATGTAGCGATTTTGGTCAGAAAAATAAGTAGTGCTAGTTGCGTCACCAACCACAATTGGACTTTTCACTTTTATATAATCTCCCTCGGCTTCAACCACGCCGATATTCCTTAAGCCAGCACCGTAAGTAGTATCATTGCTATAAGTAACAATATCATTAAAGGTTACCGGGCTACTTTCACTGCCGCCGGTAAAAGATAACTTGGTGCCGTAGCGATAAAAATCCATATTCAAAAGACCGGTCTTAGAAACACCCACAGTATTATAAGCTCTTACCGCCACCCCAAGCACGGCACTCAAATTTAAAGTGCTGCTAGCAGTGCTTGGTTGAGTCATATAAACTTTAAAATGATTCCAGCCGGCTTTTAAATTTTGCTGGCATTCGGTTTGAGAATTACAAATATTCCATTCTGACCAATTGCCAGTGGTGGCAGGCGGATCAGCAGTGCCGGAAAAATTTTGGTCAGCCAAACGCAATTTAAAATAAGTAAAGCCATCGCGGATTTTGGTACTGCCAATTGCCCAAGAAAACCAAAATTGTTTGTTAGTCAAATCCATTGCAGAATAATTTTTATAATAAGCAGCAGCAGTATTGGCAGTAATATAAAGATCATAACTTTGAGTTCCTTCAACTCTAATATCGACGTCGTTAGCCTTTACAGTTCCTCCGATTGCTTTCCAGCTGCCGGGATAGGTCGCATCGCAGGAATCAATGGTGGTAAAGTCGTCAGAAAAAGTTCCAGTTGCTGAAGCTGGCAAAAAAATTCTGAAGACAAAAAACAAAGCGATTAAAGTGAAAAAGCCAGTCAGACTCAAAAATACAAAATTCTCTTTGCGAAAGATTTTTTTCTTTGTTTTAATAAATGACAAAATTGCAGAAAAAACTTTTTCTCTGCTGCTATTCTTTTTTATTTCTTTTGACTTTTCCTGAATCATAAATTTTTTAATTTATTGAGCTTTGATTTCATTCATAAGGACTTCGTCACACTTTGACCAGACTTTTTCTGCTACCTCTTTGCCTTGCTGAAGTTCTATAAACTCAGCCTTTGTCATACAAGCATTAATTAGTCGTTTGTATAAAAGAGCATTAAAAACCTCGGTTTTTTGAGCTTCTTTGTAAAATTCCAGCGCCTTATCCAAGTCTCCTTCCCTTAAAGCTAAAATAACCGGAATAATTCTTTGGCGGAATAATAAATAATTTTTTAATTTTTCCTTATCCTCAAAATTTAACCCTTTAAAAATTTTGAGATAATTTTCATTGTTATTTGAGTATAATTTTGAAAAAACTTCTTCCCGCAACTTCAAAATAGTTTCAGAAGATCTTTCATCTACTAATTGATAAACTGTTTTGGGAGCTGAAAATTCGAGAAACGGCCTATTGTCGGAATGTACTTCAGAATCGCTGGTCATTTTTTCAATTTCTCTATTAGTAGCAACGAAAAATGATAAAAACTCATAGGGATCATTAATAGAAATACGAGTTAGCTCCTCTTGAATTTTTTTATTTTGAAGCTTTCTTTCAGCTTCTTTAAAATCCAAAATTGTTTCATCATTTAATGTTCCAACCAAAAACAAATCCGTATCATTGACGTTGCTAAAAATATAAGTGTTGGGAAAAACTTCGCTGAAGGTTTTTAAAACTGTTTTTAAATCTTCCACCCGCAAACCATAAAGCTGAACCCATTGAAACATTAAACCATTTTCTTTCAGGTGTTTTTTTGCTAGCTCATAATATTCCTTGGTAAAAAGAAGGGCATTGCCAGAAACCCAAATGTTAGACGGCTGGGAAGAGATAACGTCGTATTTTTTATCAGTTAAATAAAGATAATTTCGGCCGTCGGCTAAAACTATTTTTGCTTTAGAATTGTTTAAGGCATCGTGATTATCGTCTTTGAAATATTGAGCCGCCTCAACAACTGCTGGATCTATTTCAACCATTTCAATCTTTTCTGTTTCATCAAATTGAGTGACTGCTCCCAAAGAAATTCCCGAGCCCAAACCAATCATTAATACATCTTTCGGATTTTGATGAAGAATTAAAGGAAGAGCGCCGGTTAAAACTTCATGTTCTAAATCGCCCCCACTATTTGAAGCATCGGTTTTTCCATTAATTCTTAAAAAAATATCATTCCCTCTTTTTATCACCGCTATCTGAGAAAGTCCTTCTTTATAAAAGAGAAGTTGATCGCTAAGCATACCCTTCTGAAGAAATTCTTGCCAGTTTTGGCCAATTCTTTCTTTAAAACTTAAATATTCCGGAGCATAAATAAATACGCCGGATGATAAAATTTGTTTGGCCCAAGAAGGAGAAAGTATTGCAAAAATATTCCAAAAAATCAAAAAACCAACTATGATTATTTTTATTGGCTTATCTACTAAATTTTCTCTCAAAATAAAGAATACCCCCAAGATAAAATAAACTGTCATAATGAAAAGTAGATTTTTTTGAAATCCAAAGATAGGTAAAAACAAAAATCCAACCATCAAACTTCCCAAAACGCCACCAAGGGTATTCACAAAATAAAGTTTTCCTACTCCTTCTCCTAATTTTTTCAAATTCGGACCTGCCATTTTTATTCCAAAAGGGAAAATTATACCCATTAAAAATGTCGCCGGAAAAATTATACAGAAAGTTAAAACCAATTGAGTGAAAAATATAATATAAAAAACTTGCGCTCCGCTAAAAATTGCCGATGTTCCAAAAGTTTGAAAAATATTTAGATACCAAAATGGGAGCTGTTCAAAAAACTTAATTGTCAAAAAAAGCCAAAAACCAATTAATCCTAAAAATATTCCGAAATAGGCGGTTGCTTTCTGTAAGCGGTCAATAAATAATGAGGCCACCCAACTACCGAGAGCAATTCCAAGCAAAAAGGTGATGAGAATGAGGGAAAAAGCATAAGTGGAACTGCCAACGAAAAGAATTAAGGTTTTGGTATATAAAACTTCCAAGGCAAGGGCGAGAAAGCCGGTGATAAAAAGAACATAAAGAAAGATAGGGTTCTGAATTCCTTTGAGGTTAGGAGGTTCGACCTCCTCGTCGGGAGGTCGAACCTCTCCAAATTGCGAAAATGGCTTAAGCGCCGCAAATAGCCCTCCGGCAACCAGTAAATTCAAAATAGAAGCTGAAATGATGGTGGCATTGTTTCCAAAAGCTGGAATCAACCAAAAGCCGGCCAAAGCAGCTCCTAGAACACTGCCGAAAGTGTTGATGGAATAAAGTAAAGAAACTTTTTTACCAAGAACTTCGCTTTGCTGAATGAAGATTTTACTAATCACCGGAAAACTCCCGCCAATCAAAATTGCTGGAAAGATTAAAAACAAAAACGATAAAATAAAAGCAAAGAAATTAAAACCAGAGAAATTTAAAGAATAAACTGAATTTATTGCCAAAATGATTTTGTTCAAAACGGGAAAAAGAAAAGGAAATGAAACACCATAAATTCCGGTCAGCAAAAATGAGAGCAGATAGATTCGTCCTGCCATTTTTTGGAATTTATCAACCAACCTTCCAATAAAAATACTGCCGATGGCTAATCCTGAAAAATAAACAGCCAAAACTGTGGCTATTGCCGGAGCAGTTAAACCAAAAAGTAAAACCAGTTGCTTGGCAAAAACAACCTGAAAAATCAAGGCAGTCAAACCAAAGAACCCGAAGGACAAAATTAAAACGCTGGTCATTCTGCGTGATTTAAAAATTGATTTTATTTTTTTGATGACCATGTTTTTAAGCAAGATAGGATTTTTATTTTTGAGTTTCATGCTTTCCGTTTAGATTAAAAAATTTAGAGAAACAGCCAAGAGTGATGTGCTTCTAATTCCTAAAACCGGAATTAATAAAAATCCGGCAGAAAGACTTCCGAGCATGCTTCCCAAAGAATTAAAAGAATACAATCTTCCGGAATCTCTTCCTATGAAACTTAATTCGGCATAAGCTTTGTGAATTACCGGCCAAGTTGCACCGAATAAAGTAGCCGGGAAAATTAAAATTATAAAAATCAGTCCGAATTGAAAAAACTGAAATCCGGGAGCCCCCAATAAAAAAAGATAAATTGAAGGCAATATTTTAAACAAAGAAAAAATTATCAAACCATACAATCCAATACCGAATTCCAATCCGGCAAACAATAAAACCGGGTTCTTCGTACGGTCGGCAATATTTCTGAAAAGAAATGCTCCTAAAACAAAACCCGCCATAAAAGTAGTCAGCATGGCGGAAACCGCGTAAATGGTTGAACCGAAAATAAGCTGGAGCGGCCTTATCCAAGCTACTTCGTAAATAAAACGCGTTAATCCGCTTAAGAAAAAGGCGGATATCAAAAGCATCCTTAACGAGTCTTTATTTAAGATTTTGTTCCCTCCCATTTTTTAAAAACTCTTAGGCGCTTAAACGAACCTATTTTTTACAAACGTCGTTTGCCCAGCGGCCGCCTCTTTCAGAGCATTCTTCCTTTTTCTTTTCAATGACCCATTTTTCAAAACCGGCGGTTACCAAGCGATAGGCCGCGTCCTTATCTGAAAGACCGATTGTCTCACAATCTTCTCCTTGAAAGGCGCAATTACAGTAATGTACATCAAGTGCCTTTCCGCAATAATCTTGGCTAATATCGTAATTGGTAGTTAATGGAACAATAGTTTCTTTTTTAATTCCTTTGCCAGTGAACAAAAAGTAAAATATTGCCACTGCCAACACAACAATGATTACTACACCAATAATAATGATTTTTTTCTTCATATTTTTTAACAAATTATCTTTCGACCTTGAAAGCGATTTTTTCTTTTGTTGAAGCGATGGCAAAAATCAACTGAACCTCTTTTCCTCCCTCATCCAGATTAGAGAAGAAAATATATCCTTCCTGGATAATTCTTGGATAAATATTCATATTTCTACCAAACTCTCTCAGGTCGGGAATATATGATGAAACCCCGGGATCCAGATTATATTTATTGCCGCGATCATCGATTAAGCCAATCAGTAAGTTTTCAGTTTGATCATTAGAGGGATTAAAAACTTTTATCTGAACAGCAAGATAGCTTTTAGTGATCCTTTGATAGTTTTCATCTAAGTCAAGCGACAGGTAAGACGATTCCTTTGCGTTATAGACAGTAATCTCCAGTGAACCTAATCTCGCAATTTGACCCATTTCAAAAACAACGGTTGGCTTGCCCTTGAAAAGAATGTCTTCTTCGGTAACTTGGGTTTCCTTTTTCGCCAGCTTGCCAGTCGTAAGCCTCCAAATTAATCCACCCACCACTGAGCTTAAAATTAAAATCAATATCATCAAAACAATTATTCTTGTTTTCGGATTTGTTTTCTGAAGTAATGTTATAGGATTCATGCTTTTTTATTTTTATTAATTATTAATTGTTTTCGACTTTTGCTTTTGACCTTTACAAAAAAGGGAAGTAGTTTATTTCTACCTTTTTTATATTATTGTAACATAATAATATCTATCCTCAACCAAAACCGCCTTTCTCTAAAACTAAAATTTTTTCTTACGATGGCTCTTTAATTATTCTAACACAAAAATAGCTGTCAAGTTTGTGGATAACTCTAAATATAGAAGCTGAATCTCCTGCCGTTTCTCTTAACCATACAGGATAGGCTTCCTTACCCCAATCTCCTCACAGACTTCAAAAAAAACGAGCTTAACCCGAGTATTTCTCCTGTGTACGCTCTTGGAAAATGCACAATATAAATATCTTCTGCCGCTAATAGAGATCACGGGGGTTGACAAGTCTTTTTGATAAAGTAAAATAAAGTAATAAAGTTTATTAATGTTTTATAACAATAAGATTAATAAACCTTAATAATATGCCATTACAGCATATAAATATACCTCCAGGAAAAAGATATCTTACAATTAAAGAAGCAGCTAAAATATTAGGGATTACTGCTTTAACTCTCCGAAATTGGGATAAATCCGGTAAATTAAAAGCGCTCCGTAATCCCCTTAACAATTACCGAATTTACAAACCAGAAGATATTGAGCTTTTTTTGCGAAAGATTGAATCAAAAGACAAAGTGCATCTAGGTTAAAAAATTCAGCAAACTAAAAAACCACTTTATTTTTATTGGTGGTTTTTTTAATTTTTATTCAACCAGAAAAAGCTTTGTGTCCTATTTAGCATGAAGTTTTGTCGGTGTTTCCAGTTTTACTTGAATGTATTGGGTTTCAATAACGGAAGTCAGACCTCCGCTTTTATTTTACCATAAAAACATAAACGCAGATGCTATCTGCGTTTATGTTTCTTGTCAGTTGCTCAATTATTTTAGTCGATAATTTCGTAACCTCTGTTTTCAATATCAGTTGTTCGATTATCCTAATGGATAATCTCTCAACCTCTATCTTTGATATCGGTTGTGCGATTATTTAAACAAATAATCTTTCACCTGATATTTCGTAAACTCAATATCAGTTGCTTGAAGTTGTCCCGAAGCCAACCTTTAAGATACATTGGCCAACACCTTAAAATTAAAAAGAGAATTCTCGCTTTTCAATTTCAGTCGACACTATTTTTCTAATTTAAAAAAATTAGAAATGTAGTGATCCATGGACAGCTTCCGCTACCCATGCCTTGTTACGACTTCATTCTTGTTACCGACCTTAGCTTAGGCCCTCTTGCGAGGGATTTCGACTACTGCCGGCTCCCCTAATGTGACGGGCGAATGTTCTCTGGAAACTCAGAGTTGACGTTCCCACCGTACGTGCGGATTTCCCGCATACGGCGAGCTCTAATGCATTTTTTGTTTTAATTTGTATATTTTTCTTAATCCTAATTCGGTCAAATGTTCTCCTTTCTTCATTCTTTTCATTATGTCACAGAAAATTTCGAAGTCCTTTCTTTTTGAAGCTAATTTCAGCTGATTCTTTTTAAAGAAAGGAATAATGATTCTTTCTAAATCCTTACGATTAGCAACTTCATAACGATAACAATCTTGATGATTCTTCCGTCTATCTCGCTGAAAATATACATTGCCACAACCAAAGAATTTTTTCAGCTCATAAAGAATGTCTTTATCTTTCTCTACAAGCTTTAAATAAAATCTCGGTTCAGCTTTAACTCTTCTTATAACATTCTTCTTTAAATCAGGATTTCGAACATATACAGTAAAGCTTCCTTCTCCGTCTACTAAACCAACGATGTAATTAAGATTCAACATTGCATTAGAGAGGATCCTTCCCGAAGCACATAAGTTTTTATGTGCTCGGTACTATGATCCAGCTGACTTCTGACGCGGCGTCAGTTTCATTTTACCACGTCAGATCTCCCCGGGTCAACATATAAACTATTCCTGACATCCCAAATCAAGTTTAATAAAATAACCTTCTCCATGCTCACCACCCTGTCATGGATCGGTCAACTTTTTGTAATTTGGGCTACCATTTGTTTTCAGATCCTTCACCATTTTGATCACTCAAAATGGCTATCTTTCAACTACGTTCCGTTCTGATAACGGAAGAGAAGATTTAAACTTCTTAGTTTATATGCCTGCCGGGCGCGTTTATCTGTGAGTACAAGATTCAGAAACATATTCATCGCGCCGTGGCTGATACGCGATTACTAGCGATTCCGGCTTCATGAGGTCGAATTGCAGACCTCAATCCGAACTGAGAGACCGTTTGATGAGATTAGCTCCGACTTGCGCCTTTGCAACTCATTGTCGGTCCCATTGTACCACGTGTGCAGCCCAGGGCATCAAAGGGTCGTGCTGATTTGGCGTCATCCCCACCTTCCTCCCAGTTATCCCGGGCAGTTTTCCGCGACACTTATAACGCGGAATAGGGGTTGCGCATGTTAACCCATTTAAGGGAGCGCCTCAAGGTACATGCTGACGACCATATTCCTCCATAATTACTTATGGTATGGACTATACCATTTTCCGTATTAAAACGGAACCAGCGTGTAATGGAAGTTTTGCTCCCATTAAACTCTCTTAACCTTTGCGAGAGTTAAGTCTCTACGGGGTACGAGTACTAATTTTTGCAACTTTACTGAATAAGGTAAAATACTTTCTAAAAATTTATTTGCTTCGTAACGAGAAGTATATAAACAGAAGGTTTTTGCTGACCGATAGTAATAGATTTTTGTGTTGTTAATACCAATTCTTTTAAGAAACTCTTTATCTTCTTTAGCCTCATTTTTCCTTCCGTAAACAATCCGGCAATCATTTCGTAAGTTTTTATCAATTGACCCATCGCCATCGAAACGCCCAGCAATATATGCTTGGATAACTTTGGTTTCCTTTAAATTTTTCAAGTTCTTTTTGGCGGTTCTAAATTCTCTCAACAATGGTCGGCTATTTACGAATAAATGATTACCGGTAAATTTAATTCTCTCTTCTGGGAAATGTATCTTTAAAAACTTTCTAAATCTGCTAATTAAATCAGGATCTGTATTACTTAATCCAATTGAACTTGACCACCAATAACTATCAGCACACCAAAAACCAAGAATATAAGCATCTTTCTCGTTTGAAAAGAAGTTACAAAAATTAGTACTCGTACTTCCCACGGTATTACCCATTCTTTAATTATATCACTAAAGAATTAGGGGTTCACCGTTATGAGCTGGTTTTGCCTTCGACAAGATCAGGCAATCCTGAGTATTATCGAAGGGTTTCACTAAAGATTACTCCTTAGTGGGTCGTATACCTTAATCAAGGTATCAACCATGCAACACCTGGGCTAGTGTCCTTGTGGGTAGTTCCAACTTTCATCGGAATTTCACTAGCCTGTCAAGTCCTGGTAAGGTTCCTCGCTTGTTATCGAATTAAGCCACATGGTCCACCGCTTGTGTGAATCCCCGTCTATTCCTTTGAGTTTTAGCGTTGCCGCCGTACTTCCCAGGCGGGACACTTAACGCGTTTGCTTCGCCACCTGAAGGGTCGACACTTCAGATAGCCAGTGTCCATCGTTTACAGCGTAGACTAAAAGGGTATCTAATCCTTGTCGCTACCTACGCTTTCGTCTCTCAGCGTCAGGGTCGCCCCAGCTGGATGCCTTCGCTTTGAGTATTCTGGTCGATATCAACGGATTTCACCCCTACACCGACCGTTCCACCAGCCTCTAACGCCCTCTAGTCTAGTAGTTTCTCCGGCATTCTTAAGGTTGAGCCCTAAGGATTTAACCAGAGACTTTCTAGACCGCCTACAGACTCTTTACGCCCAATAAATCCGGATAACGCTTGGGGCACTCGTATTGCCGCTACTGCTGGCCTTTTAGTAATAATTTGTATTACCTTGGACTATATCACAATCCTTATAAAGCGAGTTTCCATTTATGGAAACGAAGGTTAAAAAGAGAACGAAGTTCTCTTTGCCTAAAGGACTCTTGGCGTATGATAGTAGTTTTAATCCAGAATATCTGGCACCCACTATCTCACCCTATAATAAATAAAGCATATAGGGATCAGTCTCTGAGGGGTCAAACTATAATGATTGGAGGTAATTTATGAGAAAAACAATTTAATATATAAGACCTAACTAATCTTAAGAATCTATCTCGGCCTCTCGCTCCTATATATAATCTAGGATAATTTTTACCTCTACACACCGAGTTTTGGACGGTTGATTTTATACCGAAATTGTTGTTTAGGACTTTTCTTAATTGAAACACGTCTCTAAAAGAAAAGCCATCGGTATTTAGTATAAAGGCGTAATGATCTTTAGGCCGATAATCCAGACATCCATCATCCATATACCAAATTGCTAGAGATAGATCAGAAGTAAGTAAATCAGAAATATTATTGGGTATTTTCTTTTTACCTCTAGGATAAAACAACTTATATAAATCAGTTAATTCATTTAGATGACGGGTACTAAAATACCACTGATCCGTATCTTTTTTCTGCTTAGGACTTGATTTACATAAATTATTTAGTTCCCTATATAACCAAAATACATAATCTTTATATTTCTTTGCTTGTTTAATCTGTAATCTACTTCCCCAGAAACCACTAAATTCAATACAACCATCACCTAAAATATTTCCAATAATTATCTCTCTTTGCTGTTTGGTTAATGGAATTTCCATGTTTTTTCATTATAGCCGACTTCCCTGCTGGTTGCCATAATTTCTTATGGTTTCCAGCATATAAGCCAAGTTTTTCCATATTGCATTACTGCAATAGGTCGCGCCACCCGCCCGAGTTGGCGAGTGATTTTTCACGAGTTTAGTCACCCCTTATTCCTGGAGTACCGTCACCAAGCACATAATAAATTATGTGCTCGG
>Ga0066637_10003598_pt1 | contig 10410 bp, 10 predicted proteins | sample CryGeyCG2014_020_FD_62737 | JGI IMG/M metagenome (GOLD analysis project Ga0066637, IMG submission 62737) | Groundwater microbial communities from aquifer - Crystal Geyser CG08_land_8/20/14_0.20 | ecosystem: Environmental > Aquatic > Deep subsurface > Groundwater | place: USA: Utah: Grand County...
TAATTTCATGACCCGCCGGATACGCTTTTTGTTGAACTGTAGTTCCAAAGCAATCCGTTTATGCCCGTAGCTGGGATTTTTGTGCAAGACTTTTTCAATTTGGTTTTTAAGGTGCCAGTCCTTGGTCGGTTGTTTGGGCCGGTAGTAGAGACTGGAGATGGATATGCCTTGTTGTCTAGCCAGATCGGTTTTAGTTAAGGGCTTGTTTTTAGCGGCCTTCACGAACATCCGCCTTTTTTTTCGCGACTGACAGCTCCATGGTCAGTTCGCCTAGCAGTTCCTTTAAGGCCTGGTTTTTCCCGTTTCAATCTGGCTACTTCCAGCACCGAGGGCGGGGTGGTGACGCCGGTGCCGAGCCAGCGGTAGATGGTCTTGGTGGAAATGCCGTACTCAGACGCTACCTGGGCCACGGGAACAGCGTCATCCCTGATGCGCTTGATTATTTGCAGTTTCACCTCCTTTGAAACGGCGGGGTGTCCTCTGGGCATAGTGGTGTTTTCCTTTCTGCATCCATTATACCCTGTAGACTGACCTTACAAGATTTGGGGTACCTGCCAGAAGAAGCGGAAGCCGCCCAAGCGGATGCCGTTTCGCTCAAAATCTCAAGGATAAAATAAAAGAGCTTGAAGGAAAGCTTGACATACTTTTAGACACGCATTTAGCCAGCACAATTTCGCGCGAGGAATACACTGCCAAGAAAGAAAAATTTATCACCGAAAAGGCCGAGCTTTTTGAAAAATTAAAGGATTTTGAGCGAAACGGCAATCATTGGCTCGAACCGGCCCGACAATTCATTTTAACGGCTCAACAAGCTAAAATTATCGCTTTGCAAGAAAATCCCGTCGCGGGACGGGATTTTCTCAAAAGGATTGGCTCGAATCGCGTTTTGCGCTCTCAAGCGATTTGCTTTGAACCCAAAAAGTCGTGGAAAATACTATACAATCTGCCTGCCGAGGCGCGAAGCGCCGAGGCAACAAACTCGCAACATACAATTTGGCTCACGGGCTCGGTCTAGAACCTTTAGGAGCTTATCATCAATAAAAAGCCGGCCCATTTTCAGAGTCGGCTTGAATCTACATTCTTATCTCTTCTTCGAGCCAGGGAATTTTCTCCCTTTTCCTACGCCAGAACAAGTCTTCGAATATGTAGTGGATCGCCAACATCTTCCACTTACCCCAGCGCCTATCTACATCTTTGAGTATACGCTTGGAATCAGAAGTCTTATTTCCGTAAAGTAGCATAGAGATTATCTTTCCTTCCCACGGAGAAAGATGATCAAGTGCATCATAGAAATGAAACGCTTCAAAAAGAAGATAAGATACGGATTGAGGGCCAACACCATAAATTTCCAAAAGAGCATTTTTTACATCCTGTTTATCCTTAATGCCTCTAAGCAAATCTTCCGAGACTTTCTTGGTAGCGAAAGAATTGGATATTCTTTTTATATTCTTTGCCCTATATCCTATTCTTAACTCTCTTAACTCTGCTTCGGATACTTTCTCCATGTCTTCCGGACTCCAAATGGCGTAAACTTCCTTTCCGGCAAAGACTAACTTAATGCCATACTTGTTAAGCAAGATATCCATCATCTGTACTGTTCTTTTCACGGTTGCATTCTGTAATACAGTCGCTACCATTAAAAAACCATACAGAGAGTAAGCAATCGAAGGCCTCATTCCACGCCATCTCTTTATGGGACCGGCGAGTAGACCAACACCCCTGTACTCTTTGATAAAACCCCGAATATCTCCATCAAGGTTGTATCTTATTACCACCTGCCGCTTAATTCCCCTTTTTAAGCTCTCGGAAATAGGCTTCTGCGCATAAATGACAACTCCAACTTTTTGGATTTTGGAGTTAGTAACGAAAATTTCAATTCCAAATACGCGACCACCCATCTTAATTGCCTGATAGATCCTGTCATTCTCATAAAGAACCAGCCTTGACGGAAAATGCGAGGGCTTGAAAAATGTTCCTTTAAAACTAAAGGGCTTCGTTGGTTCTATGTAAATAACAGCTTGCTTCGTTAGTTTTTTTACCGTACTCATACATTTCCTCCTTAAAAAAATAAGGGGGCGAATTCGTTCACCCCCTTGATGCTAAAAATTCCTTGATTTCATCATAGCCGTTCTGGCTTCCCAACACCAATTCTTTTGGAAGTTGGATGCAGAGATCTGATAATACTGAATCATCGCCGATTTCAGTTGCTATGTGGGCATCAGATGATACTACTATCTTCACTCCTAACTTATTAGCCGCTTCTATCATCAGATTAATCTGATTGATAAGCTTTTCGTTTTTACCGAAAAGTTTTAGCAGTGAAAGATTCAGCTCTAGTAACACACCCTGACCACAAGCCGCTGTGGCTAGCTCAGTAATATCCACTGGAAAATCAAGACGATAAGGGTGCGATACGATGTGAACAAGGTTGTTAGTTATTGCTCCTACTAATGCCCTAGTATTATCTGCCGTTGACGAGCCCTCTGGGTAGGGAGTGAACTTATGAAGCCCAACCAACACTACGTCTAGACCTGCGATTACGCCTTCGCTCAGATCTATGTTACCGCTGAAGTCAACAACATTTGTCTCGCAGCCCATTAAAAGTTTAACGGCCTGCATCTCTCGCGGAATTCTTGCCATATTAGCAAAGTAGCCTATGTGTGGCGCACCCTCCATGCTTGGGCCATGGTCAGTTATTGCCACAACCTCGACACCGATACTGTTAGCATGCGCAACAGATTCTTGTATGGTACTATAAGCATGGCCACTTGCTATGGTATGGATGTGTAGATCTGCCCTTAGCATTTTGTGACTCCTCCAGTTCTTGCTAAATTGTAAAAGTTCAATTGATGTCCAAAATATTATCCTCAAATAACCTACCAAAATATACGGTTATTGTCAATAGTGCAATCCTGGTTCAATACCCGCTTCGATTCCCGTGGTTTGCCATTAGTTAGTTGATTTCTAATAATTATGAAAGCATCCATGTTAAAAGCAAATGATGTTGTCGGGATCGTAGTTCCCTCTGTTCCATTTGTAGGAACTGATTTAGAAAAAAATTATAAGAGAGGCCTAAAGGAAATTATGAAGATGGGGTTTAGGTATAAGGAGGGAAAAACCACTCATCTAAAAAAATGGCACCTAGCCGGAAGTGACGAAGAAAGAGCTAAGGATATAAATAAGATGTTTTCTGACAGTAAAATCAAAGCGATAATTTGTGCGGTGGGTGGAACTGGCGCAGATAGAATTTTAGATAAGTTAGATTATGCGTTGATTAGAAAGCATCCCAAACCATTCATGGGGATGAGTGATCCGACAGTACTGACATCCGCATTATTCCAGTTAAGCAATACACCAACAATTTACGGGCCTGATGTATGTTTTGCCTTTGGCGGAGTTAAAAGTAATAAACAAAAAAAATGGGAGCTATCGATGATTAAACAGATGCTTACGTCAAAGAAGCCGCTTGGTGAAATTGAACATCTCACAAAATGGAAAAAAATAAAAGGCGGATTTGGTAAGGGGTATTTAGTCGGGGGCCATCTTGGCTTATATAATAGACTAAAGGGCACTAAATATTTTGCAGATATAAAAAATAAACCCAAAATATTATTTTGGGAGACTACTGGCAGATACTCGAATGTTGATAGGGATCTTCAAAATCTCATTCAGTATGGTTTTTTTAAAAACGTGAAAGGGATGATAATAGGAAAATTTAATCTAATGGAAAAAGAAAATGAGTATGCGAAGATGCCTACTATTGAAAAAATTATATTTGAAAATTTTAAACAATATAGATTTCCAATTATTTCCGCGGCGGATTTCGGGCACTGCACTCCTAATATCCCAATACCATACGGCAAACTTGCTTCTGTAGACGGGGATAAAATAGAGTTTCGAATTTTGGAAGGTATTTTCTAATGCATATTAATCTTCATAAATAAAAGGGGTCAAATGAATGACCCCCTGTGTTTCATGTTAGTCTAAATCCTCTTATCTTTCCCTGCTTATTAGGAAACCTCTCGCCGATCTTCCAGCCAGACTTAATTGCCAGTTCCTCCACTTCCGCATCCTGGTTATCTTCACATTCCGTGAAGAGGCTGCCTCCCAGGCAAAGAAAATCTCTTGCCTGGGTTAGGATTGTTTTATGAAAGAACAACCCGTCTTCTCCGCCATTAATTGCAGTCAGCGGAGCAAAGTTACGAACGAATCCGGGCAACTGGTTGATTGCGCCGCTCTTAACATACGGCGGGTTTGTGATGATTGCACCAAACACCATACCATTAACTGGTGCAAATAAGTTGCCCTGCAAGAAATTGATATCAACCTCATTTTCAACTGCATTGAGTTTGGCGACTGCCAAAACCTTCGTTGAAATATCGGTTGCAACAACATCTACGTTACACTTTTTGGCCAAAACAACAGCTATTGCTCCTGACCCTGTGCATAAGTCCAGGATTCGAAGCAAGGAGTGATTGTTGATGTATTCTCCCGCTTTCTCGATGAGGGTTACAGTTTCTGGGCCGGGATTGAGGACATCTTTGTTGATGATAATTTTCAATCCGCAAACCAAAGTGTAACCTATGATATATGGGATTGGAATGTTTCTCCTTATCCCGTCGAGTATCGACTCCAACTCCTTTTCTTTGTAGCGAGAGTGGCCTAGATGAAAAGATATCAGCGCGAGCGCACCCTGTAGATCCTCAGTTTCTGTCTTTTTTAGGAGGGGCTGAATTTGTTTAAGCCATGCCTTTCTCATGTCTAGATTACCCCTGATTCGAGAAGTGTTACCTCCGGCTCATCCTTGGCGTCAAGTCTTACCATGCACCCAAGTGGAAGACAGAGATTGTCGGGGATGTGGCCAAAGTCGCAGTCGTAGATTATCGGGAAATCGTATTCCCCGAATACCATGGAGATGAAATCTTTAACCCCCATGCTCACGCTCTCCGGCGGATTGCATCCTTGCAACTTCCCGATGATAACCCCGTTCAGTTTTTTGAACATCCCGAGGAGTTTCATTTGCGTCAAGACGGCATCGAGACGATCGTACGTTTTGCCAATATCCTCAATCATGAGAATCTTGCCATCGAAAAGGCTGGCTGGACAATATTTCGTTCCAGCAATAACCCCGAGGCTCCAGACATTTCCGCCAATCAACTGTCCTTCAGCCAGCCCACTCCTGTAAGTCTTCCAGCTTGTGACCGACGGCAACTTGCCCGTATAACCACTCAGGATTTCGATCCAGTTGCGGTGGGTGAAATCAGTTGGGGTTACATCCGGCAGGCCGTAGCTCCAGATACTGAACGGACCATGAAAACTGACCATGTTCTCGTTCAGCAGAGGAACCATCAGTGACACGATGTTGCTTATGCCAATAAACGGCTTGAAGTGATCCCGGATGAGAGAGAAGTCGATAAACGGCAATACCTTGTTGATACAAGTACCGCCGCCCGCGCACATAATGGCTTCAATGTCGTCGCGGAGAAACATTTTATGCAATCCCTCGGCGATTTTCTCCGGCCTTTCGGCAAGATAAAAGTATTCCGAGTGCACGGTTTCACCCTCGACTACGCTTACCCCTCTCTTTCTCAGTTGCTCGATACCACGCTGATAAATCTCGGGATTCCACACAGCCTCTGGCGCCGATATCACGACGATTCCGATGGTCGGACTATTCGACGTGATTCTGTGTCCTTTTTTCATTTCTCTATTCTCCTTTTGTCTGTTTTAGCAGCAGTTATAGGTCTTAGGAAACAAGGCCACTTCATGGATACTGGCACCCAGCAGAAGAGCAACGAACCTGTCTACCCCGAATCCGAAACCGGCAATGGGGCTGGCTATCGCCATATCGGCGAAGAACTCCTCGCAGACTTCGTTGTACTCAGTTATGCCCAGTGACTCTCTTCGGTAACGGGAATTTGCCTCGTAAAGAATCCTATATGCGTTAGGGTCTATGATTTTCTCTCCGCCGTCACCTATCTCAATTCCATTGAACATGATCTGGAACCTATTGGCCACTCCTTTCTCGTGGTTGATTATGGAGATGGTCGACAATGATAATGGAAATTCGGTTAGAAACGACAGTTCTTGTATTTGTGGTTCCACGAAATACTTTACCAAATTGTCCATTATTTCCCATTCGCTGGTACGGTTTTTGATTTTCACTCCCGCCTTATCCAGCAGTCGAAGCGCTTTCTCAGTGATATCTTTGTCGAAGATATCCAAACCGACTGAATCCTTGAGCGCCTCATAGCACGTAATCATCTTCAACTCTCGGAAATCATAGTTGCCGGTTCTCAGCTGACCAAACGCTCCCAATACTGTGTTCTGAATCAAGCCAAATGCTAGCTCGATTTGATCCTGTATGGTCTTATTTGGCTGCTTGATCTCTAGCATGGTGAATTCGCTTAGACGCGATTCGGAATCCACTTCCGCCCTGAAGCATCGAGCAAATTCGAACACACCGTCTTCAAAAAAGCTGCATATCCTTTTAAGCCGATCCTCGGGGCACATGGAAAGGAAGTATCTCTTTGAGGTAATCGGGTGTTCGGTTTCAAACTGGGCAAACGGACCCCCCTCTCTATGCGTGCACAGGAGGGGTGTTTCTACCTCAACAATACCCCTCTGCTCGAGGTAGGTCCTCATCGAGGAAATCATTCTACCCCTCTTCCTGATCAAATCGATGATAGCCGGCCTTTTCGATAAGAACACGCCTCTACTTTCGTTCTGCATGGTTATCTCCTGTGGTTTACGTACCACTGTGCTGTTGTTTTTATTCCCTCGGTTAGCGACACGTTTGGGACGATACCGATGAGCAGCTCTGCCTTGCTTATATCGGCAAAACGATGCTTACTCGTTAAAGTGGAGCGTTCATCCGTTTGCGTTGAGTCGTCAGCAATAAACCTCAAATCCACGTCCCTTCCTATCGCTTGAGAAACAAGTGTGACAAACTGCTTGGTTGTCACCAGTTCCCGTCCGCTTATGTTGAATGCTTGTCCGTAGGCAGACTTATTGCCGATTAAAGCAATGATCGCCCTACACAAGTCATAGACATAACCGAACTGGACAATGTTCTCTCCGTTACCAGCAAGAACTACCGGTAGCCCATCCAAGATTCTCGAAAAAAAGTAATCTAACCTTTTACTGTAGTCGTACGGCCCATAAACATAGACGGGTCTCACGATGGATACAGCTAGACTATTTTTTTGGGATTGTTGGAATAGGCACTCTTCAGCAAGCCATTTGTTATAACCGTATTCGCTTTCTCCAAACGAGGAACACTTTTCATGTCCCTCCGTTATGGGCCAATACGCCGGTGGCTTAGAACACACAGCTATGCTGCTGCAGAAGATGTACTGGCCAATCCTCCCTTTCAGGCAGTCAAGAATTAGGGAGACATCATTCCTATTGTAACCCGAGAGGTCGATTACAACATCAAAGCTCTTTCCTCGCAATCCATTCTCAAGCTCCGAATAAACATGACGATCTGCTGTTATTGACAACACTCCACTATTAGCCGTCTTCCTTGACCCCCGGTTCAATAAGGAAATAGAGTATTTGTTGAGCATCAGTAGTTCAACAAGTGCTCTTCCTATAAAATAAGTTCCGCCCAACACTAAAATGTTCATATGTCATACCTCCATATTCAGTTTTCAATGTACTCTCAGCCAAATCATTAGCTGATAACCACTAACCATCTTGGTGACAGGTAGTTATCAGATAAAGATGGAGGGGGAACTTCCTTAAGTTGCCCCCTGCCAAATTAGACTTTCCACCCTTTCTCGTGGAAAACCGCTTGCTCATATGTTTGAAGAACAGTTTTGATTGCTGAATCGATGACTTCGCGTCCAGCTTCTCCTTCTAGTAGAGACAAGAGGTCGACAAGGTTGTCGTTCCTCAGGAGGCACCGTTGCAGACATCCGTCTGAAGTAATGCGCAAGGCCATGATGGCGTCCTGGCATGGAAAATGCTTACATCCTTTACAGGTATCACTGTACCAAGTGCCTTTTCTGGCGTCCTTGATCATCACTACCGCTCCGTTTGCCATCTCAAAGACTGGCATTGGCGTTCCTATACCGCCTGGCGGGGTTACCACCCTGATCTTGAGTGCCTTCTCTCTAAGATCTTTCTCAATGACATCGAGCGGCATATAGTACTGGGAAAGGAATTTTGAATCCTGCGGCATATTCATCAAGTCTAGCAACTTCAAGACTGCCTTATACTTGCCAGCAAATTCGATCATTTTCGGTATCTCATGATCGTTTATGCCTTTCATGACCACCATATTGAACTTCAGCTCTATGCCAGAGTTAGCACATTGCCTTATAGATTTTAATAGGAGATCAAGGCGGCCGTTCCTTGTTACTAGATAGAAGGTTAACGGATCTAAGCTGTCCAGGCTGAAATTGAGGCAGGATAAGCCGCTGGACTTAAGTTGCTCAGCGATCTTCCCAACCTTATGCGACCTAGTTACCAACTCGATTCGTTTTATGCCTTTGATAGCGGAAAGCAACTCTACCATCTTGGGAATATCATTTCGAATAAGGGGCTCACCGCCGGTGATCTTCAAATCGGAGACGCCGTGAGCTGCCATCAACTCCACTAAGGTCCGGATTTGGTGCAGGCTCATTTCCTTTTTCTCGGAAACTCGGCATGCTTCTCCCCCGGGTCGGCAGTAAAAACACTGGAGTCCACATCGCTCGGTCACACAGATACGTAGATACGGTATCTTCTTCATGTCAATCACCTCTCTTTAGCATGTCCTTGTTGAAAGTCATTTTGAGCCAAAGCTTTTCCATGGGTGCTTTGTAGAAATGAACTTTGCAACGTAGTTGAACCAAATTTCTCAGAACCCTGTAGGCAGCCCTGGCAAATGGTCTTGAATCCAGGTCCACTAGGAACCACGTCGGTGGGAAGAGGAAATCAACGTAGAAGTCACCAAATAGTCTTACGTCTCTCTCCACTTTTTTATCGAGCCATGGTATCTGAATGGCATAGTAGTTGTACCTTGACCATTCAAGGAGTGATGTCGGGGGTGCATAGCCCAAGTTTTTTGCTTCCTCATACAGTGGCGTTCCCGGCAGTGGAGCGTAAAAATGAATATTGATCTCGAAGTTGCCGTTCAGTTTTTTCATTTTCAGCGCCATTTCCAAAGTTGCGTTAACGTCATCAGAAATTCCAGGCATACCGACGATGAAGGTGAATGCCGAAGAAATATCATGTCTAGCACAAAGTTCAGCGACCTCCATGATGTCCTTGGTTGTGCACCCCTTGTTGATGTAATTCAGTGCTACTTGAGAGCCGGATTCTGCTCCTATGAGCAACCTCTTTAGTCCCGACCTTCTGGCAAGACCAAGACCGTCAGCTAACTTCTTCAAGCCCATCGGGTGAGCGGAAGCTGCCCAACTGATGTTGACCTTGTTATCAATCAACCCCTGTGAAAATTTTATGACCCTTTGTTTGTCCACAAAGAAATTAGCGTCATAAAACTTAATGCCATCTAGGTTGTATCTCTTAACGAGATCAGACACTTCACGCAGAGTTCGTTCAGCTGACAAAGCCTTCCATTTACATCCATAGCTTGAAACTTCACTACAGAATCCACATCTGTGTGGACATCCCTGGCTGGAAATGAAGTTCATGACCCTGTTCCCAAGCAAGCGATCCTGCCTTACATAACCCTCTACATCCAAAAGGTGCCAAGGATAAGGCGGCAACATCTCCTTGTCGTAAATCACCGGTTTACTGATCTCACTGTAATCCTTACGGACAACGCCAGCAATTTCTTTTTCGGGATGGTCAGACTGAAGCTGCTTGACGAGCTCAAGAAGCGGGTGTTCACCCTGACCCCGAATGACATAGTCAACGGTCGGGTCTTTGAACAGAGTCTCTGGGATTACCGTTGGAAGCGGTCCGCCAAAAACAATAGGCACATCTCCGCCTAACGACTTTACGAAAGAAGATATTCCAAGCCCTCTCTCAAGTTGTCCACCTCCTATCATTGCACTAATGCCGAAGCAGATGCAGTCTGGGAGATTCTCCCTGATTACATGTATGTCAGAATCCCTATTGCCAAGATTGCCATCTAGCAATATTACCTTAAACCCCTCGGCCACTAAGGGAGCCGCCACCGATAAGATCGATAATGGAGCCCAATAGCATGGATAAAATGGTTTAAAGTCTACCGCTGGGTAATATAATATTACCGTATTCTTCATGGCTGTATACCTCCAATTGTCTACTTGTCAAAGAGTTTTTGTTTCAAATTAGCCTATTCCTAACCCCCATGGGTGTCAACAGCATGCACGAGAGTATTAGCAAGATGTTGGAACAGGCTTAATTAAGATTTTGGCTAAGTCTAGAGGATTTTTCAGGGTTTGGCGCGTCAAGAATCGGCTTTGAAATTCTGAC
>Ga0066637_10003602_pt1 | contig 10406 bp, 8 predicted proteins | sample CryGeyCG2014_020_FD_62737 | JGI IMG/M metagenome (GOLD analysis project Ga0066637, IMG submission 62737) | Groundwater microbial communities from aquifer - Crystal Geyser CG08_land_8/20/14_0.20 | ecosystem: Environmental > Aquatic > Deep subsurface > Groundwater | place: USA: Utah: Grand County...
GGCAAAACTTCAAAAATTCCAATTCGTCCAAGATAACCAGTATTATTACAACGAGCGCATTTTTTACCCCGAACAAGCTTGATTTCTTTTTTATCTTCAAAAAGTTTTCCTAAAACATTTTTAATATCTTCGACAACTTCGGGTGGGGGTTTGAATTCCTCTTTACAATCAGGGCAAACTCGACGACAGATTCGCTGGGCAACAATACAGGTCATTGAAGAGGCTAATAAAAATGGCTCCGCCCCTAGATCCAAAAGCCGAGGCAGGGTAGAGGAGGCGTCATTAGTATGCAAAGTAGAAAAAACTAAATGGCCGGTTAAAGAAGCCTGAATTGCCAACTCGGTTGTTTCTTTATCACGAATCTCACCAACCATGATAATATTCGGGTCTTGACGCAAAAAACTGCGTAATCCAGAAGCAAAAGTTAAGCCAGCCGCTGGATTAACTTGAACCTGGTTAACTCCCGGAATCTGATATTCAATCGGGTCTTCTAGGGTAATAATATTGACTCTAGTGGTATTAATTCTGGACAAAACCGAATAAAGAGTGGTTGTTTTCCCAGAACCAGTTGGACCACAGACAATAATAATCCCATGGGGTCTCAAAATGGAATCTTCAAGGTTTTTCAACGCCCTGCCCCTTAATCCCAACTCTGGTAAATCAGGAACTCCGCCCGTCTTTTTTAACAACCTCATAACTATTTTTTCCCCATGAGCAGTCGGTAAACAAGAGATACGCAAATCTATCTCTTGATCACCGGCGCGAAAGTTAAACCGTCCATCTTGAGGTAATCTTTTCTCATCAATTCTCATTCCTGAAAGAATTTTGATCCGAGAAATCACTCCCTCATGAATCCTTTTGGGCAAAATTAATTTTTCGTGTAAAATACCATCAATCCGGTAACGAACTCTGGTTTTATCTTCTTGAGGTTCAATATGAACATCAGAAGCGCGGGCTTTAATGGCAAACTCCAAAATGGTGGAAACGATTTTGGCAATCGGAGCTTCCCGAATAATCTCACCTAACCTGGTAATATCAATAGCTTTGGCCTCTAGTGGTTCAGGAGCTGCCTCGCCCATGGCCGCCTTAACCTCAGTTGCCAGACTTTGAGCGTAAGCGGTGGTAATAGCCTGCTGAATTTGGGTTGAAGTGGAAATAAATGGTTTTATTTTAGCCCCAGACTTTTTCTCGATAAACTCAATTGCCTCAAGGTCTAAGGGATTAACCATCGCTACCGATAAAAGATTTTGGGCTTTGTTATAGTCAAAAGGAATTAAATTATAGCGTTGGGCGACTGCCTGGGGAAGCAGAGAGAGAGCTTGAGGGGAGACGGCTTTTTCCCCAAGATCGACAAAAGGAACATTAATTAGAAGAGCTTCGGCTTTGGCAATCTCTCCTTCAGAAACAAGATTACTGCCAACAACGATTTCTTTCTCGGGCTTGCCAGTATTAACCTGTTCAAGCCTAAGTTTTTCCCCCTGCTCGGCGCTAAGACTTTTTTGGGTAACTAAGATATTAATCAGCGATTGGGCAGTATCAGGCATTCTGTTTACCATTATCTTGGATTAATGATAAAATGTCAACATAAACAAGTTTGTTTCTTACGAAATAATGATTCACTCAATTTTGATTACCGGGGGCAACACTCAATCGCGGCTGGAAAGAGCGCTTCAAATTGTTGAGGAAATTTTAGGTAAAAAAATTACTAACCATCCCGATTTTATTTTAATTGAAGCCAAAGACTCAATTAAGATTGGTCAAATTCGAGAGCTCCAAAAGAAACTCTTTCTAAAACCATACTTGGGAAGGATGAAGGTAGCTTTAATCAGCGATGCTGACCAGCTTACTCTCCCAGCCCAGCATTCTTTGCTTAAAACCCTAGAGGAGCCACCAGCCGCTTCGATGATTGTTCTTGCTGTTCAAACCAAAGAAACTTTGCTGCCTACAATTATTTCTCGCTGCCAAATAATATCTTTACCAATAAAACCAGGCACAGAATCTGATGAGACAATCCTCATTAAGATTTTAAAATCAAGTCCTGGAGAACGAATACTTATGGCTGAAGAATATTCCCAAAATCGGAAGCAGGCGATTGAATTTTGCCAAATTCAGTTAACAACCCTAAGAGAGGCCCTGCGAAAAAAAATTTCCTTGTCTCCACCAACAACCCCCATTCAAATCACCAAAACCCTTCATCTGATTCAACAATCATTGCAACTTTTAAAAGCAAACGCCAATCCTCAGTTGGTGGTCGGAAATCTCTTGCTTTCATACCCAAAATCAATTAAAATATAGTTGTATGCCTGAATATACCGCTGCCCAAATCAAGGTACTTGAGGGATTAGAGCCAGTTCGCCGCCGACCGGGAATGTTTATTGGCTCAACCGACATAAAGGGTTTCCACCATTTAATCACCGAAATTATTGACAATTCCATTGATGAAGCTTTAACCGGGCGGGCGAATGAAATTTGGGTTACTCTTAAAAAAGACGGTTGTGCTCAAGTTAAGGACAATGGAGCAGGTATTCCAGTAGAACCTCATCCTCGCTATAAAATCCCGGCATTAGAGTTGGCGATGACAAAACTTCACGCCGGAGCCAAATTTGATGACAAAACTTATAAAATTTCCGGCGGGCTCCATGGAGTGGGCGCTTCGGTGGTTAACGCCTTATCGTCTTGGTTTAAGGTTGAAGTCCACCGTAATGGCAAGGCTTACGCCCAAGAATACAAACGGGGAAAACCAATCACTTCCGTTAGGCAAATTGGCAAAGCCAACAACACCGGAACAATTACTACTTTTTTACCCGATAAACAGGTTTTTAAAGACATTACCTTTAACTATAAAACTATCGAAGAATTGATTCGGGAAAGAGCCTATTTGATTCCTCAATTAAAGTTTAATCTTTATGATGAACGAGAGAACCGTCTGGCTAACTTTTACTTTGAGGGGGGAATTGTTTCTCTCGTCACCTATTTCAATCGTAATAAAAAAACCCTCAACGCACCGATTTATATCCCCGGCGAGGCTGATAGTGTGAAGGTTGAGGCAGCTCTTCAATACAACGACAGTTTCTCGGAGAACATTTGCTCTTTTGTCAACGTCATCAACACCCAAGACGGAGGAACTCATTTAACGGGTTTTAAGATGGCTTTAACTCGCGCCGTTAATGATTATGCCAAAAAAATTGGGGCGATTAAGGATGGAGATGGATTTACCGGAGAGGATACTGTTCAGGGACTAACGGCGGTGGTGGCGGTTAAAATTCCTACTGATAAAATTCAATTTGAGTCGCAAACTAAAGCCAAGTTAAATAATCCCGAGGCTCAGGGACTAGTGGCTACAGTAGTCAAGGAGGGGCTTGATATTTTCTTTGAGGAACACCCAGGCGATGCCCGGCAAATTATTGAAAAAATTAACCTGGCCGCCAGAGCGCGTTTAGCGGCTCGGGCGGCTAAGGAAGCGGTTTTAAAAAAGGGAGAATTAACCGGCTTAACTTTGCCAGGGAAATTAGCCGATTGTCAGGAACGAAATCCGGCTTTATCTGAGCTTTATATTGTCGAGGGTGATTCAGCCGGTGGTTCAGCAAAGCAGGGAAGAGACCGACGCTTCCAGGCTATCTTACCATTGGGAGGAAAAATTCTTAATACCGAGAGAGCCCAGCTTGATAAAATTATTAAATTTGAAGAATTAAAAGACTTAATTGTTGCCTTAGGAATGGGAATAGGGGAAACCCTAAATTCTAAAAAACTACGCTATCAACGCATTATTATCATGTGCGACGCCGATGTTGACGGCTCTCATATCGCCACCCTTCTTTTGACTTTTTTTTATCGCCATCTGCCAATAATAATCGATCAAGGTTTTCTTTATCTTGCCCTCCCTCCACTTTACAAAATTCAGATTGGTAAAGAAATTTATTATGCTTATAATGATGAAGGGAAGGAAAAGATTATTTCTGAGTTTAAACAACAAAAAAAATCTATCAAAAATCTTAGTATTCAACGTTATAAGGGACTAGGAGAAATGAGTCCCGAACAACTTTGGGAAACAACAATGAATCCGGAAAAAAGAACTTTAAAAAAAGTAACTATCGAGGATGCCCAAAAAACTGATGAAACTTTTAGTATGTTAATGGGAGAAGACGTTTTACCAAGAAAAAGATATATTCAAAGTCATTCAAAATTTGCCACTTTAGATATTTAAAGTGGGTGGTTTAGATATTTAAATCGAATGGATAATAGTTTAATCCATAATTTGCCAAGCGGAAAAAATCCCCCAGAAGAGGTTTATTGTTTGGTGGAGATTCCAAAAGGAAAAACTAATAAATACGAATATGACAGAAAGTTGGGGGTCTTTAAACTTGATCGGGTTTTATATGAGGCGGTTTTTTACCCAACAGAATACGGAATTATCCCTCAAACTCTCAATAAAGCAGACAACGACCCAGTTGATATTATGGTCTTGTCAACCTTTCCCACCTTTCCTGGCTGTTTAATTGCCTGTCGCCCCATTGGGGTCTTAAAAATAATTGACACCGGAGAGGGGGACGATAAAATCATCGCCGTGCCCGCTAACGATCCGAGATTTGAACAGATTAAAGACCTTAATGACCTCATTCCCCATTTAAAAAAAGAAATTGTCAACTTCTGGGAAAATTACGCTGAACTTCAACCCAATAAAAAAATAAAGATTAAGGGGTGGGGAAGCAGGGCAGCCGCTTTAGCGTTCATTAAACAGGCAATCAAAACCTATCAGCAAGCATTCCAAAAGTAAAAATGGCAGAAATCGGAAAAATTCAACCGGTAGAAATAACCGAAGAAGTAAAAAAGTCCTATTTGGACTATGCCATGAGCGTGATCGTTGCCCGAGCCCTGCCCGATGTTCGCGATGGTCTTAAGCCTGTTCATCGGCGGATTCTTTACGCCATGCACCAAGTGGGACTTACGCACAGCACCCACTTTGCCAAATCAGCAAGGGTTGTTGGTGAAGTTCTAGGAAAATATCACCCCCATGGTGATATATCAGTTTACGACGCTTTGGTTCGCTTAGCCCAAGATTTTTCCATGAGATACCCCCTAATTGATGGTCAAGGAAATTTTGGCTCAATCGATGGTGACTCCGCGGCGGCGATGCGTTACACTGAAACCAGGTTGGCAGCAATCACCCAGGAAATGCTGTCTGATATCGAAAAAAACACGGTCGAATTTCGCGACAATTTTGATGGCACCCTCCAAGAGCCAATATATCTGCCGGCAAGGCTGCCAAATCTTTTACTAATGGGGTCTGAGGGAATTGCTGTCGGCATGGCAACGAAAATTCCTCCCCATAATTTAGGCGAAGTTGTCGACGCCGTTGTTCAAACAATCGACAAAGGAAAAATACTACTACCAAACAAACAGAGAAAGAACCACTTTGTCATAAAAAAAATTGATCTTGGAGAACAGTCTCTTCAATTGGAAGAAATCTCATTTGATTCCCCAATTACAGTGGAAGAATTAATGCAATTTATAAAAGGACCTGACTTCCCAACCGGAGCAACAATTTACAATCGCCAAGATATTCTTCAGGCCTACGCTACCGGAAGGGGGAAAATTCTGATGCGCGCCGTCGCTAATATTGAACAGGCTCGTGGTGATGAACTCCAAATAATTATTAGCGAAATTCCTTATCAAATAAACAAAGCAAGATTGGTTGCTCAAATTGCCCATTTAATAAAAGAGAGAAAAATTGATGGGGTCAGTGATTTAAGAGATGAATCAGATCGTCGGGGGTTAAGAATTGTTCTTGATTTGAAAAAAACTGCCAAACCAAAAGCAATCCTTAACAACCTTTATAAACATACTCCAATGCAGACAACCTTTCCAGTGAATATGGTTACCCTAGTTGATGGTACTCCTCTAACTTTAAATCTTAAGCAAGTCTTGATTGAATTTATCAAACATCGCCAAAGAGTAGTTACTAGACGAACGCTTTTTGAGCTCGAAAGTGCCAGGCAACGCGTACATATTTTGGAAGGTTTAAAAATTGCTTTAGATAATTTGGATGCGGTAATCCGAACCATCCGCCGCTCGCCAGACGTTGATACCGCCAGAATAAATTTAATGAGAAAGTTTTCTTTAACCGAGCTTCAGGCTAATGCCATTTTAGAGATGCAACTTAGACGTCTGGCTGCCTTAGAAAGACGCAAAATCGAAGAAGAATATGAGCAAACAGCAAAATTGATTAAATATTTAAGTGGTTTGTTAACCCAACCTACAAAAATTCTTAAAGTTATTAAAGATGAATTATTAAAAATTAAAGAGCAATACAAGGACGAAAGAAGAACTAAAGTTTATCGCCAAAAACTTGAGGAGTTTTCTGAAGAAGATCTGGTCCCCTCGGAATCTTGTTTAATTACTATTACCAAAACAGGCTATATTAAAAGATTACCTGTTGGTATTTATCGAAGTCAACGCCGAGGAGGTAAGGGGGTAAGGGGCATGGCCACCAAAGAGACTGATGAAGTGGCACAACTTCTAACCGGAAACACTCATGACCAGGTCCTATTTTTTACCAATAAAGGTAGGGTATTTTCCATTCGTGCCTGGGAAATTCCCGAGGGTTCAAGAATCTTCAGAGGCCAGGCGGTGATTAATTTACTCAATATTGACCAGGGAGAGCAAGTCCATTCGGTTCTTAATTTACCAGAAAATCTTAAAGAAGAAAAATTTAAATATCTACTAATGGTAACCAAAAATGGAGTAGTCAAAAAAACAAACTTAGCCAAATTTTCCAATATTCGTTCTTCAGGATTAATTGCCATTAAACTTAATCGTGGAGATGAACTTCGTTGGGTAAAACCAACTTCTGGCACCGACCATGTTTTACTCGTCTCCTATGATGGCAAATCAATTCGTTTTGAGGAAAAAGATGTCCGCCCGACTGGAAGGGATACTGTTGGTGTTAGAGGGATTAGATTGAAAAAGGAAGACTGTGTAGTAGGAATGGAGGTTTTCCCTGCCCAACAAGCAAAAATAAAAGATAGACGGCGGCGATTTTTCCGCGATGTTTTGGTGATAATGGAAAATGGTTTAGGTAAAAGGACCGGTATTAAGGCCCATCCAGTGCAAAAACGGGGTGGAATTGGGGTTAAAGTAGCTAATGTAACTAAAAAAACTGGCAAAATCGTTGAGTCCCTTTTAGTGGATCAAAATATCAGCCAAGTAGTCATTACTAATAAAAGGGGACAGGTAATTAAACTACCTTTGAAAAATATTCCTCGCTTGGGTCGAGATACTCAAGGAGTAATTTTGATGCGCTTTTCCAAACTTCAGGATTCGGTTGCCGCCGTTACTTGTTTAACAAAATAAATTGGGATACGAATTTCTCGCTTGACAAATTATTCTTGTGTATCATATATTAATATATAATACAAAGCGATATGACTCACGTTTCCCGCAAAAAACTACCAGATAAAACCCTCCGTCAGATTTTAGACTCTTTTTTATTTGCGCTAGCCGACACTAAAAATAAAGAACAAATGGCTCAGTTCCTAGACGCCTTTCTCTCAAATACAGAAAAAATAATGTTAGCTAAAAGATTGGCAATTGTTTATCTTTTAAATGAGGGAGTAGAGGAGAGCCGGGTTGCAGAAATATTGAATGTTACCAGACCGACTGTGGCCCGAATACATCTCTGGTATGAAACAAAAGGAAAAGGCTATCAAATAGCCATCATTAAACTAAGAAAACAAAAACTCTTAAATGCGCTCAAAATTCTTGCCTTAAAAGCTACTGATCGAATAATCCGCGGAGCTATTGGTCACACTTAACCTTTATGTATCATATATTAATATATAATACAAAACATCCTTTTCCCACGAAATGTTTTGTGGACTTGGAAATGTTGAAAAATTTACCTGATTTATATTAAAATACCCTCAATGCCCAAGTTTTAACTTGGGTTTTTTATTAAGAAATGACATTTATAGAAGGCGAACCCATTTTAAGACAAGCAGAAACCTCTGAATTAAGTGGCGGAGAAAAGCCTCTTCTTACTCCTCAAGATAGAGAAATTTTGAAATTAGCTGCTAGAGGACTTTCAAATCGCCAAATCGGCAAGGAGCTAGGAATCGCTCAACAAACGGTCAAAAACCATTTCTCCCAGCGATTTGAAGCTACCGGACGCGGTGGAATATTTGAGAAACTTGGAGTTCAATCGCGGACTGAGGCAGTGATTAAAGCGATTAGGCTAGGATATATAAAAATAGAAGAAATTTAGTTACTTTCCCTTTCCATGAAAGGCTTCCTTTCACTTCGATTACACTCAGTGTAAACTATCGCTCAGGGTAAACTTCTCACTTTCCCCTACCGTGGAACGTCTCATGGATCTCTCTTAATTGTTTATCGGTAACGTGGGTGTAGATTTGGGTGGTTGAGATATTTTTATGTCCCAACATCTCTTGGACTGAACGAATATCGGCTCCGGCCATTAAAAGATCGGTGGCAAAAGAATGACGAATAACATGGGGAGTAACTTCAATCGGTAGGCGTGCTTTTCGCCCATATTTGGCAACAATCCGTTGAACTGACCTGGCAGTCAAACGCATTTCCTTACCAATAAACAACGGTTGAGTAGAATCTTCCCGTCCGTCTAAATATTTTTTCAACCAATCTGCGGCTCTTTGGGATAGAAACACTACTCTGGATCGACCTCCTTTACCAATAACCCCAAATTCTCGCCGCCGCAAATCAATTTGGTCACGATTTAACTTCACCAATTCACTTACCCGAAGCCCAGTTGAGAAAAGGACCTCTAAAATCGCCTTGTCTCGAATGCCTCGAAGGGTGGAGATTTGAGGTTGGGATAAAAGTCGCTCCACCTGTTCGGTAGATAGAAACTTAAGGCTTCGACTTTCGCTTTTTGGCAGGTCAATTTTCTCCGGGGGAATTGTCTTATAGTCATTCTTAATCAGCCATCTTAAGAAAGCCCGTAAGGCTATCACATGGTAGCTTTGAGTGCTACGCGAAAGGGGAATTCCGTTTGGCGTGCTAAATCGGGCTAAAAATACCCTATATTTTTTAATAATTTCCAAATTGATTGAACCTGGCTCGCCTTGAAGATTATTTCTTTTTAACCAAGAGGAAAAACGGTTAAGATAATGACGATAATTACGGATGGTTAGGGGAGAGCAGTTCCGCTCAATCTCTAAATTCTCTAAAAACTCTTCAATCAACCGATCAATCTCGGTCCGGGAAATTTTTTGATTATCTTCGGGCATTAATAATATTATACGACATTTTGCAAGTGCTTGTGGTGAGTCTTTACCGAACCATCAATATTGTGCGACGTTAAGGCTGAGTGGAGTGAAGAAAATAATGCCAGCAACTCGCTTCTTGAACTATCCTGTCTATTTCTTGCCAATTTTTAACATAAGCAGATTGGGAACCAATATCCTCAGCAACATTCCAAGGATATTCTAAGACTAAGTTTCTTACCAACGAAGAAGGAGTGACTGTTCTAACTGTCTCGGCGTGGTCTTCAATAAAAAAATGGAGATCAAGCCTCTGGGCTTCACTGTTTTTAAAGTTGACTCTATCTTCCCCTAAAGACTGGGGCATGGAGAGCTTACTCTTTGCCCAACCGAGATTGTTTTTCTCTAACCACTCCAAAGTTACTTGGTAAAGGTCACCCTTTGTTCTGGCGGTGATAAACCAAATCTGATGTCCTTGTTCTCTCCATTTATTTAAAGTCTTAATGGCGCCAGGGATTGGCCTTGCGTATTCATAGATAAATGGTCTTTTAAATAGTTCTCTCACAAAATTCGGCCCGTGAGAAATGCTTCGAACTTCTTCCCATTGGTCGAGCCAAAAATTAGTTGACCCCTCATCTTCAATTTTCTTTTTAATGTCTACTCCAAGTCCTCTTTTAACCAATCGACAAACCCAAGTATCTATCTCATCAACATTAGCATCTAAATCCACTCCAATTCGTAAAATCCCTGGCGGTGATTCTTTATTTTCTTTTGGGAAAACAATTTCTGGTTTTAAGACTTCGGACATAAAATTTAGACAGGAGAAGTATATTTAACCAGAAAAGGTATCGTCTGTCAAACCTAACGAGCCCTCTTAAGCCCCTCTAAGGCCTTTTTTCAAAGGAGGGTGATTAGGTAATCGGCTTAATCGTCTAAAACCAAAAAATTCTGGTTTTTTTACAATTTTTCAAAAATATTTTTTAAAATTGTTGACTAATATCCTATAGTAGGGGAGCGTCAAATTTCGGGTTTTGTTGGGAAAGCCATTTTTTAAAAATGACAGAGATAACGGAGAAATATAAAAGAAAGTTCCTGGTGATAATTAAAAAAGGAAAGTAAATTGTCAAAAACTTTTTCTTATATTAGTTTACTTGCTCTGCCAGGGAAGAAACC
>Ga0066637_10003603_pt1 | contig 10404 bp, 10 predicted proteins | sample CryGeyCG2014_020_FD_62737 | JGI IMG/M metagenome (GOLD analysis project Ga0066637, IMG submission 62737) | Groundwater microbial communities from aquifer - Crystal Geyser CG08_land_8/20/14_0.20 | ecosystem: Environmental > Aquatic > Deep subsurface > Groundwater | place: USA: Utah: Grand County...
GTTTTCCCCCCCCCCGGCAAATTCTGTTTTATCTTCATGCGGATAACCTTCTTGACCGGCAGGACCCCAGATAAGTTTTATGTAGTAAATACTCATATTTTTAAACCAGTAGCCAACGCATAAGGTGGGATAACTATATTATTTTATCCCATCTATCCTTGCTGGATTCTATAATACGATTTGATTCCTCGTCGTTTTGTTTTAGTGTGAGATCCTTTAATTCAGGGGTGTTTTTCCAAATAACATTAGGAAACTTTTCGGTCTCTTCTTTTGAAAATATAAAATAGCGAACATTCTTAAAATTACTATTAAAAGAAACACAAACTAAATAATCAAATTTCTCCGGATTAATTCTATTCCATCCAATAGCCCTGTCTTTTCTTGCCCATCTGTTATCGCTATTACACCCTCTGACATTTATTATTTTTTGGTTGACCAAAAAATCTCGACTAATCTTCTTGATATCAAAACCCCTCTTTTTTAACTCATTGAGTGTAGTTTTCTTCGCAAAACTATTAGTATTTATTTTAGGCATTGCACTATTAAGGTTTTGTTTAATTTTACCTAAATTTTGATTATTTTATTATTAAAGTTTCCAATAAGATAATTAAGCCAGCGAAAAGAAAATAAATTAAAATTGTCAGCCACCATTTTATTTTTATTTTTTTAGTAAGAAAAGACATTTTTTATTTTAAATTTACTTTACCCTGAGCTTGTCGAAGTGCTGTGCACCCCAGTCTGGAACCAAGGTTTTAAGGAGAAATTAGGCTGTTTTGGGCTCCCCCGCTGACCCGTCTCGGTCGGGGCTATTTTAAGCTAAAATGAGACAAATGAGACACTACTTAAGGGTATATTTTGGTGTCTCATTTTCGACCTAAATTTTGTTTAAAGTTATTCCTCTAACTTTTACTTGATAGACTTTGTTATATTCAAAACTGCTCCACATTTTCGGCAGAAAAAAATATCAATAAATCTCAAATCGCCGTGGCTTAAACTCACATCTTCGAATTTGTATCCAATCGTAACAGAATTTATATCGTTCCCACAGAAAGGACATTTTGGTCCGGTTATTATTTGCTCCATGTTATTTTATTTCTCAATTAATTCCCCGACTTTTTTCCCAAAAATTATTTTGTCGAATATGTCTTAACTCTAGTATTTATCCTTTCGTAAATTATAGCTTGTGCCTCTCTAGATTTTTCTTCATTAACTTCAAATAAGCCCTTAAAGCGATACATAACATCGCCTAATGAATCTTTTACTCTAGCAAATACTATTCTTTTCCATGTATGTTTATTGGAATCAGATAGATATTCTTCTATAAACTCGTGATTTTTTTTCTTGCGCTTTTCGGTGATTGTTTTACCGTCGGGTGATATACTATTTTGCCAATCCTCATTTTCATAAAGCTTTGGAAACCATAAAACTTTATCCTTTTCAATGGGATGTTTTGCCAAAGCTCTTTGATAGCCATTATAATTCAGTCCAAAACAGTTACAAGCATCCACGATCTTCTTAAATGCTATCTTCTCCTCTAAATCAATGTATCCCTTGTCAATGTATATTTTAGTATCATATTCCGCTTCAATATCCCAAGGGATAAAAGCATTTTCTTTCTTTTTTTCTTCCACTGCCTTTCTTATTTTTTTTACCACCTCATTAATGCGAAGGTGTATCGAATCCAAAGTTTCTGTGGTATCAATTCTTTCTATGATATGATTTGTTGCGTTTACAATATCGGCTTCTCGCATTTTATCTTCGTCAATTCTATCTTTGTGATAAGCTTCATCAACCTCGACATGAAGGTCAATTTGAGGGAAATATAGGTCGGTTAGCGCTTTTTTCCCGCCCTGCAAGGTGATATATTGCTGGGTTATAAATTTCATAGAGAGATTATCAATAATATTAATTATCCTGTTAACGACATAGTTTTCGTAATTTTTCTTATTGGTCTTAGCTAATTGTTTGATGAAGTACTCTTTTTTATCCATTTTTAAAAATAACTGATTCTTCTTCATAATTTTATTTCTTATTATTTCTCCTAATTTTTTTGTTGGCCAAGGCGATAAGAAACGGTTCCTGACACCGTTTTCATAATTATTTTACTTTTCGCTCTTAACTTCCGAATTAAATAATCAAAGTCACTATCGCTTGAAAATAAAACTAAAGTATCAAATTGATTTAACATTTCTAAAATATCATAAGTAATTTCAACATCGAAGTTCGCTTTTCTTATATCTCCCTTTTCAATTTCGGGAGCCTTTATAATTTTTAAAGGTTTTGTAACTAATTCATAACCATTCTTTTTTAGAAAGGCGAAAAACTTATTTTGATTATTCGTATTATGAGCAACGCAATAATCTCGAATTTCAACTAGTTTTTGATTGTCGAATAAGGCCTTTAACTTAAGATAATCAATCCACCAACCTAATGATTTCACTGAACTTTCCAAATTCGCAGCGTCAATTATTACTAGCACTTTCCCTTTTAAATACTCAGAAATCATAAAATTTTATTTCATTAATTCTCCTTTAAATGCTTTGTCTAAAATTGATTGGTTTTATTTTAAGCCTTGCCACGCTAAAACAACTGTTAAAATAACTAAAGCAATAGTAAGAATAATCATGATAACGCTCGCTCTTTTCGTGGATTTATTTAAATTCTTAACTTCGTCTCTCAATTCTCTGATAGCTTCATTATCTGGAGGAGGAGGTGTTCTTGCCATTTGATTTTATTTCTAAATTAATTCTTCGACTTTTTGTTTAGCTTCTTCTAATAATTCTTTTGCCAAAATAATTAAGCTATTAAATTAGAAGAATTGGTGTCCATTGATTTTGCTTTTTTAATCTCTTTAAATATTTTTTAATAATCTCGCTACTCATTTTTAGATTCAATAATTTTAATTTCCTCTTGTATTTTTCTATGGTCGGTCGCCTCAACTTTTAAAAGATTTTTTATTAAAGGGTCCATAATTTTGTTTAAAAAAGATTTTAAAATGGCAAAATAAATTCATTATACTTCTTTTTTAATAAGAGTTGCCTTGTCTAATTTTTTATGGATTAAGGAGATAAGAGTTAAGAGGTCAAAAGCTTCTTCTTCATAAATTGGCCATTTTATTTTAGGGACATGTGATGTTACATTTCTAAACATTCCAAAAGTTCCCTTGAGTAAGTTGATAAAACCACGCTGTTCAGATTTTTCTGTTTCCGTTTTTAAAGAGTTAAGTGCCAAAAACGGATTTTCTATACTGAACGCTTTATCAATTAGCACCGCACCATCTTCAAGTAATCCCGTCATTTCTCGTATTCTATCGGCAACGCTTTTTACCGCCTCAAAAACCGCGTGAAAGTAATTATCCTGAAGTAATTCCGAATTGCAATATCGCAATACTTGTGGATGAACTCTTCGTTTATTAAGCTCTGCGGCTAATCTATTTGCTTTTTGGCGTGCTTCATCAAGATTATCTACTTTTTTCACAACACGAATCTTGCCATCATTTCCAATCTCATAACCACGAAAAGCCAAAATTATATTTAAAGAATCTTTCCTTTCTTGAAATAAATCGGGATTGCTTGTATATCGTATGGGGTCAATAACTCTCTGTATAAAGGCGAAGACATTGTTTGAACACCCATCTTTTTCTTGTTTTAATTTTAATGCTTCAAACAATCGCACCCTTTTGGTTATTGTTGGCTCTGGGTCGTCGATGTTAGATTGGGATAGCAACTTACCAATTTCCGAACCAGATAGGCCGGAGTCTGTATCTCCTATAAAATTACAAATCTCTTGGAGGGTATTTTCATCGAGTTTTGGAATAACTGACATCGGTTTTTGGTTTTTTAAAAAATTAAGGATTTAATTTTTGATAAATAAAATCTAAAATACTTTTAGCTAAGCTTCTTGTGTCTTCTACTTGGCTCTGGTCTACATCATGATGATCTTCCTTGAGAACATCATTAAAATCATAAATTTCTCTTGCTAAACCGTCTTCAATTATTTGGTTTTCTTTTAACTTATCTACAAGTGCACCAAGACCATTATAGCTAACTCCTTTTAATGGTATTCTGTACCGCCACTCAAGCTCTTTCTGTAAAATTGGTCTCAAAGACCGTCTAACATCTGTTGCATTGATAGTGGAGTCGCCTGTTATAAATCGTTGCGCTTTTTCAATTTCTTGAGCGTAGGGGTCTAATCTTGTTTTAGGATCATCGCAGATATCAAAAATACTGCCATTCATTTCTCGTTTAATCTCTAGAAAGTTTATTTTTATTTCTGTCATATCCTTCATTTTTTCGTAAGTATCAAGTAAAAATCTGCTGTGGTGGGCTAATATAATAAGTTGTCGGCAGGAAATAGCCAAACTTTTAATTTGAATAAAAGTCTGGGAAATTCTATTGTCGTCATAACTAATTACAGGATCGTCCAAAATAATAATTGTATTTTTAAGATCGTTTTCTGGCTTCTTTTTAATTCTCGCAAGAAAAATAGAGAATGCTAGAGCTCTCCTATCGGCATCACTAAATACATAAGATATTCTATCGTCCGTAATTTCTTCTTTGTTAAATTCAATTATTGGTTCGTAAACAGGCTGACCTCCGCGTCTTGTGTAATAAGGCTTAATTTTAAAATCAACCGAGCCAAGAATGTTAAATATAGCCGTTGTTTCTTCGAAGTATTTTTCCACAAATGTACGGTTATTCTGTTCTAATTTATCCTGTGATGCTTCTTTTTTAGCTTCCAATTCTTTCTTTTCCGTTCTCAACAATAATAATTTTTCAATGTCCGATGATAATTCGTATCTTTTTAACTTTATCTCAAAGTCTCGTAATAGTTGAGAAATCTTTTCTATCTCAACACCAAACTCATTTTTTTCAGATTTTTTCTTTAATTCGCTTAAGTTTTCGGAAATAGTTTCTAGACTATTATTATACTTTGTAAAAGTTGAACAAAGAGAGCTTTGTTGATTTTTAATTTCTTCTAAATCGAAAACTATTTCAATTTTTAGAAATGGTTTTTTAATCTTTTCTTGCTGTTTCGTATGTATCTCTTTTTTAACTTCTGAAATCGATGTCTGTAAGGAAGAAATAGCAATTTTTAAAACTTCCTTTTCCCCTTCAATAGATTCAACGACACCACTATCACTTTCATCAATATATTCTCGGTATTTTTGCAAATCCGCAAAATTATTTGCAATCAATATCTTCGCGTCCCCAAGAAGTCGTTCCGATTCTTCTAATTGTTTTAATTCCGTATCTAACCGAGTTTCAATTTCTCCGCAAAATCCCTCATACTCATTACTAAACAAAGTTTGATATATTTGGATTAAGTTCTTTACAGGCCCTAGCGATTGGCTACAAAACGGACATTTCATGACTTCAATTTTTCCTTGATCGGTTTTTAGATATGTACGAACACCCTCTTTAATCCACTGTTCTTCCATGCCATTCTGTTTTCTGATATGGCTTTTTATATGTTCTTCTAGTTTTTTATAAGCTTTGTTATTGAGGTTTTGAAAATCTTTCTGTAATAAATCTTTGATTTTTTCAATCGGAGAAAAGCAATTGGGAGCATTCAACTTTTTTGCTACTTCAAGAGATATAATTTTATCCCTTTCAGCAATTGATTTTTCTAATCTTTTTTTTGCTTCTTGTAGTGAAGCTATACGAGATTTAATTACTGAAATATCAATTGGCTTCTCGGTTTGAATAAGTTTTTCTAAACTTAAACCTAAATCCAAAATACCCAATGCTCTTTTTAATGAATCTTCGATATCCCCAATCTCCTTAGATTTTTCAAAGCATTTTTGTTTCAGAATTTTTATTTGTCTAGCCAAACCTACACTTTGTTCTCCCAAAATTAAATTTGTGAGATTCTCTTTACTAGATCTCGGTATAGTCAAACCAGTAAAAACATTATCTTCAATAAAACGGGAGTCAAAAATTTCTATGTGATAATTAAAATTTGGTAACTGCCAAACACCGTTTATAAATGTAATATCGTTCTCTGAACTGGATTGGTCTGTTATAAAAGTTAAATTCACTTCTGGATCTGAAATATTCTGTCCAATAGACTTTCTTTTTAAAATAGGTTCAGGGCTTCTTGCATCAAGAGAACGAAAGATGTCTGATAGTGTTGACTTGCCATAGCAATTAGGACCATATATTAAGACAATCTTCCCCAATTGAGTATTTGGACAATTTATAAATCTGCCGACATTTTTGATTGTTTTTATTCTCTTAAACATAATTTCTTAAATTCTCAAATTTTTTCATTATTTTATAAAACCTTTAGTTCCAATTCGGTGTCCGTAATATTCTTTCATAATAATAATTCTATCAATAGCAACCCTTAAGGTATGGATTAAACTTTTTGTTTCTTCACGACTGATTATGTCTTTAGGCGAACTTATACCACTTGGTTTTATATCAACATAGAGAGCTTTCATTCTTTTTTTAACTGACGGGATTTTAATTACAACATATCTTTCGTCCTCATAATCTCTATAATCTTTGGCGTCTAAAGAGGCCCATCTTACACGACCGATTTTTCTATTATGGTTAGTGTAATGTTTCCAGAAATCATCTTCTTTAATAAAACCCGTCCAAACATCTGCGGCAAGTTGTGATTTAGAAATTTCTTCAAGACCAGTAAAAGCAAGGAAATACGCCCTTGCGCATCTTTCTTTCTCAAATAAAATTTCTGCCTCTGAAAGCAACTCAACTGCGTTGTTATGTGCGTAAGCATAAATTGAATAAAACTTTGACTTTTTATTCTCGCTCAATAATTTTGATTTCTTCTGGCGTAAGCTCATAAAGTTTATAAACTAATTGGTCGATTTGTTTTTCGTATTCACGGACTTTGGCTTGCTTGGCAGGATTTTCTAAATAATCATCATTTTTAGTAATGGCGAGGATTTTATCAACAATCTTAATAATGGATTTTTTTGACCGAGAAATTTTCATAGGAATGGATTTTACAGACGGAATATCAAATCCCAAATATCCACCGGCCAGGTGCCTACTTTCAAATTTTGACTTGTACCAATAATTAATTAGTTTAGAATTTAGCAACCCCAAGACATATTTTGGATCCTCCTTAAAATCTACTAAAACATTTACCTTGCCAGCGCATTCTTCGAGATTTGAATATGAAGCTTTTATATCTTTAGTCATTCTTGCAAGAAAAATTTTTTCTTCTTGAAACTTCTCTCTAATCCCTTTAGGATATTCATCTTTAGAGATATATTGACCACTTCTATTAATAAAATAACGATGAATGTTTGACGACTGAATAAATAAACAAAATTTATTTCTCCTCTCATTCAATTGCATAAACTCGCCTTGATTTATCTTGCTTCTACTCGAGCTACTAGAAGAGCTTCCCACAAAAATATTACAAAATAATTCTAGTTTCTTGGAGTTGGTTTCTATTTTTTCTAGCAGTTCTTTATCTGTATTTAAAATGATTAAGAAATTAGTATCGCGCTTTATCTCTCTCTGGGGCAACTCGAAATCAACATGATATAGGTCGGTCAGCGTAACTGGTTTAATAACCTGGATTTTGTTTCCTTCAATGATACGAGAAGTAAAAAAATTAATGGAAGTATACACAGAAACAGATTCAAAAACCCTTAGGTCGGAAAGGTCTACGATTCTAATTATTGAGGTATTTTTTACTAAAAACTCTCTTAAGCCTAGCGTAGAATCCGAAGTTAAATATTGATGAGGATTGATATAACAAACAATGCCTAATTTGTTGGATATTTTTATCCCTAATTCGATAAAGTATATATATAAATTTCCCATCTTGGTCCTTCGAGACGAATCATATCGCAGTATTCCCTTCTTGGTTGTAGAATCGATTTTCCTGTAATCAACATATGGCGGGTTTGCTATCACTACATCAAACCCGTCCTTCTCCTGAAAAACTTCCGAGAAATTTATATGCCACTCGAAATGTTCCGCGGGGCCTGGAGCTTTAATTGCCTTTATTTCTTTTATTTTTTTCTCTAATTCTAATATTTTTTGCTTATCATCTTTTTCCGATCTTCTGTCTACGAAAAGCCTGCCCTGAGATCTTATTCCTCTAATTCTTACTTCTAAATCGCAGATGGCAGTATTTTTATCGTGTTCAAAAATCTTTTTTAACAATAACTCTATTTCTTGTTTTTTCTGAATTTTCTTGGCAGCAGAAGTTATCTCAAAAAATTCATTTTTTGCTTTGACAAGTTCATCTACAAGGGTATTTCTCTCGTGGTCTAATGTTTTAGCTGTTACTTCCGGTGACAATAATTCTATCAAACTATTACCTTGTATAATTTTGTAGTCCAAGTTCGGCAAAGGTTTAATTTGCTTTATATCTTCTTCATCAACGATAAGCGATAGCCACAAACGAAGCTTGGCAATCTCTACTGCGCCAAGGTCAATATCTACTCCGTAAAGACAATTCTGAATAGCGTGGCGTTTAAAGTCATAAATTGTGCGTTTCTTCTTATCTTTAAGATAATTGGTCAATGCGTTTCTGGTTCGGATTACTTCATTCATCATTCCCACCGGAAAAGCACCAGAGCCAACTGCTGGGTCGCAGACACGGATTGAAGCAAGTTTTTCATCTATCAATTTCGTATTATCACGAATATTTTTCGGAAGCTTGAAAGAATAAGTTTTTGTTTCTTTGCCTTGTTTGACTACTCTGTTGTCGTGTTCAACCACTGTCTCACCATATTTAATAAGTGTTTCAATATCTTCTTTTTTTACTTTGCCTTTTAATTCAGTCGCTAAATAATTGATTAAGCTCTGCTGACACATATAATGAACAATCTCACGTGGAGTATAATAAGTGCCTTTGGATTTACGGTCTTTTACTTCCAAAAGGTTCTCAAATACTTTACCAAGCATTTCAGGGTCAATTGCCACCTCTTTTTCTAATGGCTCATCTTCTTTAACTGTAAAATTATAGCGGTCAAAAATATCTAAAATGCCTGTGCCAATATCACCTTCCTTTGTTTTTTCATCATTTGAAAAAAGTTTGTTTGGCAGGAGTATATCAGTTTTTGACCAGTCGTAATCGTTGATAGGGTCAAATAGCCCACCATTTAAAAACGGAATTTTACATTTAAAATAACTGAAATAATGGTCGTCGTAAGAGCGGTCGTGCCTTAACGCTTCGTAAAAAAGCGGTTCTAAAATTTCATTAAAGAAATTGTCGTATTGAACAATTCCTTTCTCAAAAAGCAATCTTAAAAAGTTTTTTGGCCCAGTTCCCCAATCCTTATTTCGCTCAACGCCGAACCAACCTTTTTTCTGTAAGAAATATAAAAAGACAACTTGGCCTAAAAGTTTTTTGGCAAAATTGACTGTGTCAATATCCTTTGTTTCAAAATCTTGTTTAACTTTCCTGTCTTTTTTAACAACCTCATCAAGGGCTTCTTTTACCTTTAAGAAAAGTTCACGGTATTTTTCAAAGAATTCTTTAGTAACTTTTTCAATATTGAACGATTCCTCCAGTTGTTTAAGGGTAGGGTTATTAATATCGTCTTCCAAAATTGGAACTAATCGGCTTTGAGCGGTATGACTGCTTTCATGTTCACCTACTAAAAAAGAAAATCTTTTGGCAGGAGTAAGTTCTTCTTTGGCTTTAATTCTGCCTTTCTGAGTTTCTGTAAGTTTATACTCCATTTTAACCAAAGAAAATCGCCAATCGTCTTTTTTAGGAGAAACGAAAGCAACAAGAGCTGCGTCTTTTTGAATGCCTCCCCGGCTACCGTTAAGATACCAAGCAATGAAGTTTCTTTGCATTGTCCGAGCATGCTCTAAGGACTTTTCCTTTTTCAAATTGACAATTAAAATATCAATTTTATTTCCTTCTGGGTCTTCATATTTTCCTATTCTTTCAAGAGTTTTGATATAAGAATCGTAGGCATCAGGAATAAAATTGCCCCTGTAAATAAAAGGGGCTTCCGTGAAATGATTAAGAAGGTTTCTAACAAAGAAAATAAAACGCTCCTTATCAAAAGGATTTTGAAATACTTCTTTGATTAGTTGTGCGGCGCTATTTTTGTCCATATTACTCCGTTAAAAAATACTCGGACAAAATAACTTCTCTTGGACCGAAAGTTTGAGCTGAACTTTGAGTAAGGGTTTCTTGTAAAAATTCTGAAGGTATGTTCATTTTTAAGATAGCAAGAACTCTCAAGGGATTTATTTCTTTTTTCAGTTCTTTTTCTAACTCTTTAATAATTCTTTTTGATGTTTGTTTTGGCAGTCCGCCTTCTTCCAATTCTTTGATAACTTGCTTTAAATAGTTTTCGTCATCTTCGGTAAACCCTTTATAGTTTTTAATCTCTTTGGATTTTAAAATTCGCGCTAATTCTATTGCGCTATCGCGGCCCGCTCTTGATTGAGT
>Ga0066637_10003604_pt1 | contig 10401 bp, 9 predicted proteins | sample CryGeyCG2014_020_FD_62737 | JGI IMG/M metagenome (GOLD analysis project Ga0066637, IMG submission 62737) | Groundwater microbial communities from aquifer - Crystal Geyser CG08_land_8/20/14_0.20 | ecosystem: Environmental > Aquatic > Deep subsurface > Groundwater | place: USA: Utah: Grand County...
CGGGTCATCAGGGTTTGTCCGGCACTGGAAAGGCATGCTCAAAAGGGCCTTTACGGGCACCGTGAACTGCGGCGGCCTGCTCTTGTCGTCAGTCACGACGTGCGGCGTAATGTAGCGAGCATCCACGGCGGGCCCTGGCGTACTCGTAGTATTCGTCTTCTTCGCATAGGGCCCTGGGACCTTCCAAGCCATGGCTCCCTTCAGGTACTCTTCGCCGCCCAAGTCTCGAACCAAGGCGCACATCGTCCTAAACTGGTCCTTCTTGTCAAGAAACTTTTTAGGCTTAAGCTTCGCAACAAAGTAGCCCTGCTTATCCTCTTCGACGTCAAACCATTCCTGAACCCACTTCTCCGTCATGCCTAAAGCTTCAGCGATCTTCTTGGCAAAGTCAGAAGGCAACTTCAAGGTCTAACCCTCCGAGTCGGGTGCGCGTGCTTGAAAACAAAAAAGAGGGACCGGAAAACGTGATCAAGTGCGGACATCAACACTAGCCGTGAAGCTAGGGCAACCCCGCAATTACCCCCTAACCGGCTTTTCTCTCTGTTGCTGCTTATGGCTGCTCAGTAGAGTTTGTGGAATGTGTTATTTTTGTCTTTTGCCGCACAATCGCATACTACTTAACAGCAAGTCAGTCCGCTAGGATAGGTTTGCCTGTCCCCATACCCAAATGAGTTCGGGTGTACTTACTGAATAGGATTTTGACTTCTCGTCAACGTTAGTTTGGAAAATCTTAAATGCACTTATAAGTATCATGATTTTGTCAGTGTTTGGATAGAATCCCATTCATGGGAGTTGAGTGTATATGCCTGTTGAGATTGGTTTAGAGACGTATGCCGAGAAGCCTGTTGTGTTGCCGTTTTTTACAGGTCATGTTGCTAGGGGTTTGTTGTTGCATATTGTGAGGATGGTTGATCCGAGTGCGTCTGGGTTGCTGCATGAGTTGAATGTGTCTAAGCCATATAGCGTAACGCCTTTGCGGTTCAGGAGTAGAGGCCGCGCTGAGGGTGGCTATGTTTTGGATCCGATGTTTCCTTGCCGGGTCAGTTTCAGGTTTCTGAAGGACGAGTATGCCACGCTCTTGCTTAGTTTCTTTCAGAAGCAGAATAGTGTGCTGGTTTTTGACACGGTTTTTCGTATTGCTTCGTTGAGTGTGAACTGTAAGAGTTATGAGGAGTTGGAGAAGGAAGCTGGGGCAGTGGATACGTTTAGGCTTTCGTTTAGGTCGCCTACGTATTTTGCTAGTTTGGGGAGTGGTTTTCATTGGATGTTTCCTGATGTTGTGAAGATTTTTTCGGGTTTGATGCGTTGTTGGAACTTGTTTAGTGATGGGAGACGGTTTGGGAAGGAGGAGTATGTGGCGTATAGGGAGTGGTTGGGCAAGAATGCAGGTGTGAGTGAGTATGAGTTGTGGACGAGGCTGGCGGTTATGAAAAGTAAGAAGGCAACGGGGTTTGTGGGCTGGGCCACATATGAATTGAAGGATAAAGATAGCGAATGGAATAGGATAACGTGTATGCTGGCGAAATATGCTGAATATGCAAACGTAGGAGGAAACAAAACAGGAGGATTCGGAGTAACAAAACTTATCCCATCATCTCATTAAAATAAGGCAAAGATCAATTCTCAAGTTGAGTGAAAATAATGTTAGTTCGCGAATCCAAACCTGCTTTTTCTGAATTAGCTATTCCAAATTTTCCATTTCCAAAACCGTTTATTCATCAATACAAGTTTTTTGAGAATCGAAATAATGACATCATTTTGAAGAGCCCGACTGCGTCAGGGAAAACTTGCTGTTTTCTTTCCAGTTTCTTAGACGAATATTTGAAAGCAAAAAAGAGTAGCAAGCGAATAAAGTGTTTATATCTCGTACCTACAAGGCTTCTGATACAATCTCAATTTGAGAATTTGATAGGTGATTTAAAGAAGTTTGATGTGCCAAGTAGAGTTTTAGAGAGCGGATATTCCTACGCTGAGTTGTTTAAGCATCTTATGGAAAATGATTTCATTACAGCCTCTCCAGACATAATTTTCTTCATCTTGCTAAGAAAAAAGAAAACACAACATATCGAATTTGAATATGCTGAGCTCATAAAGAGCCTTTATTGCTTAGTATTTGATGAACTTCACCTCTTTGATACATATACAATGCTGAATATCAAGAATCTTATTGGAATCATGAGGAATCTGAATCCAAACATTCATACATATCTTCTTAGCGCAACGATGGATCTTAAAGACGTAATTGACCCTTCTTTGTTCATCACCATTGATGGACAGAGTAATACAAACCAAATACAGGCTTCTGCTGTTTCTTTAAATTACCAAAACATACAAGAAGTTGTGGAATTTCTAAAAAAGAATGACTTCCTGAAAAACACAGTTTACGTATGTAATTCAGTCGACCGTGCCATAAGACTTCATTCAAATTTTTCTGATTCAGCGTTATTAGTCGGAAAGGCATGGTATGAAACAGATGAAACTACTAGAGAAGAACAAATAAAAAGAAATCTCAATAAGTGCAAAGAGGGATCGCTTACTTTTGCAACCTCGGTATTTCGTCAAGGGATCGACATTGATGTAAAACGCTTAGTGATGGAGGAACCCATGAACTCTCAAGATGCTATTCAGACATTTGGCAGATGTGGAAGACATGGTCAAAGTGAATTTGTCTTGCTTACAAATAAAAGCCAAATTCTTAGCGCCATAGATTCTGATAAAATGGTCGATAGAGGAGAGTTCGAATTGCTTCTTTCACAATTATTCATGCCACGAGAATTTGAAGAACAAAAGCGTATGATGAATGCTATGTGGTATAAACTGTACAAAGCAACACGGCTTAAAAGTTACGTGGAAGCCATAGTTACAGAACAGATGGAAAAAGATTTTAAAGAGTTCGAAGATTTTCTTCCTAACCTCGGTTTTAGAGAACCCTTGCCTTCTGTGAAATACGAGGATATTGCTTTTTCGATATTTGAAATACTAAAGTTTAGAGATGCCTATAGAAATGTTGAACCTATTGATGATTCCTTCTTTGTCGGGGAACTTAAAGATGGAGGTAGGTTTACTGGAAGAAAATATCGTAGAGCGCGGCGAGAAGATTTGCCAATATTTAGCTTAATTAATAAAAAAAGATACAAAGACACACCTTACTACAACTTGCAACTTAAGGTTCAAGACATTATTTTTTGGGTAAATGCAAAGGTCGGACAGGTTAATGATTACTTTTATAAGTTCACAGATAAGACTAAACTTATGCCGTGGCGTGGTTCTTTTGAACCATGCATTTTCTTTGAGTGATGGATATGGAAAAAAGCTGGTTGACACGCCAAGTAAAATATGGCGACTTCGCCCCGAGTGAAACGTTCATAGAGCATGCAATAAGAACGTTTCATGTAGGCAAGTATCTTTATGAACAAATAAAGCCGAAGTTTGATCAAAGAGAGTTTCTTTATGGTTGTTTCTTTCATGACGTTGGAAAACTTTTATCAAAACCCGGCGAGCCACATACAAATAAAACCAAAGAAGGCCTAGCGTCAATAGTGAAAACAAGAGAGTATGAAACGATCATTAAAGCATTTGATCTTAATGACATGTCACAAAACGAACGGATTACTACTGCTATTGAGAAGCATCATGATTCTGTAGATGAAATGAGTGCTTTTATATCGATAGCTGATCAAATTGCCTCGTCTGAGAATGACGAGAACCTCAAGAACAGATTAAAAGTCTCTCCAATCTCTACATTAATCACTTTTCTGAATGAAATGCATGGCTTTTCTGAAAAACATTTTTACTACGTAAGGTTTTATTCTTTTTCTAAGAATGAATTTAATGCAGTTGGTAGACTCTTTCTTTTGAAGTTACTTTATGAAACAATTGAGCAGTTGCCAGACATAGAACTTCTGTATGAGACCTTAGATGGATGCAGAATTGTGACAAAACTTGACCCTAACAGCCTGAAGAAGAAGATTTCTGAGGCGTTCAATAAAAACCTCGTAACGTTCATTGAGAACCAAAATCTTGAGGGAATTTTAGGAGGGGCTCCTGACAATTATTCTCAATTTACAAATTTGCCTAGAGAAATAAAACCACGATTAGTTGAGTTGACCGTAAAGAAATATAAGGACGACATACTCAACTCACTTAAAAAGAAAAAAATCGAAAGAATAGAAGATGTTGGTCTTAGTGATGAGATTTTATCAAATCTTGTGAAGCTTGAAGAAGTATCTACATTCGCTAAACAAGGAATTAAGGGAATAAGCAAAACCAAATATTATCTCTTCGCAGATGAACAGGGACTATTCCCGAAATGGATCGTAGAGACTTTCTTCCCAGAGAACAGGAAAGACAAGATGGGAAAGAAAATTATTGATAAGGGCACTCCCTTAATAGAAAAGCTTCTCTCCAAAGCTGGTGCAGACGTATCTAACATAACGTGTAAAAAAGAGGTTTACAATAAACTATTTCCTCTGGTGGTGGCAGTTAATTCTCTGGGGAGATCAGCTGTTGATTTCAGTTTCGATGTTGGAGATTATCTTGCTGTTGATGATCAAGTTTCTCTTGGTAAGATTGCAAAGGAAAACCCCTGTGCAAATTGCAGTGTTTTCGAGGGAGAAGTTGAACTTACGCCATTCATATTTGAGTATAAGCAACATGCCAAAGAAACTCTGTTTAAAGAGACTGAGGATGAGTTCAGAAGCAGAGAGAAAGTGATATGCGGACTTTGCCAAATTGAAGCCATCTTTAACACGTTACTTTGTGGGACGAAACTTGAAGGGATGCAAGCACGAGTTGACACACGAACACATTTGATTATTTGTGGATTAGGTATTAGCGAAGGCTTGTTGGAGGATTTGGCTCATCCTGAAGGACCAATAAAGCGATTGATTGAGCGGTTCAAAATAACCAACCAATCTGTGTACATTAAGAACAAAGATGATTTTCAGTTCCTTGTTATGTCATGCAGAAATACCGAGGCTGGATCGGAAAACGTTGTTATTCAGCAGTTACTTTTTTCATTGCTCGCAACCCGATTAAAACAAAATTACTTAATTCTTGCACTAGGGGTAAACAAGGTTCCGGCAAATATTGATGACAAGGCGGTTCAATTTGATGATGGAGAAATTGCTATTATTGATGATGTTAGAACGGATTTCTTTGAGTATGTGTATTCTGACTCCAACTTGCCCCCTAGACAAGAAAGAGATATCATACTTCAATACCTTAAAAAACCCTTCATCGGTATTGCGCAAATATTTAAGAAAGGTAATCTTAAGTACACTAATCAAACTAAAGAGTTGGTTCAAAAAATGTCGAAAGACGAAAAACTTTTTAACATCACTGATCAAATATGGGAAATGGCCAAAATCGGAGGCTCTCTTGAGACTCGGAAAAACGTTGGTTCCTTTTTAGTGGGTTTCAATGGCACTCCAAGGTCTATTGACTTGATAGCTAATAGAATGCTGAAGAATACAATGTTAAGTGCCGAAAAGAGAGCCCAGATAATTGAAATCCATGAAAAATTACGAGATGATCTTGAGAAGATTAATGATAAACAACGAATGCAATTGAAGGATTATGTCCAAAGAACTAAACACTTATTTAATTCAAAGAAGTTCTACGAACTCAGATTAAAAGGAGAACCCGAATAAGATGAGCCAACAGAGTGAGTCGAGAATAATTGCCAATCTGTCCGAATTCAAAAACCTGGGCGAGGAATTGAAACTTGCAAGCGGTGAAAGCCTCAAAAAAGTATATGTTCAAAAAAACGACTATGTCGCAATAGTAGGCTACAAGGTCCTCAAGGATTTTGCCAGATTTACGAGCCATGAAGACTTATCAAACGACAAGATAGACTACGCAGGCAAATCTAGAATCTATCTAACAGGATTGAAACGTAGAGGAGTTTATCGACGCGCCAGCGAAGCCATCTTGAGACAGTACAATGAAAACTATAACTGCGCCACCCCAGACCATCAATGTATGAACTGCTACAATTGCTTTACCTACGGAGGAGTTATTGCAATCAAAAACAAAACCCAAGCGATAAAGTCAAGATTGAAGCCTACAACATCATTTTCAATTCAAAGCGACGAGGAAGCGCTCATCGATGAAGAAGAATTCCACAACATTGTGCACACAGATTTTCGAATGGAACAAGCTGAAAAAGGCGAACAAAAGAAGCCCAGCATATATAATCTGCTCCTTCTTAAACCTGGAACAGTTTTTCCTTTTATTGACATAATCTTTAACCCGACCAAGTTTGATTTGGCGATGTACCTTGAAACGCTCAGAAGAGCAGACGTGATGGGGTATGGTTCAAGAAGCTCCTTGCTAGGCTCTATGGAAACGAAGATAATAGCTATAACCGATAACTTGAGGATATCGCATAAAGATTTGCTCAACAAAATCAAAATCGATGATGCTGGTAACGTAGATATCGCGGAATTAAAGGCCAAATTTGGCGTTGAGGTTGTGGATGAAAACCAACTGGAGACTCTTAGAGCCAAGTTGCCAGCATTAATCGAGAAATACAAGGCTGAAATTTACGGTGGCACATCTGCGAAAAAGTCCTCAAAAAGCTGAGGCTAGTGTTTGTGCCTTCCCCAAAGACTGACTCTTTGTCGCTCTACGCCATAAAATTTGAGCTTGAGGAATTTGGGCAAAACGTTTCTCACCTGACTCGAAAGACCTATTATACTCATGATTTCTTTACCGACAGACAAGTTTATGCAGCAATTACGCATTCCTTCGAATTTTCTGGAACTAGCCAATACAGATTTGAAAAAGTGCCATGCACTTTCGCCATTCCGTTAGACGTAAAAAAACACAAAACCTTCTTTTCTATCAATAACACGAACCTTCAGAAAGAGCAGAACACCGCGATTCTTAGATACATTACGGAAGGCCGCCAAGAACTCATGGTCCCAGGTTCAAAATTCCTTGCATTTTCTTTTGTTGAGCCACGCTATGATAAGTTATTCATTGGGAAGAAAAGCGCATTAGCTGCCGTCGAAAAGAAGGATAAAGTGACCTTTGAAGAGAAGAAAGACGAGTGGACTACTGAAGACATGATTTACTTACAAGAGTATGAAGCCGAAAAGAACAAGGAAATATTCGGAGTACGATTGGTAGATGCATCAACAAGGTTTTTGGTTGGTAGATTTAAAGTCTCCAGTTCTCTGGAAGTTTTATTTGAAGATCATGTTTACAGGTTTTACTCTCTTTGGAAAAGATATGGCGAAATTCAGTCTAATTTAACATAGATTCGCCTGTGCGCTTGATGCTTTGCTATTGTTGGCATGTTTGTTTGTGTCCGCATCCGCCTGTGCATTTCTGTTTAGCCACTCGTATGGGCGGCAATTCCTCATCTTTGATGATACGTTTGATGTATCCTAGAACTCTTTTTACATAGCTCTTCATAGTTGGTGTGATTTCGATCTGCAGGATCAGCGTTTCGGGAAGGTAATTCACAAAGCCCCGCTTAACAACAGTCTTAAAATTCTCTTCAATAAGCAACGCATACCCGGCCAATTGATACTTATGGTCCATGCAAACCTTGCCCTTATCGGAACTCATATTCTTGTATTCTACTGGAATGTATTCCTCTTTGACCGTCCTGATAATGCAATCCACATTTCCTTGCAATTCAAGCACACCTGAGCTGAACGAGGTAAACAGCAATTTTTCAGCTCCGACAAACTCAGGTGAATAGTAGATGGCCTCTTTCCTTCTCAGTTCCTTCTTAACGTAATCCTCATGCAACTCTTTACTATCTTCTTGCTGCGAACCGAAAATTGGAGTTGCATGTAGAACCTTGTCAAAATAAACCAGCCTCGGGCAGTAAATGTAATGCTTAATATCAGTAACAGAAACGGAAGATTCAGCAATATCAGAAATAGGCAACTTCTGCTTGCTTCTTAGCCACTTGTCTTCTCTTGACTCCTTGGTCTTCTTCATATTGTTCCTCCAAGTAGAGGCAGACTAGAAATATGCAATCTTGTCTTTCTCTTCCTTAAGCTCATACTTTTTCGGTTTGCCGACCTCTTTCCTTCCCTTGAAGCAACTGTCACAAACTGGATACAACTGCACATTCTCAACTGAGTCTTTGATCAGATTCTTCAAATCCACAAGCAAACTATTCAACTTATCCCGTCGCAGGCTGCCAAAAAACGCGCTGTATTGAATTCGCTGCAACCCATAATCTTTCAAGGTTTCAGCAACCAAAGCCCGCAGATTATCATCCGTAATATCATAAATCACCACGTACCGCACAACAGCTCACCATCCCAAACAGAAAGGCACATACTCCGCCTCTTTCAGTAGAAAGCGAACCACGCATCTGGCCTGCAAATAGATGAAACTCTTCAACGATCCTTTCTGACCGTTAAACATCACCTCACTATCCAAACGCTCCTGAAAACTAGCCAACAAAACCTTAATCACATCCTTACTCAAAACCCGACCCTCCTCAACCGCCTCAGCAGCCAAAATTTCATTAGGTTTTATGACGCCCTTTGTGATTAGACCTACTAACGTCCGATCGACAAGCTGTTGACGAAACTCCTCCATCAAATCCAAAACCAAAGAAGGTTTTCCCGATCTGTCGGCATGCAAATATCCAGCATAGAAATCTAAACCAGCATAACTCACAGCCTTCCAAACCTCAGGAAACAGAATCGTCTGATAACCAAAATTCAGCATCGCATTAAAAGAATCACGCGCACCACGAGTCTCCCTTCCAGTAAAGCCCAACTCTGCTGGCAAGATCCGTCGAATGGAATCCCAATAATATCGAGCACCCTCAGCCTCCAAATTCATCAACTGCTGACGCTTCTCATCAATATTAGACCCTTGCTCCCTGCCAATTCTCTCATTCACTTCATCAATCAGCTTGCCCGACTCATACAGTCTTTCAGCCAGACTCGAATCAGTCTGCCGCCTATTCTTCGCCATCAATTTCAGAAAGTTGGCTTGATTCACAAGCTTTCCAGCTATAAACTTCTTAGCCAGAATCAAGCTTCGTTGATCGTTGTAAGCTATGAACTGTTCTCTGCGAGCACGAACAGAACCAGTCATCGAAGCGGGCATCAAGACAGCGTAGGGCCAACCTCTGTAACGAGCAAAGATGACTTGAATATTGTTCTCCACCGCCAAATCTAAGGCACTTGCCGAGAACGCAACACCAGAAGAGCAGCAGATTATTGAATCAACATCATCTGCAACAATCTCCTTGACTTCGCCACCAGTCTTCTTTACGATGAATCGATTTCTCTTTCGTCCCAAGAAGATGCCGAAATCGTCAAGAAAAATCTTCATAAAAACACCACGGCAGAGGCGCTCACCCATAACAGACATTGTAATACTGACAATACTCTTTGCATTGCGAACGCTCAGGCTTGCCAGGGTCTTTCCTTCCCGCGACGATTTCCAGTTTCTTGTCTCTCTCCTCGATCCACCACTGCCTCAATTCATCGTTCGCAAAAAACAGGTCCTTCTGAACACTTATCTTGCCGTTATCAACAGTCAAATAGACAGTGCAGCAGATGTCCACAGGCACTTCATGAACACTTTCAAACACAAGAGCATAACCCACAGGATAAAGCCTATGCCACTCCTCTTTTGAGCTAGCCATTTTCAGATCAAACATGATCGCCCTAAGATAATCATAGCAATCGACACTGAGCACATCGCTTAAGCCGAGCAGCTCACCAGAAATCCTATGCTCAATCAAAAACGGAACCGCAGAAGCCATCAAATCCAGTTCAGAAGCATGAACCTGCCTACTCGAAGCCTCGGCCAACCTAGCCTCACACATCTTTCGCACAAACTCCCAAACTATCCTGCAAGGCTCCATGACATTCTCAGGCTTCTCAGAAATCTCCTGCCACCTAACCTTTTGCCACCAAGACTCAAAACTTACATCTTGACGTTGAAGGAAAGCCTGCAGGCTATCACTTACTACACCATGAAAGAGCTTACCAAGAGCCATCCTAGGTCCCGGAGTAGGGTACGTCTTCTCAACATGTCGCAGATACACTTCTCGGTTTGTGGGGCAGTACTTGGAGCTGACCTCATACATTGGCAACTTTACGTTGTCAAAGTATGGCTTCAATGGCGGCTGGTGCCAGTTCCAGCCTCGTAACTCCTTGCTGACGCCCACTTCTCGGGCAGTAGGCAAGAGTTGATAGAGCAACTGCTTGTGCTCGATGTCAGACAGAAAGTACAATCTGGTCGACCATCAAACGAGTTTCAACCGATTATCTTTATAAACTGAATTACGTTTCAATAATAATCGAGCATACATATCTCAAATCATGATAGAAACAACCCTGAATCGACGAATCAAGCCAAAACGGGGTCGGGTGCATGGAAAAATCCCAAGCAAAGGGAATTGAAAGT
>Ga0066637_10003607_pt1 | contig 10395 bp, 11 predicted proteins | sample CryGeyCG2014_020_FD_62737 | JGI IMG/M metagenome (GOLD analysis project Ga0066637, IMG submission 62737) | Groundwater microbial communities from aquifer - Crystal Geyser CG08_land_8/20/14_0.20 | ecosystem: Environmental > Aquatic > Deep subsurface > Groundwater | place: USA: Utah: Grand County...
GCAGTCACCTCCTTAATAGAGTACTGCCCATTTTACTTGCTGATTCAAGCTAATTTCAACTTTTGGCAGGAGTTTTGTAATGAGTTCCGGGGGTGGACCGTTAAATAAGTGCTGGCGGAGTTCTGTATGTAACTAGTGTGTTTTTTGCTTCTTGCGGGGCGCTTCTTTGTTGGGTAAAATAGGGATGGTTGATCGGGTTAATAAATTATAAGTTAATAAAATTATTATGGCTCATGAAAAGATGTTGAATGTTATTTCTGTGTTGCCGCGGTTGCGGGGAGTACAGGAAAGAAGGAGGAGAGCATCGGCACAAACGGCAGCAGAAGCTACCGTGAGTATGAATAGGATAGTGGATAATTCTGTTCGGAGAGTTGGCGGTCAACGGCGAGCGAGGGTTTTTAGACCCCGACAATAAACAGCTCTTCTTGGGCCCGGGTAATGCCGGTGTAAAGCCAGCGGCGCCAGTCGGAGTCGGTCATCCGGCCGAATCTTTCTTCAAAAAGAATCACTCTTTTGGCCTCACTGCCCTGCGCCTTATGGACGGTTAAAGCATAGCCAAAATCAAAAAGGTCGCCGATTTTTGCTAATCGCCTGTCGCTGGTGAAATTAACCGAATCTTTGTTGCCGAACTGGTCGGCAAAAATCAAGCCCTGGTATTTCCCCTCTTCCCCGTCCATCTGGATTTCGGCCGAATACCAATGGTCCGATTTCCGGTAAATCGATTTTATCGTCCCCAGCATACCGTTGTAAATTTTTTTGGTGTGATTGTTTCTTAAACAAATCACCCGGTCCCGAACTTGGGGTTCCTCGGAATCAAAATCAAGCGATTTTCTGATGAAATTGTTTATCCTGACCCGGGTGGAATTATAGCCGCAAAGAATCAGAGTTTCCGGATTGTAGTCCAAAAGCAATTGTTCGACGGCTTCGCCCGATTCCGGGTTATCCCGGCGGATTTTTTGGATATTCGGGCCGTAGCCGCCCTCGGGAATTTCTCCCTTTTCTCTGGCTAAAATCGAGAGTTTAATAATCGGATTGTTTTCCGCCTGGCGGTGGATTTTTTCCAATCTGAGCATCGGCTTTTCCATTAAATTGAAACTGCCGTTGATCGGCGGCAGTTGACCGTGGTCGCCAACGGCAATGATCGGAATCTGATAAGAAAGCAGATCCTGCCAAATAGAAAAATCGATCATCGAGGCCTCGTCAACAATAATTAAGTCTGTTTTTACCTTGTTTCTTCTTTCCCAGCCAACGATTTCTTCATTTTTGTCTACAATCGGCGAGTAGATAAGAGAATGGATGGTGCTGATACTGTCCTGGGGATAAAAAGAGGCGGTTTCTTTTAATTTTGAGGTCAAAGTTCTGGTTGCTTTACCGGTGTAGCTGCAAAAAGCGATCTTTATTTTTTTATTTTCCTGGTTTATTTTCTTTCTGAAAACCGAGATTAAAGTCGTTTTGCCGGTGCCGGCGTAGCCGCCTAAGGTGATATAGCTTGTTTTTCCTTTGTTCTTGAACCAGGAAAAAAGCTTATTTAAAATTTTTTTTTGGTCAACGGAAAGGATCATTTTTGGTTTGGAACGACAAAATATTTTCTGTGTTAAACTAACCTATGGCTGATTTAAACAATGATAAGTATACCGCAGTTTGGGTTTCCCACAGCTCTATCGGTGATTTTTTAAAGTGCCCCCGGGCTTATTTTTTAAAAAACGTTTATCGGGACCCGGCCAGCGGACATAAAATCAAACTGATCAGCCCGCCGCTTTCTTTGGGTCAGGCGGTCCACGAGGTGGTTGAATCGCTTTCGGAGCTGCCGGTAGGAGAGCGGTTAAAAAAGCCTTTATCGGAGGAGTTTGAAACCGCCTGGAAGAAGGTCGGCGGCAAAAAGGGAGGGTTCCCCAGCGATAGTGTAGAAAAAAAATATCAGGATCGGGGCAGGGCGATGCTGAAAAGGATTTTGGATAACCCCGGGCCGATTAAAAAATTAGCGGTTAAAATTAAAGCTGATTTACCTTATTTTTGGCTTTCGGAAAAAGATAATATCATTCTTTGCGGCAAAATCGACTGGTTGGAATATTTACCGGAAACCGGAGCGGTTCACATTATTGACTTTAAAACCGGCAAGAACGAAGAAGACGGCAGTTCCTTGCAGCTGCCGATTTATTTGCTCTTGGCCAGCAATTGCCAAGACCGGCCGGTGGAAAAAGCGAGCTATTGGTATTTGGAAAAAGACGACGGTTTAAAAGAACAAAAACTGCCTGATTTGAACTCTGCTTTTGATCAGATTTTAAAAATTGCCAAGGAGATTAAACTCGCCCGGCAATTGGGCCGCTTTAAATGCCCCCAGGAGGACGGCTGTCCTTTTTGCCGGCCATTGGAGGCGGTCTTGCAGGAAAAGGCCGAACTGGTGGGTACAGATGAGTTTAACAGCGATGTTTATGTTTTAAAGAGCGCCCTTGAAGAAGGAGAGAAAAGCGTTCTTTTTTGAAAGTTATGGCGGCCGAAGTTACCCACGCGGTTTTTGCCGAAAAGGCTTTCGAGAGATTATTCCCTAAAAAAAATAAACGGGAATTTTTTATCGGCAGTTTTTTTCCGGATATCCGTTATTTGGGGGTGATTGAAAGAAGCGCCACTCATTTTTGGAATGTTAGTCTTGATCGGGTTTTGAGAGAGGAAAGTTCTTTTCTCTCGGGAATAAAATTTCACTCCTTTGTGGACCAGTTTCGGAAGAATTTTATTTTTAACCACCCGAGATTGAAAGATTTAGGGACGGATCTTGGCAAAAAGGAGTATCTCCGGCTCCATATGGCCTTAAAACTTCTGGAGGATGAGCTTTTTTATCCGAAAATGGATGCCTGGCAGGAAAAAATAGATTTTTTGTCGAAGATTTTACCGGAGGAGCTTTCCTTTGAGGTTTCATTAACGGCGGTTAAGAAGTGGCATTTGATTTTGCAAGAGAACTTTTCCGCTCCTCCGAGCGACCGGTCCAGAAGAAACTTTTTCCGATCGTTGGGTTTTAAGGAAGAGAGAATTAAAGAGATTAACCGGCTGGTTGGCTGTCTGCGGCAGAAAAAAGAATTAACCCGGGTGGTCAAACAGTTTTATAAACAGTTTGAAGAGTTTGTTTTCAGGTTAGGCGCCGCCGTTTAAAAAAAGGTGGCAACGACAGATGATGTTCCCTCGCCCGTATCAAGATTTTTTATAGCGACCCTTCTTTGTCCGTTAGACACATTATTACTTTCGATTACTCCGTTCTGGTTTTTACTCAGGTCGGGATGGTTGGCAAGGAAGGTAACAAGTTCTAGTTGCGTTGGCCCCTCGACTTGAAAACGATCCCACTTCATTGGCCAAAAGAGGCCGTCTTTTGCGGCCGCGGCAATTGGTCCGGGTAGACCAACGTTTCCTGGTACCGCCAAAGCGGCTCTTTCGATCGAGTTCGCGCTGGCATGTCCGGAGTCAACTATAATTGCGTTTATAATCCTGATCCTTTTGGTTGCGGGAACGACCATTGCCGCATTGGCTTGTTGAGGGGCAGAGGTTCCTCCGGTTCGGCTTAGGCCGATTGCTTTGGCGGTTAAGACTATCGGTTTGGGAAAATAGAGCACTTTGTCGCCTTCTTTAAGATCTTTCCCGAAGTAATTGCCTTCTGCCCTTATTCCTTTGTAGTTAACGGTTTCTCCAAAAGCGCCGGCCACTTCCATTAATTGAAGAAAAGTGGTTTCGGTCTCGAGGAGAGTACTAATTTTAACCAAATCAAGAATGGTTACTTCTCCGTCGCAATCAACGTCAGGGCAGTAAGGCCAGCCTGAGCCGTTCATCCAGGGCCATCTGCCTTTGGCGGCCTCAACTTCTACAGTTAGATTTGATCTTTCCAGAATTGTTAGGCTGAGTCTTTTTAATTGTTGGGCTATGGCGGCGGCTTTTCCTACCTTTCCCTCTTTGTGCAGCTGGACTAAATAGCCAGCAGTATCTTTTATCCCGGTAATCTCTTTGTTGTCGGCGAGGACCTTTGGTTCTTCGGCGGCGGAAACAGGCACTGGTTTCTCTGTAGGCGGAGGATTGGGAATGAGGCCGGGTGGAATCATCACTCCTGCCGCCGCCGCTGCGCCAAGTTGCAGAAACGCTCTTCTTGAAAGTTTTGGAAACCCTTTTCTTTCTGATCCGTTTCCCATAGGATTCTCTCTCTTTTTTTAAAAAAATAAACCACCGGCTTAGTTTGAACTTGTTTCAAAACCTTATCTAAATGTCATTCCGGGCTTAATACGATGCCGCATGGCTGTCGTAATACGACGTCGGACGACTGTCGCCACGCGATGCCGCACTGGGCTCGTCGCGACCCGGGGTTCTTTCTGTCATTCCGGGCTTGACCCGGAATCTGTATAGATTCTGAATCACCCCCAGTCATACGACGGGGTAAACCTTGGATAGTCCACCCCCGGGGTGTTGGGCAGATTTTCACCCCGGGGGTGAATTCAGAGTAAAAGTTCAAAAATGACGACAATAGGTAGTTTTGAAACTGGTTCTTTGTAAAAAGTGTTATATAATTTTAAACTTTTCTTTTTCTCAGTTCAATAGCAGCAACATCTTTTCGCTTAAAGAGCAGACTTTTCAGCAAAAAACAGACGGTTGGTTGCTATTTATGCAACTTCACAACAAAGCTCGAACATATTCTATCAAAATTCATAGAAATTGACAGCGTCGGCGGCTGTGGCGAAGGAAAAGCCCCACAAAATTGCTTCGCAATTAACGGGGAACCAGTTTCAAAACTACCTATTGTCGTCATCCTGAACTTGCCTGCCCCGTACCGAATGGTACTGGGGATTCAGGATCTGCAGATTCCGGGTCGAGCCCGGAATGACGTTTAGATAAGGTTTTGAAACAAGTTCGGGGTAAAGGCTTAAGCCTGCCCGCATTGCTACGCAAAGTGTTGCAGGCGAGGGGGAAGAGGAATCCCAGTAGAACGATTACTTGCTCGTGAGGTCTACGTCCTCGCCTCGCAAGGGCGCGTCTACGGGACGCAACCGCCGCAGCCGCCGCAGCCGCTTCTGCTTTTTCTCAACCCGTTATTCGGCGATGCGAGCGAAAAAGAAATTATCAGTTCAAATCGGCATTCTTTAAAAGAATGTTTGTGGTATCATCGATTTAATGAATAAGGAGATTTTGTTTAGCCCAGAAATCCGGCAGAAAATTAGCGAAATTGATAATGCCTTACAGGACGACCCGGTAGGGAGGGGAATTGGGTATTTAAGAAAAGAATTAAAGAATGATTTTGAAGGAGCATTAAGGATCTTGGTAGGGGCAGAAGAAGTGTATATATTAACGGGGTTTTTTATTCCCAGTGCTGAAACTATAGAAACAGACGGTTTGTCTGGAGCGGCCTTCTTAACTAAAGCTCTGTTGCGGTTAAAAAAAACGTGTTTGTTTTAACTGATCCTCATAACGAGCAAATACTAAAAGCAGGCTTCGCCACACTTAATATTTCTCCAAATTTTGTTTCTCCAAACTTTGAAGTTTCCGCGGAACATTGCCCCTTCAGAAAAAAGCGTTTTGGTTGCCGTAGAGAGACCGGGAAGAGGCGTAGGAAATAAACACAGAACAATGAGGGGGATAGAAATTCCAGCCTATCCTCTTGATGATGTCTTTATCTATGCACCGGGGAAACAAAGTGGTTTAAAAACGATAAGTTGTGCTGATGGACTTAACGAAGTAGGAATGGGAAAATTACCAAGGAGGATTATTCCTAAGGATGAAATAATCCAATCAGCAGTCCCCGTAGACTATCTTGTTGTTAGTGGAACTGCCGATTGGGCTGCCTTTGGGCTTGTTGCTGGTCTGTCTTCGGTTTTTGGTTTGAATCTTCTACCCGATAGAGAAGAGCAAGAGGAATTTTTGAAGACGATAGTAAAAGCGGGGGCAGTGGATGGAATTACGGGGAAAAGTGAACTTACAGTTGATACCTTATCGCTAGAAAAATACTGGAAAAAGATAGAAGAGTTGCGTTCAATTTTGCCTTAATTGCTTAAGTATAAGAGCTTAAAAATGATAATTTTTAACCTCGCAATGGCGGCTCTGATCGCTTTGGTAGTTTTAGGGATGGCTGCCGTAAAAGAAAGCAGGCTTAAAGCTGTTATTTATGGTTTGCCATTACCTATTACAACCGCATTAATAGCCACAAGAGTTCCGGTTAATACTTCTCATATTAGTGGACTTTTTTTACTTTGTTGTTTTCTCTGGTCAGTATTTTATCTTTATACAAATAAAGGTTTACCAATTCTTATTGCTGATATTTTTTGCGCTTTTGCTTATATAATTTTAGGCTTTTTGCTTATTAAACAGTTGACAATCAATTTCTGGCAGGCGGTCTTTTTATTTACTCTTTTTTGGCTTTTTTATATTTGGAAATATAGACCAAAAAATGAGAAAAGAGAAAAGTCTAAAGTTTATTTTTTAGTAAAAGGTTCAGTAATTTTCATTATTGCTTACATCCTGTTTTCTTTAAGAACAATTTTAGCCGGGATTGTAGTTACCTTTCCTTTTTCTGGCGTATTTGCAGTAATAGAAGCCAAAAAAACTCTTTATACTTTAGCAGGAGAGTTTGCGAAAAATTCTCTGGCAATTCTTCTTTTTTTTATCGTGGTTAAATTTTCGTCTGAGCATATGGGGTTCTATCAGGCTATTGGATTAGGTTGGCTTTTCTACCTACCTGCGCTTATCTTATTACAAAAAGTAAAAAGGAGAATTTAATCTTTTTGTTGGGACACCAATCTCTTGAAGAGTTTTCCTCTCTCATCATAATCACGAAACAGACCAAAACTTGCGGAGGCAGGAGATAATAGACAAATTTTTCCAGAAGGCGTGGTTTCAAAAGCTATTTTAACTGCTTCTTCCATTGAAGATACCTCATGTTTTTGAGGCCATTTTTCTTTTGGCGTAAATTGAGATACGACTTGCCAAATTTTTGCTCCTGTCGGTGGAAAAAGAATCAGAGTTTTTACCTGGGTTTCTCCTAAAAATTCTCCTAACTTTGAAAAATCAAGGCCACGTTCATGTCCACCAGCGATCAATGTTGCAACCTCACTCCCTAGAGCCCTTAAGGCGTGAATAGTCGCTTCAGGAATTGTGGCTAAAGAATCATTAAAAAAGCGGATGCCCCGATATTTGCCAACAAATTCCAAGCGATGTTCTAGGGCTTTAAATTCAGCTACCGCTTTTCTAATTTTTTCTAAGGGTACGTTAAGGACAAGGCCGGCAGAGATAGCTGCCAGAGTATTTTCTAAATTACCCTCTCCCATTAAAGGGATTTCCTCGCGGGTCATAACAAATTGAGGTTTAGAGTTTCCTTCTCGCAAAAAAATATTTTTGTCTTCCAAATAAAGATTAGAATCGTTTCCGGGTTCTAAAGAAAAACGATATTTCCTGGCAGGATGTCTTGAAGTCAGTTGGTCTGGGATGTGATGAGCGGGGTTGAAGATGACGATGTCATCAGGGGTTTGGAATTGCAATATTTTCCCTTTAGCTTCAGCATATTGGGAAAAGTCACCATTATATCTATCAAGGTGTTCGGGAACAATATTAAGAATAATAGCCACGTGGGGGCTATAGCGAATATCTTCTAATTGGAAGTTTGAGAGTTCGACGACAAAAATTGTTTGTTCTTCCGAACCAGCAAGATAATCTAGAGCCGGGCGACCAATATTGCCAACCAGCCGAACGTCTGGATACTCCTTTTCGAGAACCTGTGCGGTTAGTGATGAAGTGGTGCTTTTCCCTTTAGTGCCGGTGACGCCAACAATCATCCCCGGACATTCCGAAAAGAAGATATTGGTAGCCGAAGTTAGCTGACGACCTTCCTCAATAGAGTGCTTTAATTCTGGTAGGTTTAAAGGCACTCCAGGGGAACGAACAATTACATCATAACGGCAGATATTTTTAAGATATTCCTCGCCTGTATGGAGATTAACCGGTGAATCCACCGCCGGCTTTATTTCCTCTTTTTGGTCAGCAATGCCGATTTCTTTTTCCGGGTAATGTTGATGCAGATATCGATGGGTACTTTGCCCTTCTCTACCGTAGCCTAAAATTAAAACCGAAGATCCTCCAATTTCCCTTTCTTTCATTGTTTTAAAATTTTTAGTTTTTCTTTAAGTAATCGAGCATATTCTGGTGGCAGGAAATTTTCATTGTTCCAACTTTTTATCAATTCTTTTCTGAGCAGCTCTTCTGTTCGTTTATCGCTCAAATTTAACTTTGATTTTAAGGAAAGTAAAAAAGGGGGGGCAAGTTTGTCCTCGGACTGATATTTTTTAAGAGCCAAGGCTACGGCTAAGATAGACTCCTCTTCGGTGCCCACGCAATCAAAAGGTTTATGCTCACCGAGGCCTACTAAACTTAGAATACGATCTTGAATTTTGGGTATGCTGAAAAAATCTTTGCCAAAAATTCTTTTTCTTCTTTCATCATCTAAAAAAGGAAATAAAGACAGATAAACAAAGGCGCATTTAGGACAAGTACCACACCATGATTCTCCTCGGTTTACGTTGCAGCTGATAAAAGCCTGATCGTATTTGGAATATTGACTAAATAATTGAGCTATTTGAAGTTCATATAAAGGTCTTAAAAAACTAAAGTATTGAATGTTGCTGCTTAAATACCGAGCGCAATATTCTCGAAAAAGCTGTTCAAACCGGAAACTTTTAGAATACTGGTGGTTGACATTTACACCATGGAAGACAATATTACCCTGGTTAGCGCTGTATTCATTTGAGGCAATAACGTATTTGAAATTATTTAAAACTCCGACAAAAACCCCGATGAAAGCTAAATAAGCAGAAAAGGGAGTGTGGCCATTTAAATAGCCTCTTTCATTTAATTTAAGTAAAGCAGGATCGATAGTCCTTTCTACAATTAAAGGTTGCGGATATCCTGCTACTCTCGCAGTTACCAAGGCAGGTTTTGTTGGATTAAGAAGAAGGCAATTTCTTTTCCCCGGCCCATTTTTTAAAGTTTCCAGCGTTACTACAGAGTCTTTTCCGCCGCCAACCAAAACTAAGTCTCCTGAAGATTCGGGTAAATTTTGGAGGGGTTGGTAAGACTCCGCAGAATGAGCAGCGCTGATGCGGAAAAAGTCAGGAGGGGTGAAGTCAACTTGATTTTGATAAAAAAACTCACCTAACCCATGAATGAAAAGATCATGCCACCATTTAATTTGGTCTTCAGTAAGGTGGCCAGCCTCGATTTTAATTTCTTGAGGACAAGCGGCCTTCCAATAGCTTAGCATTTCAATAAGACCCAGGTGAAAGACAAAATTTTCAAGTTCTTTCTGTTCCAAAGAGCGGTTCTGGGGGATAGTTATTTCAGGAGTGAAAACAATATCAGGATCGAGAACAAAATTAAAACGTATCCGAAGTTTGTCAGCTCTTTGATTTATATGATATGCATCATAGATGAACCTATGATGTTTTTCCCTTAATTCCGGAAGCAACATGAGCATAATTATATCATTTTGCTGTTTTTGAGACCTATTGCGTGAGTTCTAAATGGAATCCGGCCACCTGTATGAGTAAAATACAGGCTTATGGATACCAAACATAACCCCAAATTGACTGCCCAGGAAAGAGATTTAATTGCTGTCTGGAAAGGAGGTAGAATCTCTTTAAGAGAGATTGCCAGAAAATTGGGAAGGAGCCATTCAACTATTGTTGAGGAGATAAAGAGGAACAGCTTTCAAAAGAAGTATTATGCAGCTATTCATGCTCAAGCTCTGGCTCAAGAAAGAAAAGCTAAAGCCGGGGGAAGACCGCCTTTAAAAGGCACCCAAACTTATGCCTATGTTTTGGAGAAATTAAGACCGGGTTGGTTTCCGGAAGAAATAGCGGGTGGATTAAGAAAAGAACAAGGGAAAACAGTTATCTGCCATGAAAGTATTTATCGTTTGGGGAATAAACAACCAACCAAGGAGAGTTTTAAATTACAAAACACCGCAGGAGGTGTTTAATTCATACTTAGACGGTCGGATTCCAGGTTGAATGTAGTGCCGAGGACGGGAGTTGAACCCGTACGCCCCAAAGGGGCACGAGATTTTAAGTCTCGCTTGTCTGCCAATTCCAACACCTCGGCTAAACCCCAAACAATCTTTTGCTTCGCAAAAGGTCTGCCCCCGCCCGGTCTTACTGTTCGCCTTCCGGTTCTACCCGAACACGGCTCACAGAGCGACTACCGGCGGGCTTGAATTCCAACCCCTCGGCTTTTCTTTATCGCTTCGCTCAAATTTTAACAAACTTTGACGGACAATACAAAAGACACCCCCGGAACTCATTACAAAACTCCTGCCAAAAGTTGAAATTAGCTTGAATCAGCAAGTAAAATGGGCAGTACTCTATTAAGGAGGTGACTGCCCGTGTA
>Ga0066637_10003608_pt1 | contig 10391 bp, 7 predicted proteins | sample CryGeyCG2014_020_FD_62737 | JGI IMG/M metagenome (GOLD analysis project Ga0066637, IMG submission 62737) | Groundwater microbial communities from aquifer - Crystal Geyser CG08_land_8/20/14_0.20 | ecosystem: Environmental > Aquatic > Deep subsurface > Groundwater | place: USA: Utah: Grand County...
AAACGCCGCAACCACCCGTAGCATTGTTTGGTACTGCCGCGTTGCAACCAACATAGGTGTAAGCCGTTCCTCTGGGATCTAGCGGGATTGTTTGCATAAAACCAGCGGTCGCAAATACTGCCGTGCCTTGAGTGGTCGTTGGATAACTCGGGATAGTTTGAGCGTCATAATATAATTCCGCAGCCGTAGCGAGATTCACAATATCGCTCTTTCTTTGGGCGTCGCGCGCTTTGCCGCGAGCTGTATTTAAGGAGACCATAACCACCGCGGCCAAAATGCCAATAATCGCGATTACGACCAAAAGTTCAATCAGGGTAAAAGCTTTTCGGTTTAAAATTTTTCTCAATTTAATTCACCTCCTTTCTTTATTTTGATTTTTTACACACAATAAACTTAAGGTTTGCACCATCCTCCGACAGGATTGTTATTTTCTAAATCAGTACAAATCGTATAAGCAGATAGCGGATCGCCTGTTGGCGTATAAGTATAACCGTCTCCTTCCGCGGCGCAGGCGTTTTGCGGATCGCAAGGCACGCCAGCTGGGAAATACTGATCTAGTCCAGCGTCAGCCAGATCGGCCGGGTATTGCGGCTCGGTTTGATTATCATAATACATTTCCAATCCAGAAACAATATTCACAATATCGCTCTGCCTTTGCGCGTCGCGCGCTTTGCTCCGCGCTGAATTCAAAGAAACCATGACCACCGCGGCCAAAATGCCGATAATCGCGATTACGACCAAAAGTTCAATCAAGGTAAACCCCGTTAGAAATTTACGGCCTCTTGCTTGACGCTTACCATAACCCATTATTTCTAACGGGGTAAAGGCTTTTTTGCTCAAGATTTTTCTCAATTTAATCCACCTCCTCTCTTTATTTTGATTTTTATGATTTTCACGTTTGACATCATCAGGACCTTCACATTTCGCCTCGCGCAGGGAATGAAAATAATAACTTGTCTTATGGTGAAAGACCCAAATTTCTTTTAAGGAAGAAAAAGCGGCAAAATTTTGTTTCTAATATTGGGTGAAAAATGCCATCTTTTTTTCTTAAAAGAAAGTTCACTAGAAAAATTTTTTAAAGATATAATTCGTATTTTTTATCAAGAATGTCAAACGCGAAAGTCCTAATCATCTAGAGAACAAAAATCTTTGTTCCCTACACTTTTACATCGCTCCGGACATATTGTAAATCGGGAGCAGGATCGCGGAAACCATTACGGCCACGCCCAAACCAAGCATAACCATAATCGCCGGCTCAATCAAGGAAACCAAGCCCTTTACCGCCTCATTTACTTCGCGATCGTAAAATTCAGAAAGTTTTTTTAAAATTTCAACCAAGCGGCCCGTCCGTTCGCCGATGCGCGCCATTTGCGCGACAATCGGCGGAAAAATCGTTTCCCGCTTGAAAATGCGCGCTAGAGATTCGCCGCTTTCCACCCCTTCTCGGACGCGCATGCAAGCCTCCCTGTAAATCCAATTGTCCATTACTCCGCTGACGATTTTTAACGCTTCAGAAATCGGCAATCCTCCGGCAAGCAGGGTGGATAAATTGCGCGTGAAGCGCACCAAATAAATCCGTTTGAATAAAAGACTGACTACTGGTATTCTCACTTTTAAAATATCAATTGTTTTCGCGCCCAGAGGATGGCGCGTAAATAAACGGCCGCCGATTGCCAAACCCAGCGCTCCAATTAAAAATGCCCACCAATAATTTTTCATCGCCTGGCTCGTGCCAATTAGCAGGCGCGTCGTAATCGGCAATTGCTGGCCGGATTCAGTTAAAACGCTTGTCAATTGCGGAATCACGAAAATCATCATCAAAACGCCAACCGCAATCATGCCAATAACAATAAAAACCGGATAAATCATCGCGCCTTTAATCTTGCTAGTTAAATCATAGTCTTTTTCAATCTGATCCGCAAGGTAAAGAAGCGTTTTATCCAAATTGCCGCTCGTCTCGCCGGCGCGAATCATTCCCGTATAAAATTCGGAAAAAACATAAGGATACTCGGCCATGGCATTAGATAGCGAAGTGCCCCCTTCTATGTCTTGAATGATATGTTCAATCATATCCTTAAGTTTCGCTTTTTTGGTCTGGCTGCTTAAAATTTGCAAAGCTTGCAAAATCGGCAAAGTTGCTTCAATCATCGTCGCCAACTGCCTAAAAAACATCAGCTTGTCTTTGGCCGTAATCCGATTTAAAAAATTCAAAGACATGCCTAAAACCGGCGGCTTATCTTGCGCTTCCATAGCAATCAAAGTCAAGCCTTGGTCGTGCAAAGTTTGTTCGGCTAAAGCTTTGGTAGAAGCTTCCACAACCCCATCTTGCGTTTCTCCATTTTTATTGCTTGCTTTGTAAGAAAATATCGGCACTTTTTTAATTTTAAATTTTTATTTTAAATATTTACACATCACACCCTAAATTCGGACTAGCGGATAATTTTAAATAAGCCAAGACCGAAGAAGGAAATCTAGCGTTTTTCCCTTTTAAAAGGAAAAATGGCCTGCCTTGCCTTATTTCGGGCGTAAGACATAAAATGATTTTTAGCCCATTTTAGGGATGTTTTATCTATTGTAGGGAACAAAAATCTTTGTTCCCTACCTTAATAAAGACCGAAAATTTTTCGAATCTTGCGCGTAAATCAAAGCATTAGTCATTTCAATTAATCCTTCACGGACCAAGCGCGACAAGGACTTATCCAAGGGCACCATCCCTTCTTCCGCGCCAGTTTGCAAAATGCTTTCTATTTGATAAGTTTTTTGCTCGCGGATCAGATTGCGCACAGCCGAGTTCACCATCATAATTTCGCAAGCCACGATTAATCCTCCGCCAACGCGCGGCAGCAATCTCTGCGAAATAATACCCACCAAAACATTAGCAAGCTGAAAGCGCACTTGATTTTGCTGATGGCTGGGGAAAACATCAATCACGCGATCAATAGTTTGGCTGGCGTTATTGGTGTGCACGGTGGAAAAAACCAAATGCCCGGTTTCAGCGACCGTAACCGCAGTCGTGATCGTGTCTAGATCCCGCATCTCGCCAACCATAACGACATCCGGATCTTCGCGCAGGGCGGAACGCAAAGCGTCAGGGAAAGTATTGGTGTCTTGATATAATTCCCGCTGGTCAATAATGCACTTATCCTGCGTAAAAAGATATTCAATCGGATCCTCAATCGTAATAATATGATCTGGCCGCTTATGGTTAATAAGGTCTAAAAGCGCAGCTAGACTCGTGGACTTGCCATGGCCTGACGGCCCGACAAAAAGCACAAGGCCTTGGGCTAAATCCGTCAATTTCTCTAAAACAGGCGGCAAGCCTAAATCTTGAATCGTCCTAATTTTGCAAGGAATCAAGCGAAAAGCCGCGCTCAAAAAGCCGCGCTGGTAGAAAACATTGGCGCGAAAGCGTGCCTTTTCTTTGAATTCATAAGAAAAATCCACGGATTTTTTTTGAGTAAGCCTTTCCTTTTGTTTTTCATTTAAAAGCCCCAAACAAATCTTTTCCGTATCCGCGGGCGTTAAAACCGCTTCTTCCTTCATTAAAATCAGCTCCCCGTCAATTCTTAATGTCGGATGCCGCCCCACGGAAATATGCAAATCCGAGGCGTTCCGCCGCGCCGTCTCAAGCAGAAGGCGATTGATCACCAGTTGAATGTTATCATAAAAAGCCATAAAGATAAATCAAAAAATATTAAAAAATTTTATTTAAACATTAGTCGCCTTTAGCACTTCCTCCAAGGTAGTTTCCCCGCGTAAAACTTTCAAGATGCCGTCTTGCTTCATATTGATCAAGCCTTTTTTAATTGCCAATTCTTCAATTTGATTTTCCGAAGGCCGAGCAAGCACTAAACTTTGGAAATCAGGGGTCAAAGGGATCGCCTCAAAAATTCCGATCCGGCCGCGATAACCTTCGTTGCCGCAATGCTTGCAGCCCTTGCCTTTGTAAAGAGTCACTTTATTTTGATCAAACTGCATTCCTTCTTTTTCCAAAGCCGGAATTTTTTCCCATTCCGTAAAAATCATTTTGGCAATCTCGGGCGGCGCGGGAAAAGTTTCTTTGCACTCCTCGCAAATTTTGCGCACCAATCTTTGCGCGACAATAATATTGACTGCCGCCGTAATCAAAAATGGTTGGATCCCCATGTCAATCAAACGCGGCACAGCGCCAATCGCGCTATTTGTATGCAAGGTGGAGAGGACAACATGTCCGGTTAAAGAAGCGTGAATCGCCATTTCCGCGGTCTCTTGATCGCGGATTTCGCCGACCATAATCACATCCGGATCTTGGCGCAAAATGGAACGCAAGCCTGACGCAAAAGTTAAGCCTACTTCAGGATGCACTTGCGCCTGGGCAACTCCCGGCATAAAATATTCCACCGGATCTTCCAAGGTCACGATATTAACATCTTCTTGATTTAAAATTCCTAAAATAGAATAAAGAGTTGTGGATTTTCCGCTGCCGGTTGGACCGGTCACAAGCAGGAGGCCGTGGGATTTCGCGATTTCCGCTTTTACTTGATTAAGCCTTAATCCAGACAATCCCAGTTCTTCCAAAGAATATATTTTCGCCCCGCTTTCCAAAATTCTCATCACAACCTTTTCTCCATTGACCGTCGGCAAGGTTGAAATCCGAAAATCAACCGGCCGGCCGGCAAACTCCAAACGAATCCGTCCGTCTTGAGGAATGCGCGTCTCGTCAATTTTCAAATTAGCCAGCACTTTCACTCTGGAAACAACACTTTCGCGAATTTTTCCCGGCAAAGTAAGCGCCGGCCGCATTACCCCGTCAACGCGATAGCGCACTTTCACCGCCTGATCTTCAGGCTCAATGTGAATGTCTGACGCGCCTAGCTCCACCGCGTGCTTAATAATTCCCTGCACGATCTTGGAAATCGGCGCCGCTTCCACGAATTTAACAATTTCTTTTTCCCGCTCGGCCAAAGTTTTTTTTTCTTCAACCTTTTTCTCCACCACTTCCTCCAAAGCGCGAGTCACTTCTTCTTTCAAGCTTTTTTCATATTGCCTTAAAGCGGAATTTAAGCTTGCTTTGTTGGTGATGTAAACTTCAGTCGCGACATTCTGTCTGCTCATCGCGAATTCCAAAGCTTCTAAGGCTTTAAAATCAGCCGGGTCCGCCATCGCCACTTTAACCGCGTTATTATTTGTCCTTTCAAAAGCAACCATGCGGTACGAAATCGCCACTTCTTGCGGAATTAATTTTAGAACCTGCGGCGCGATTGGCCGCGATTCTAAATCAACAAATTCCACCTCTAAAAACTTGCCTAAGGCCTGCACAAATTCTTTTTCCGGCACTAAATCCAAATTGCGAATAATCTGTTCTAACGGCAGATCTGTTTTTTGCGCTTCTTGTTTGATCAATTTGTATTTCTCTGCGTCAATCAGCTGGTCTTCTTCTAAAAAATCCAACAAATTCTTCCCGCCCTCTTTTTTCCCCCGCATCTTTTGCAAGACATTCTTCACGGGACTATCAATTTTTTTTTCTATTTTCATGGAATATCTTGAATTGCAAAATTTAATAACCCTTCCCTTCCTTGAAAAGCGAGGGAGTTTAATTCCCCCCTGACAAGGGGGGTTGGGGGGTTACGTAATGCAAAAATATTTACGGCAATAATTCCCTTAAAGCCAAACCAACGGCGACATCAAAATTCGGCCCCAGCTCTTTCAAAACTTTATTCATTTCTTGAGGCGCGATCACTTTGCGCCAAGGATCCGCGATAACAATTTTATTATCTAAAAATAAAGACAGATAGTTCACAAACTCCGGCAGTTTCGCGCTGCCGCCGGAAAGAATAATTTCGCGCACTGGCTTTCCGCCGCGATTCGCAAAAAGGCTGGAACAATGGCGGATCTTCTCCACAATCACATCAATCACGGGCTTAATCGCGGACGGAATTTCTCCGCCCATTTTTTCGCGGGAAACGCCAAAATCTTTTTTAAACTGCTCGGCCCGTTCAAAACTTACTTGCAAACTCTGCGCGATCGCCCGCGTCAAGCCGTTGCCGCCCATATCCACGCTTAAATTTAATTTGGGAAAACCATCTTCCACAATGCAAATTTCAGTGGCAGTCGCGCCAATATCAACAATCATTGATCCGCCTTCTTCCGCGGGATTGACAAGCGCGCGCGCCAAAGCTAAAGCCTCCGGCTCCAAACCAATTAAATTTAAATCCGCCTTCTTAAAAATATTGCTGTATCTTTTCACAATATTTTTGGGTACGGCGGTTAAAAATACTTCTGCTTCGGAAGAGGCGGAAGCCGCAGCCGCCCTTTGATCCCGAAGAGCGGCCTTGGGCAGAACAATTTCCCAATCCAAAATAATTTCCTCAATCGGAAAAGGAATATAGCGCTTTGCTTCCCATTTAATCGCGCTGGATAATTCTTTTTCCTCCATCTTAGGCAACTTTAAAATTGTCGTAAAAACCGAAAATCCCGGCAGAGAAGCAATCGCGGATCTCCCCTTCACTCCGCTTTCCCGAACAACCCTTTTCAAACTTTTATAAATCTTTTCCTGAACGGCAAAAGAATCGCTGCGAATAATATCGTCAGCCAAATCAATCGCGCCATAAGTCGCTAAATTCGCCGCTCCCTTCCATCGATTCAGTTCCACGATTTTTAATTGAGAAGTGCCAATATCTACGCCAAGAGAGCGCCCTTTTAATTTTGCCCCAAAGAACCCCATTTAATTTGAAAAATTTATCTTGATCTTTATTTTAAATTTGTTTCTTGCCTTTATTTTAACACAAAAAAAATAAAATAAAAATAGGAAAATTTCGTCGTTGCGAGGAGGGCCCCAAAGCCCGACGAAGCAATCTCATGAAAAAGCAAAAGTTTCTCGTCCAAAAATTATCTAATTGATGAGATTGCTTCTGTCTGCGGAGTACCGCTTCCTCGCAACGACGATATGCACTCCGCTTGCGAAAACACTAATTTCATTATACAATAACTTTGCTAATTTGAAAAATATGATTATCAACAAGTTTACTACTAACTTAAAAAGTGTCTTGGTTGTTGCAAATTTCTTGGCGCGCCGCGACAACCAAAGTTATATTAACACGGCTCATTTACTGACCGCGCTTTCCGGCCAAAAAGGAAGCCTGGCTTGGAGAATTCTGCATTATAAAAAACCTTATACCCTGCAGGCTCCCTCTCCCGCGATTATTAAAATAGCGCCGATCGCGAATCAGAAAAAAGAATTCCAGCTTAGAGATTTTCATTTTTCCAAAGCTGGAAAATCCGTGATTGCCAAAGCAGCCGCCATCGCCCGGGAAGGCCGCCATAGTTTTATCGGCACAGAGCATCTTTTGGCCGCAATTCTCGCAAATAAAAACGGGCAGGCTTGCGCTCTTTTGCGCAAAAATAAATTTAATCTTGGCGAGCTGGAAAAACATTTAAACCTTCTGCTGGATAACGCGGCAAAATTATCCGGCATTATCCAGCCTTTTGCCCGAAACAAAAACCGAAAAGTCAAAAAGAGGCTGGATGCTTCCTTTTTTTCTTTCGCAATTGATTTGAATCAAAAAGCCGAACAAGGCGGCATTGATCCCGTGATTGGCAGGGAGCAAGAAATAGAAAGAATGATTCATATTCTTGGCCGCCGCAAAAAGAATAATCCCGTGTTAATCGGCGAAGCAGGGGTGGGCAAAACCGCAATCGCCGAAGGTTTAACTTATAAAATCGCCCAGGGAGCCGTGCCCCCGTTCTTGCGAAATAAAAAAATTATGCGCCTGGATTTAACCGCGATCGTCGCCGGAACAATGTTCCGCGGCGAATTTGAAATGCGCTTAAAAAGATTTTTAGACCAAGCGGAGGCCAACCCCAAAATCATTCTTTTTATTGATGAATTGCATACCGTGATCGGCGCCGGGGCGGCGCAAGGCAGCCTTGACACGGCGAATATTTTAAAACCCGCCCTCGCGCGCGGGTCTTTGCGCTGTATTGGCGCGACCACTTTCGCTGAATACCAAAAATATATTGAAAAAGATCCAGCCTTGGAACGCCGTTTCCAGCCGATTATTATTCGCGAACCGAGCGTTGCCGAAACAATTAAAATCCTCTCTGGGGTAAAGAAAAATTATGAAAAATATCATGGTGTCAAAATTACGGAAGAAGCAATCCAAGCGGCGGCTTATCTTTCTGATCGCTACATCACCGAACGCAGCCTGCCGGATAAAGCGATTGATTTAATTGACGAAGCCGCCTCGGCCGCTAAAATGAAAATCCAGCCGCCTAAAATTATCGCCGCCTTGGAAAAATATGAACAAGAACTGCAAAAAACGATTGCCGAAAAAATTCTGGCCGTCAAGAGCGAAAATTATCGCCAAGCCAGTATTTTGAAACAAAGCCAAGACTTTCTCAATGAAAAAATTTCCAGGCTCAAAGAAAAAATTGAAAAAACGCCCCTGTGTTTTTCCGGGCAAATCACGAAAGAAGAAATAAAATTAATTGTCAGCGAAAACACGGGTATTCCCCTCTCGGCGATCACGATTTCGGAAAAAAAACGGCTTAATGATTTGGAAAAAGTTTTAGGAAAAAAAGTGATCGGCCAAGAAAAAGCGATTCAAAATATTTGCCAATGCGTCAGGCGCTTAAGAGCCGGCCTGTCTTGTCCCAACCGGCCGCTGGGATCTTTTATTTTCTTGGGTCCCTCCGGCGTGGGCAAAACATATTTAGCGCAAATTCTCGCGGCTGAAATTTTTGGCGATATCAAAAACTTGGTGCGGATTGATATGTCCGAATTTCATGAATCTTTTAATGTTTCCCGCTTGATCGGCGCGCCCGCCGGCTATATTGGCTATGAAGAGGGCGGCAAATTAACTGAAAAAATCCGGCGCCAGCCTTATTCAGTTGTCTTGTTTGATGAAATTGAAAAAGCGCATTCTGATGCCTTAAACATTTTGCTGCAAATTTTAGAAGACGGCTATTTAACCGACGCCCAAGGCCGGCTGGTTAATTTTAAAAATACGCTGATCATAATGACTTCCAATATTGGCGCGGCCAAATTAGCGCAAAGCGCTGCTTGGGGCTTTCCGTCTCCAAAAAACCCCAAAGCCGCTCTCCCTTCGGAAGCAGATCTTGCGGCCAAATATGAAACTTCCAAAAAAGAAGTTTTGCAAGAAATTGAAGGCCGCTTCAAGCCCGAATTTTTAAACCGCGTGGACAAAATTATTGTTTTTCAGTCTTTGGATTCCAGCGCCCTTGCTAAAATCGCCGCCTTGCAAATCGGGCAGCTGCAAGATCGGCTGTCGCGCCAAAAAATCTCTTTAAATTTAGATCAAAAAGCAGCCGCGGCTTTAGCCAAACAAGCCTTAGAGATTGACCGCGGAGCGCGGCCACTGCGCCGCCTGATCGCGGATTGGGTGGAAGATCCTTTGGCCGGATTAATCTTATCCGAAAAAATCAAAGCCGGCGGAAAAGTCCGAATTGGCTTGGAAAAAGAAAAAATAGCGCTCAAAATTCAATAATTATGCGAATTAAACATTGGTGCCTGGCAATCGGCCAATTTTGCGCGGACTTAATTTTCCCCAAAAAATGTTTAGGCTGCAACCGTCCGGACAAATGGCTCTGCGAAGCTTGCTACTGGAAAATTAAAGCTTTGCCCCAAGCCCGTCTGCCTCAAGTTTCTCCCAACAAGCTTGTTAACAAACTCATTGCTCCCCTGCCTTATGACGACCGCCTGGTGAGAAAATTAATCACGGCCTATAAATATCATTTTGTGCACGATTTGCGCGCGGACTTGGGACGGCTTCTCGCTGAACGTTTAAAACCGATTTTACGCGATTCAGCCAGTAAAGATTATGTCATTATTCCCGTGCCCCTGCATCCTAAAAGATTGCGCTTCCGCGGTTTTAATCAAGCCGAACTTTTAGGAGAGACCTTGGCGGAAAAACTCAATCTTGCGTTGCGCACAGATATTTTAAGCCGTTCTCGCTACACCAAACCGCAAGTTAACCTCAAAGAAACAATGCGCAAAAAAAATATTCACGCGGCTTTTAGGGCAGAGGCCTGCCCAGGGCTCAAAGACAAAACTGTTCTTCTTTTGGACGATGTGATGACCAGCGGCGCGACCTTGGAAGAATGCGCGAAAGCCATTCGCGCCTCTTGCAAACCCAAAGCGATTTGGGGCGTGGCTGTGGCAAAAGGATGACGAAAAAATTTAGTCTGGCGGGATGCTGGAGTGGTTGAACAGGCCTGTCTTGAAAACAGGTGTGCCGCTTAAAACGGCACCAGAGGTTCGAATCCTCTTCCCGCCGCCAATTTTCAAAATTCGGATTTTGGGCGATTTCTGCCTCGCCCCGCCAGAGGCGGGGCTCGGCTTCGGCAAGGATTTTGAAGGGATTTTTGAAGTCGCAAAATAATTTCTGCCCGCT
>Ga0066637_10003610_pt1 | contig 10382 bp, 6 predicted proteins | sample CryGeyCG2014_020_FD_62737 | JGI IMG/M metagenome (GOLD analysis project Ga0066637, IMG submission 62737) | Groundwater microbial communities from aquifer - Crystal Geyser CG08_land_8/20/14_0.20 | ecosystem: Environmental > Aquatic > Deep subsurface > Groundwater | place: USA: Utah: Grand County...
TTTTCAGTCAAACGGCCGATCTCAACATGCGCGATGCAGTGGTTAACGCCAATGATTGGCACACGGAGCCAAGCCGCTATTGCACGGGCTGCTGTTGCTGCTGTTCGAAGACATGGCCCAAGCCCGGGACCAAGAGAAAACGCGATTAAGTCAACATCTTCTAAGCTGATTTTCGCTTTTTCAAGTGCTCGGTCCAAAACCGCGCGCGCGTTTGCTGCGTGGAACTGCGCCGCGTCTCGAGGGTGGATGCCTCCTTTTGCAGGCACGTAAGTCTTCGAGGCGTTCGCCAGTACCTTGCCCCTTGAGTCAACGATGCCAACACCGAAGGTGTGCGCGGTGCCCTCGATTCCCAAACACAGCATTTAATCCCAGTACTTTTTCTTGGGGGAGATTAATTAGCTACCGCTAACAAAAGCGAAAAATGCTAAAGCCCAGAGTAAAAAAAGCTTTACTCGGTAACGACTTCAGCTATCGCAAATCTTCGCCGCAATTCCTTTATGCGGATCTTTACCTCATCCCCGACGTTGGCGCCGGGCACGAAGACCACGAAGCCCTGCACACGGGCTAATCCATCGCCGCCCTTTCCCTTACTTTCAATCTTGACGGTGTGGACATCGCCCACGTTTATCGGTGCTGGCGGTCCTCGGCTCTCTCTTTCTCTGTACATGTCTTCAACTCCTATTTGTAAATCAACATCTCCGTGAGTGCTCTTAAATATTGCCGTGGTGCAGCGGTCTTTAAAAAGATTCAGTGCATTTATTAATGGAGATTTCATGTTCTTCAAAAGAATTTTCGGTAGAGGCAAACCCCAAGAGCTTAAAATTGAAAGTTTGCCTTTAGATTCTATTCAAGAGCGGATACACGTGCTCGAGAAGGAAAAGTTGACGGAAATCCAACCGAAGCTGAACGCCTTTTTTGAAAAAATCTCAGAGAGGCGGGAGTGGATTCTAGCCGAACTGAAAAATTTGGCTGCTGCCGAGTCGGCGGAAGAAGTTCATCCTGGATTGTACAAAACGGTGGATGAGGCAAAGCGGCTTCTCATCGACAAGCTGACGCGCGCCCTCACCAACATTCGACCACCCGGTGATGCTACCTCCACCGACCTCGTCGCTTTCGATAGCGCTCTGACAAAGTCTGTAAATCTTTCGACCGATGCGATCGTTGCCCATGGCCGATTTGTTGCGCGATTGTTTGCACCACAACTGCATGTGATAGAGTCACGCTTACGAGAGATGCATGGGTTGTCCAGAGATGTGCATACAGCTGTCGAGAAAGTTCTCTCCGAAATCCGTTCGCTGGAAGGCATATCCTCAAAAATCGTGCTGCAAACCGATCTCATCCAACGAGGCGGCAACTTGCGCGCCGATATTGCATCGTTTGAAAAACACATCAAGGAGTTGGAAGAAGCCATTGGCGCCGAAAAAACCCAGCTGACGCAGCTAACAAATAGCGAAGAATTCAGGCAGCTCGAAAGCTTCCAACGCGAGCTGGAGCGAATCGAGCACGAACTCTCCCGCGCTAAAGCTGTGGCAGCATATACAATTTCGAACTTCAGTAGGCCGCTCAGAAAGATGCGAAAATTGATGACGGAAGAAGGACACAAGATGCACAGAGAAACTGCCGAAATTCTCGAACTTTGCATTGAAAATCCGCTGGAAGTATTTTTGTCTGATGAAAGGCTTGCCGCGACGACGACGCTTCTGCAAAAAATGCTGGGGCTAATCGAGTCTGATAAAATAAGCTTGAATGCTCGCGAACGTCGAAGAAAAATCGAGGATGCGCGCTCGCTCCTCACGAACGAAACGCTGACGAAGCTTAGGCAGAACCTCGAACAACTCCGCGCCAAGAGAGAAGCTTTAGAAAATCTCTGCCGAAGTTCACCGCTTTTAAAGAAAAAAGAGGAGCTTGAGCACGCACTCGATAGAAGTGTGTTGGATCTAAAATACGCAAAGACGACACTTGAGGAACTCCGCCGCGACTTGCAAAATAACGAAAAAGAGATCGATAGAAACAAGGGCGAGTTGGAAGAAGCAGCATCTGGCGTTATCGGTGCGACGGTGAAAATTACTTCTTGAAGTCCGTGTAGCCGCACTTGCCGCACGCCCAGCGATTGGCGTGCTCCGCCATGAAAACGCCCGGGCCACAGCGCGGGCAAGTTTGACGCAGGCGCTTTACCTGATCTCCCTCAATCTTGTAGAATTTTGATTTTACCATTGCCCCTTTAGCCACCTTTCTCCTCTCCCTTTACCTTCTCTTGTTTTTCTTTTCCTGCTCCTTTCGGTTTCTCCGTTTGCTTGGCTTCCACTTTTTTCTCCTCGGGCTCGGGCTTCTCGGCTTTTGGTTTTTCGGCTGGTTTTTCCTCTGGCTTGGCCTCCTTTGGCAGACCACGCACGAGTATGTATTTTGGCTCTAGGGCATCAAGCCTCTCCTTAGAGCTGTAAGCGCGAGCAATGCCGGATGCCTCCTGCCCACCGTAGGCCCCGGCTAATTTCTCGATGACAACCAATTCCTCCGCCACGCCAAGCTGAGCCGCCACCTGAGCACGAACGTCCAAACGCTTCGGGGTCGGCTCACCCGCGTGGTCTACCTTGAGCTTTATTTCCACTCGCTGAAACAGCGGGTTCTCGGACTTTTCAATTATCTCCACTTTCATAACAATCCCTATCAATTTGAAGTGGGCACTATTAAACCTGATTGCCAGCGACTACTCAAAAAAGCTTGAGGATGTCACTAATCTCGCGCTTTTTCTCTTTAGTTACTTCCACGAGAACAATTCCCTCTTTCGGCTGACCGTACGCCACAACCGACCCTACCGGGGCCGTTAGGATTGCCGGCAGAGTCGCCAAGTCCTCCTCCCCTTCCACGATGATTTTAACCGGCGGGATTGCGCTTTTTACGGTATCTTGGAGTTCCTTTGTGATTTTAGATGGCGGGTTTATCACGCGCTGCGTTGGGACTTGATAGCTGTCTATCACTTTTATCATTTTTTCTTCCGCTGGAAAACGCATGACTAGAAAGTCCACAATCGCCACATCGGGCTTGATTCCCGCCTCCAAGAAATCGGCCGTCACGTGATCGCCGACCGTGATCAGCCTCGTGGGGCGCAACTTTCGTATGTACTCGAACGCTGTCTTTGGATCAGAAAAAAGTTTTCCAAGCGGGCGCTTCAAGAGCGGCCGCACTTTTTCTGGGAGACTTAACATCAAAACCAACTGAGTTACTTATTTTTGCCATTCGCCTTTCCTTGACCGTTGCCTTGACCTTGAGAACCTTGCTCTCCGTTGCCTTGACCATCCGAGTTGCCCTGCCCATTACCCTGGCCTTGTCCATTTCCTTGATCACCGCTTTGATTTCCTTGCCCATTACCTTGACCTTGATTGCCGTTGCCCTGATCATTGCTCTGGCCTGGTGGCTGTCCGCCCTGCCCTGGTGGCGTTTGGGGTGGTCCCTGCCCTTGGCTGCCGCTCTGGCCCGGCGCCTCACCCGACTGGCCAGGTGGAACCTCGGGCCTGTTCCCGTGACCATGGCCCTCGCCTGGCTCGATTACCCGAATGGTGTCGCTCCCTCTGAACGGTGCGGAACCCCACTTGCCGATCACCGTCAGCTCAACGTTGTCGCCAACGCTCACCAGTTCTTGCACGGCAGAGCGGTCGAACTTCACCATGAGGTCGGGTACGCCATCGCCGTCGTGGTCGCCTATCTCGGTCGGCTGAAGCTCGGCAAACAGGACCCCTTGGAGGAAGATGTCGCCCTCGATGGCCACTGTGCCCACGTCGATGTTCGTAAGGTCGAGGCCACTGGGCAGCTCTATGTAGACGGTTATCCAACGGCCTTGGCTGCGGAGATTGAGGGTATCTGGATCGATGTCGATCGTCGCAGGTATCAAGGTGGCGCACATGGCATCTGCATCCGCTGGCGGTTCCTCGATATTTCCTGCCACATCGCGAGATATGGAGTAGAACTTGTAAAAGCCATGGCCAGCCGGTATGTCGAACGACCATCCGTAGGGCGCCTCATTATCAACACCGAACGAGGTCCAATCGCTCCATGTTGAGTTATCGAGGGAATGGCGGTAGTAGAGCTCAACGCTCGCGATGCCGCTCAAGTTATCCAATGCTGTAGCAGTAACTGTGAAGGGTATCGAGGTTTGCCAGTAGGGCTCAATTGGGTCAACCGACGACTTCGGTGGCTGGGTGTCGACACCCGCGTTCGCATCCGCCGCTGGCTCAAGCGCTTTTACCTTCAGGTAGTCAAAGGTGACTGTGTAGACCGGCGCCACTTTGGTGCGGTTGGCTAAGCACAGGTAAGCGCTCGTGAAGTTCAGCCCGTGTGGGCGGGCCGGCTCAACCAGCTGGCCGTCGAGCCAGACCGTGACGTTTTCGCTGTTGATCTCGATTCTCCAGACGCCGTCGAGTTTTCTGGTCGGCCCTGAAGTGTACATGTGCAGCGCGTCCACGAGTTCCTCGTTCTCAAACTCGACGATATCCTCCCCTCCTCCTAGTGTCCCGATTCCGCCTCCTCCGACACGGCGCTGCAGCATCCATGTCACGCCATCTCGATTAACGCTTGCCGAAACCCTGAGCCAGTCCGGCAGCGAGTGGGGATTTTCGCTTGTGGTGAATCTAGGGAGGATGTAGAATTCGCTCCTGAAGTCCGCGGGAGCATCGTATGTCGGCACGCTCATCTGAACCTCGAAAATCATGCCCCTGCCGAAGTCGAATGGTGATTTCGAGACCGCGTAGATCGCGCCGTATGTGCCTGACTTGGCCGCCCTTGATATTATCTTCAGTTTGCCGTCCGACACCGTGATGTTGTCAAGCGTAACTCCGACCTTGCCAGTCGACCAGGCTACGGTGTTGAGCGAAGCCCCCTTAAACTCGTCGGTGAATATGCTGACAAATGCATTCTCAAGTGACTCGACATTGCCAACGGCATCCGTCGCGGCGCTGTAGAACTCGTAGTAGCCACCGCCTTCGGGTGCGCTGAACTGCCAGCTCCAAGGCGCCTCTGAGTCTACTCCATATGACTTCCACCTGCCCCAGTCCACGTTGTCCATGGAGTATCGATAATAGAGTTCAACAGACGCAACACCGCTCAGCAAGTCGGACGCCGTGGCGGAAACGGTGAATGGCGCAGAATTCTGCCAGTACGGTTCAATCAGAGCCACAGAGGATTCCGGTGGCGAAGTATCGACACCAGCGCTGGCATCTGCTTGGAATTTCTGCACCTGGACATGATCAAAGCTCACGGTATAAACTGGCGCCACCTTGGTGCGCTCGCACAGATGCAGGTAGGCGCTCGTGAATGGGAGTTCGTGCGGCCGGGTTGGTTCGACAAGCTCGCCGTCCAGCCAGACGGTAATGTTTTTGTTGTCTATCGCTATCCGCCATGTGCCGCTCGTCCTAGCCGTCGGACCAGAGGTGTACATGTGCGGTTCTTCCGCGATCTCCACGTTATCGAAAAATTCTTCATTCTCCCCTAGGGTGCCGACCCCGCCACCGCCGCGGCGGCGCTGGAGCATCCAACGCACCCCTTCTCGATCGACGCTCGCGGAGACCCTGAGCCAGTTCGGCTGGTCGTGCGGGTTAGCGGTCGTCGTGTAGCTCGGCGCTAGGTAGAACTCGATGCGAAAGTCGCCCGGCGCGTTGTCAGTCGGTACGGACATTGGAATGTCAAAGACCAGCCCCTTGCTGAAATCAAATGGCGAGTTTGAAACTGCGTAGATTGCACCATACGTGCCCGCTGTTGTCGCTCTAGCGGTCAACTGTAACCTGTCACCAGACACAGCTATGCTTTCATTCTTAACTTTCACCTTTCCAACCGACCAAGTCGCAAAATCCAGCGAGGCGCTTGTGAATTCGTCTGTGAACACTTGCTCTAAGAGTTCGGATTTCCCAGCCCCATCGGTGGCGACGCTGCAGAACTCGTAATAGCCATCACCGCTCGGCGCGGTGAACTCCCATTGCCACGGCGCCTCTGGATCTGCGCCAAACACCGCCCAGTTGCCCCAAGTGACGTTGTCCGGGCTGTGGCGGTACCACAGCGTCACGTCACGCACCCCGCTGAACGAGTCGGATGCCATCGCGGCCACGGTGAACGGGAGAGTTTCTGCGTTTTGCCAGTAGGGTGAAATCGTTTCAACGCTCGAGATCGGCGGGCTGACGTCGATCGCAGCCCGAGCATCCGCGCTCTCAGGGGCTTCCTCGCGGTTCCCCGCCCGGTCAACTGCGATGCTATAAAACTCGTAGTAGCTGCCGCCCTGCGGTGCATCAAACAACCAAGAATAAGGCTCTGAATTATCGGCGCCGTAAAGTTGCCAGCTACTCCAGCTAGAATTGTCGGTTGAGTAACGATACCAGAGTTCAACATTTGTGATCCCGCTGGGCACTTCGCCCTCGACTAACGCTATGTCAGAAGCCGTTGCTTTGATTTTGAATGGAACCATGCCCGCATTCATCCAGTAGGGTTCGATTGGATCGACGGATGACTGAGGGGGCGAGGCATCTGCAAATATCTCAAGCGTGTACTCCGTGCTGTCCCTAACCGCGTACGGGTAAATTATCACCACCCAGAATCCCGACTGAGGTTCGGGCACGCGTATCCACTCCGGCTTCGCGCCCCTACCCGAGTACTCCGCCCCCGGGATCTCGAGTTCGAACTCGTTCGTCTCGTAGTTCCAGCCGACATGCCTGCCCTCTGGGTCGAAGAGGTGGAGGTCGAGATCGCCGTTCTCCCAGTCAAGCGTTGGGGATATCGGCGGAGTGTTCACGTTGAATCCGTAGTAGATGGGTTTGCCCGCGGAGGCCTCTCCAGACACCATGCTTCCCAACTCCACAGGCGTCGCGAATAGGAACGGGCCGACATGCACGGGGATGCTGCCCCTGCCGGCCGAGTCAACCGAGCGGAGGTGGAAGTTTAACAGCCCCGGGTAATCCTGGGTGAAATTGAGCTTTATCGCGTGTTCGGCCCCTCCCATACTCTCCAGTATTTCCGGAGGGATTGGTTCCAGCTCGGTCCACACGCCGTAGAGCGGCCCCATCACCACCACGGTGAACTCTTCCCAGCCGTTGTGCCAGTAGATGTAGGTGTCCTCGCCTATCTCGTCCGCCCAGAATGTTATGGTTTTTGTGTAGTATCCAGGTTTGCTGATTGTTATTCTGTAGCTCCCGGAGACGCGCCCCGTGGTTTTGTCAAACGGTAGCCTGAACCTGGCGTTGAATTCCGGAGTCTGCCCAACGGCGCTCCCGCTCCCGTTTATCCTCACCTCAGCCACCAGCGGTTCTCCAGTCACGGCATCGTAGGCGCTGACCTCGAACTCTATTTGCTCGTACTCGAGGTCGACCAGCTCGAACCCCACACCGCCCGTGTCTCCCTCAAGGGTGCCGGGGATGAGCTGGGAGTTTAAAGCGCTGTCAGTCGAGAACGCAAAGGTGGGTGTGCCGTCCCATGCCACGATGATGGGCTGGGTCACCGTCCATTTGCCCACCTCCGGATAAACATACTTTATCTCCGGCTCTTCGACCACCCCGGCCCCGTTTGCATAACCAATCTGAGCGTCGGCTTTTACCGGGAGTAGCTCTCTTGTGCCGCTCGTGTCGACGAGCACGCTCGCGAACTCGTAGTAGCCCTCAGCCGTCGGGTAGTAATATGCGTCAAGATAGGGATGCCCAATATTATGTAAAGCCGGAAAATTGAACATCCACGGCGGTTCAGTACAGACAACCGTTTCAGTGATTTTGATCCAGTAAGGTGCTCCGACACCTGGGGCTTCAGGAGGAGGAATAATCTCTTCATTACGAGTTGTGGTCAACGGTTGCCAGTCGCCCCAGTTCACGTTGTTGCGGCTGTACCTCCACCACAGCTCCATCCCTCTGATGGCGGTCACGGGCTCGTTGAGCGAGGCTGGCACGGTGAAGAATATGCTGTTGCGCCAGCCGTTCTCGAGCGTGACCGTGCTGATCGTCGAGTCGGTGTCGACCACGAACTTCCACTCGTCCGACCAGAGCCATGTGCCGACCCGCCAGGCGTAGAGGCCGTCCGGGAGTTCCTCCATCTCAGAGAACTCATAGCTGGAGGAAGTCAGCCCGGTTTTCGCGTATGAAACTGGTCCACTTAGCGACAGAGTAACGGGATCTCCGTAGATATCCATCGTATAGGACCAATCGAGCGTCGGGGTGCTTGTTGTAGTGAAACCGCCGTCCACGGGGTAAACCACTTGGAATGGGTTGGGAATCTCGACCCGGAGGTGGGTGGTCTCGCCCCAAGTTCCAAGACCGCTAACAGCTCTTATGTGGAAATACCAAACTCCATCTAGCACGTCTTTAAACGTGGCAGTGTTTTCAACAGTGTCTACAAAGGTGTCTGGTTCAGTGTCGGGCACATCATCAAAAACGTAACTGTACCCCGCAATTCCCCAATAATCCTGAGGTTCCGCCCAGCCGAAGGTGAGCGTCCCATGGCTTTGATACCATTCGCCAGGCATTTGAGTGAGTAGCTCGGTCTCGGGGGCATGTGGGGGTGCATCCACCATTATTGTGCGGGAAAGGGACAAGCTATAGTTCCCGGCACCGTCACCAGCGCGGACCCTCCAGTAGTAAACGCTGTCAGGAATTTGGCCAGCTCCCGGCGCATCTGCATTGGAGTTCATAACCGCGCTGTCAAATTCGGGTGAGCCGAAATTAGGGTCGCCATCGACTTGGACCCGATACCCAGAAAATCCAGAGCTTGGTGCAGGGTCTGTAGAATCGGTCCAGTCAAGCGATACTATCTGTGAACTCACGATCGCTCCGTCATCTGGGGATGAAAGCATCGGAGTTGTCGGCGGGACGGTGTCTATCCCGATGGTGAAGGTAGAGGTGGAGTGCGTGGTGAGGAAATCTCTTTTTGCAACTACGTACCAAGTATGCGTGCCCTCGGAGAGCAGGGAAGAGGTTACTGATGTCACGTCGGGGCCGACGCTTTGGTCCAGGCTACCATCGATGTAGAAATCGTAGCCAGTTAACGGCCACTTGGGGCTGCTACTGGGCTGCCAAGCAAAGGTGGGGGTTGAATCGCTGATCCAGGTATTGTTGGCTGGTGAAACTAGGTCGAAGGCTTTGGGCGGAGCCAGATAATCCTGCAGATACCCCAGGATAAGGGGGTGCATGGCGCTGACGTAGTCTTCTATGTAAGGATTCAATATATCGAAGACGTACTTATAATTAAGATCAGAGAACCATCCTTCAAGGGCCTCGCTAGCCAGCCATGTGCCGATCGTGTACACAATCCCCTTCCAACCGGGTATCCAAAAGCCAAACAAAGCAGCTGCAAAATTGTATAAGTCCTGAGCATATGTGGTTGCATCTTTCAATTGTTTACTTAAAAAGTGAGTTAAATAAAAGCTCGTATAACTTGACAAGCCAAGGGCAAAGTCATCTATAGATGGGTATTTTCCGAAATTCTCGTAATACTTTGATTTAAAATCTTCTAAAAACGTTGGGATGGCCGTTTGGTAAAACCAATTTACATCTGACTCGAGTTCGTTAAGCATTACAAACTTATTAGTTTGCCCCTTGTACTTTTCATCAAGTATTAAATAGTCCTGATTGAAGTACCAGTATTGCACCTCTGAATTTTTATGAAAAGAGATATATTCACTAGTACTTGCAAAAAATACCACTTTACTCCATTTTATCATTCTCTGATATAAAGTATCAGTTTTGTAAAATTTCATCTTATAAAGATAAAGAGAAGGATAAAACTCCGAGAAAGCGAAGTAAAATTCTGGTTCTTCCTCCTCAGGAGGTATCTCGTCCCAGCCGGGTGGTGGCTCCTCCTGTGCTGCGACTAATGAGCCAACAGCGTTCATCAATAGCAAAGAAATAAAAATTAAAGGAACGAATTTAAGTTTAGCGATTTTCACGTGATGTCCCCCATTATCGAGGCGCGATAGTTTTATTGCCCCATTCGTCAAAAATAAAAAGGTAGTTATGTTTAAAAAGTTGTTGGTAGGCTTTATCGTTTTAGTGATGTTAGGGCCCCTGATGTCAATTTGGGCCTCAGGTGCTCCAGCTCCGGGCAAAGAAGGCAGCGCGCAATGGTCCCAGGTTTCAAGCCCGACCGAAAACGTGCTTCTATCAGTTTACATGCTTTCCTCCAACGATGGATGGGCGGTTGGGAGGGAAGGGACCATCGTGAAATGGAACGGCTTAAGCTGGTTAACAATCTCAAGTCCAACAATAAATCATCTTTCATCTATTCACGCTCTTTCTCCGAGCGAAGCGTGGGCGGTCGGGGGGCATGGAACCATTCTGCGCTGGGATGGATCGGCTTGGTCCACGGTTTCAAGCCCGACTGAAAACGTGCTTCTATCAGTTTACATGCTTTCCTCCAACGATGGATGG
>Ga0066637_10003615_pt1 | contig 10376 bp, 11 predicted proteins | sample CryGeyCG2014_020_FD_62737 | JGI IMG/M metagenome (GOLD analysis project Ga0066637, IMG submission 62737) | Groundwater microbial communities from aquifer - Crystal Geyser CG08_land_8/20/14_0.20 | ecosystem: Environmental > Aquatic > Deep subsurface > Groundwater | place: USA: Utah: Grand County...
GAGCCACACGAGGTCACGAAATTTCTTCTCTGAAATTCGGGAACGTATGACATACCGATTTCTTGGCTCCATACAGGCATATCTTACACCTGCGAATAAGTTCAGCTAGTCATGACCCTATTTTTTTCATATCACCTTCAACATACCATCTGACGATTAATGAGGTCTAAGGTTACGGCTGTTCGAAGATTAGGTTCCGGAGTATCCTTGTCCAGGTTGGATACGCGTTTCATTTCATAACGGTTTGGATCAGTGATAAGTATGAACGTAATTGAGGTCAGAGGACTGAGAAAGGTCTACAAGGACAAGGTTGCCGTGAACGGAATCTCTTTCGACGTGGCCGAAGGCGAGATCTTCGGTTTCCTCGGGCCGAATGGGGCGGGGAAGTCGACCAGCATCAACATGCTCGCCATCATACTTCCTCCGACCGGCGGTGATGCCACAGTGAACGGCTTCAGCATCATCAGGGATCGTGACAGTGTCCGAAAGTCGATCGGCCTGGTTTTTCAGGATCCGTCTCTCGATGACCGGCTGACCGCGTCGGAGAACCTGCGTTTTCACGCGAAGCTGTACGGCGTATCGAAGGACCTGTTCGTGGGCAGGATGAGGGAAGTGCTGGACCTGGTGGACCTTTGGGACCGGAAGGACGATCTCGTCCGTACCTTTTCTGGCGGCATGAGGCGTCGGCTCGAGATCGCGCGTGGTCTGCTGCACTATCCGAGGATCTTGTTTCTCGACGAGCCGACCATCGGTCTCGATCCGCAGACGCGGGCCCATCTTTGGGAGTACGTCCTGAGGCTCAAGAGAGAGAAGAAGATGACCATCTTCATGACTACGCACTACATGGACGAGGCCGAATCGTGCGATCGGATAGCGATCATCGACCATGGTGACATCGTGTCGCTCGATACGCCTGAGGCGCTGAAGAAGGGCGTCGGCGGCGACATAGTCACTCTCAGGAGCGAGAGATCGTCAGACCTCAAGATCGAGCTGGAACGTCGGTACGGCCTGAAGGTCGACGACAGCGACGGATCCCTCAGGATCGAGGTGGAGAACGGCGAGACATTCCTGCCGAAGCTGTTCGCCGAGCTTGAAATCAAGATCACTTCGGTCGAGCTGCACAAGCCGACGCTCGACGACGTGTTCCTGTCCATCACCGGACGGAACATCCGGGCAGAGACCGCGTCGGAAAAGGACCGCGCACAGGAGCACATGCGCCGGCGCGGGCATCACTGACCAGAAAGGGAAGAATATGCATTTTTTTCAGACAATTTACGTCATCTGGCAGCGTGAGCTGATCCGTTACCTGCGCGACAAGACGCGCATATTTTCGTCGCTGCTGCAGCCGCTCATGTTTCTGGCCATCTTCGGCGTCGGGCTGCAGTCGACACTGTCGCTGACGGACATCGGATTCGACTTCATCCAGTTCATGTTTCCGGGGATCATCGCCATGAGCGTGATGGGCGTGGCGTTCTTTTCGACCATCTCCACCGTCTGGGACCGCGAGTTCGGCTTCCTGAAGGAGATACTCGTCGCTCCGGTTCCGCGTTCCGCCATCGCGATCGGCAAGACCTTCGGTGCTACGACCATCGCCGCGCTTCAGGCCGTCATCCTGTTTCTGCTGGCGCCGGTGATCGGCCTAAGGCTTTCGGTCTCGACCCTGCCGGCCTTGGCGCTCATCATCGTCCTGCTCGCCTTCTCCATCTCCGGCCTGGGCCTGCTCATCGCCTCCCGAATGCGCACGACCGAGAGTTTCGGGCTGCTCATGCAGGTGCTGGTGTTCCCGATGTTCTTTCTGTCCGGCGCCTTCTTTCCGCTGACGTCGGTGCCGTTCTGGATGTCGGCCGTCGCCCATTTGAACCCGTTGAGCTATGGCGTCGACGCCATGCGTCAGGTGATGCTGTCCGGGCAGGTTTCGGACGTCGTCCTGGCGCAGATAGCGGTCCATTCCGTTCCGGCAGACATCCTGTTTCTGACCGTCTTTTCGGCAGTCATGGTTCTGTTGGCCGTCTTGGCCTTCAGCAGGCGTGAATGAGCCGGAACGTTCGGACAGATTCGGTCTGTCCAACGGACTGTCGCTTATGCCCTTGGGGGGTTGACAAAATCGGCCGTTTGGTGTATGATACTTTCGAGCAAAGCGTACTCGAGGCGGAGATCTGTCGAGTTTCCCCATAGATACGAAATTTGCCGACTTTTAAACAAGTAAGCAACTACTATGACTGGAACAATCCAGAGGTTGACGGATAGGGGATTCGGCTTCATCGCCCAGGAAGGTCAGGAGAAGGAACTGTTCTTCCATTCGACCGCGCTGGTCGGAGTGACCTTCGACGAGCTGGCCGTCGGCGACACCGTCTCGTTCGAGACCGAAGACTCCGAGAAGGGTCCTCGCGCCACCAACGTCCAACGCGCCTAGTCTTTTCAAAAGCAGGAGTCGCTTCGCAATATGCGGGGCGATTTTTGTTTTCGTGCATGCGGGCCAGTTCGGGCGCCAAGTCGGCACTGCCGATGGATATTGATCGTCGGTTTTTTTGGCTGAAGGAGAGGTGGTTGTTGTCCGGCGGTTGCGGTAGAATTTCGACAGTCGAGACATCTATTGCAGAAACCATGCCTATGGAAGGATATCGATCGGAATCGGCCGGCAGGCCGGAGGAACCGGAACCGCCACGTGATGGCCGAATACTGCCGCCGTGGGAAGTTGGATCGGTCGACGGAGGTTGGCTGCTGGAGGAGGACCTGCCTCAGGAAATCGCTGATAGGCTGGACGACTACTCTGCCAGCGTCAAGAAGCTTATGGTCGAAACCTTTGGCCAGCCCGAGATTCCGCCGGAGGTGCTCGCCGATATGGACGACATCCTCAAGTTGGTGGCTGACGACGTGCGACAGAAACGCTACATCGAGGAGATCGACGAGAAGCTAACCAGTCAGCTGCGCGAGCTGGCGGTCAAGGCTTCCAGCTTCGCCGGTAGTCCGAACTTCGTCGAGGTGACCGTCGTGCCCGGGGAATCGTATCAGGTGGTCTACGTCAACGGGCAGGGGGAGACTGTCGAGCGGGCCATGAGCGAGGACGAGATGTCCCTGCTTTTCGATCTGGAGATGTGGGCCGAGGAGTACGGCCAGCTCAAGAACATGGAGTCCTTTCGGGCAGTGCTGGAGGCGTCCAGGTCAGCCGTAGACGAATCCGAGGGCAATTCGGCGGTCAAGATCGAGCGGAAGGTCTTCGAGTCGTACGCCAAGTTCGGCTTCACTCGCGAGCAGGTCTCCAACCTGATCGTCCTGGCCGACGAGGGACGGCAGCCGAGCGAGATGGTGCCTGACGCGATTGGGATCGGAAAGCGCAAGGCTGAGATCATGCGGCAGGTCTGGGATGAGTACCTTAGCTCTGCCAACAAGAGCACTTATATCAAACTGGCTGCGGGTATCGTAGTTTTGGGTGCGGCGGAGGGCATAGCTCCGATGCTGATTAAGGAAATGATGGACAGCGATACGGTCAACACCGCTGCCCTGTGCGGTGCGGGCTATCTCTCCGCGAGCGTCGGCATAGGTTATCTGAAACGGCTGATGTCCCTTAATTTCGACCAGTTCGTCAATGAAGTCATGGAGCAGCCCGGTGGACTGAACGAACAGATAGCTTTCGATCTGTCGTTTCGTCCCGGTGAGCTAATGACCCAGGCCGACAGCCGTGGACAGGTTCTGACTGCCCTGCAGAGAGGTCAGGATGCCTTTCGTGACATTCTGACCAGTACGGCCAAGTTCACGGCGCCGGCGGTGGCGATGGCCGCCACCGGATTGGGCATGATGATGATCAGCGACTGGAGGCTGGGTCTGGTTAGTCTGGCCAGTATGCCGATCATGGTCGCCATCGGACGTCGGGCGGACAGGGCAGGACTTCCGATTTTGGAGAAGACCTACGATAACGAGTCGCAGACCGTTCAAGAGGTAGAAGACCAGATATCAGCCCACATGGAGACGGTACTGTCCGGCGCTCGAGACCGGTCCGGTCGGCACCTGGAGGGACTGCTGCAGAGGAAGAACCTTCTGGCCCTTGAGCAAAGTCGAGTTCGGACCGCAACAAACATGATGCTTCAGGATTTTATGAGTCCGGCCGTTTTCGCGGCCTTGACCGTGGCCGGAGCTGCCATGAAGGCAAGCGGCGCTGGCGAAGCCGGGGGTGTCATCGCCGCCATAATTTATTCGAGCATGTTTCGGAATGCCTTCAGCGGGATCGTCGAACAGCAGAATAGTCTGATCGAGAGTTGTGTGGAGATCACGGAGCTCGAGGAGACCTTCAACGGTTATGCCAAGGAGGAGACGCGGGCCGATGCAGATCGGATTTCGGCTGGCGAGCTGCCGGACCTGTCGATCGACTTTCGGGACGTCACCCTCGACCTGGACGGCCAGCGGATCATCGACGGCGCCAGCTTTTCCGTTCCTGCCGGCAGTGTGACTCAACTGGTCGGTCTGAGCGGCAGCGGCAAGACGACACTCATGAAGATCATGGCTGGCTACTATCGTGCTTCATCCGGCGAGGCTAGGATCGGAGGTGTGCCGGTAGGCGACGTCAAGAAGACCGGTCCGGAGTCGATCTATACTCGCTTGGCCTATCAAGGTCAGACGCCCTACGTCTTCGAGAGCGGTACGCTGCGCGACAATCTGACTTTCGGCAATCCGGATGCTGACGAGGAGATGATGGCCCAGGTCGTGCGGGAGCTTCGTCTCAAGCGGTTCATTACCCGCAAGGGCGTGAACTTTGACGGCAGTGCGGTTGGGGTGTCGGGCGGTGAGCGAATTCGGCTGGCCCTGGCCCGGACGATCATCAAGATCCGGTCGCTCAAGAATGGCGGCATCGTCTTTCTCGACGAGCCGACGGTCGGACTGGACGAGACCAACTGGCGGGAAGTGGCCCGGGTTCTGAAGGAGGAGAAGGCCTGTTCGCCGAACATCACCTACGTGGTCGTCAGCCACGAGCCGGCTTTCGTTCAGGCCCTATCCGAAGGCCAGGACGGCCAGCCGGCGTTGAAAGTCCGGACCGTGAACATCGAGGACGGCAAGGTCAGGGGACTCGACAAGCCGTCCGACTAGACTAATTTTACGTTGATTTCGGACCAAAAAAGTCGATGATACCTTTCGTGTCGCAAAAAACAGCAGTCGATTCCGGTCCGCATCCGTTCGGTAGGCCGTTAGGTCTCCTGCTTCTGGTTCTCTACAAGGGAGTCTGGGGTTTGATGGAAATCGTCGCCGGCACGTTCGTCGTATTCTCTCATCGTATACTCTCCGGTGAGCTGACCGAAGACCCCCAAGATTTGTTAGCTAATTGGATCTTCTCTCATGTCGGCGTGGCGCAGGCACATCGCATCGGGGCGGTGATCGTCCTCCTCGGCGCCATCAAGCTGGCCATTGCAGTCGGGGTCTGGTACAGGTCGTGGCTCATGCGAAACGTGTCTTTGGTCTTCTTGGGCGTTGCGGCAGCCTTCGGAATATACGAGGTCGTGGTCAGCTTTACTGTCTTCCGTCTCGCGGCGCTGCTGGTCGATCTCGTCCTCATCTACTACTTCTGGCGGGTACTGCCCAGACACCTGCACGACGGGACCGTCTCGTAGTCCAGTGCATGCAATTTTTGCGGTTTTGTCGGTCGCATTTTTAGGTTCAGCTAGTTTTACCCGCCATCGTTTCGATGGTAAACTTTTACGGTAGTTCCAAACAGTTTCAGGTACTTATACCTATGCGTAGCCATCAGCGCGGATTCACCCTCATTGAATTGCTCGTATTCATCGCCATAGTCGCCGTTCTCGGGGCGGTGATTTTTGTGACACTCGATCCGCTCAGTCGTTTCAGGGATGCAAGGGATTCGCGCAGATCCGCAGACGTGAATGCCATTCTGTCGGCTATCAGGACGAGTCAGGTCGAAGGTGACGGGTCTTCTGCTCTGCTTGTCTCTGGCCTGACCGCCGATGACGTCTACATGATCGGTACGGCCTCGGCCGGCTGCGACGACCAAAACGCCGCCTGCGATACGGTCGTCACTTCCGATGCGTCCTGCGTCGATCTGTCCGATTTGGCCAGTGCAGGTTATCTGCAGTCGATTCCGGTTAGTCCTGAAGGTTCCGTAGACTGGTCCCCGAACGCGACCGGCTACACCCTGTCTCGTTCCGACGTCGGAACCATTACCGTCCGGGCTTGCGAGTCAGAGAACACGTCCGAGATCAGCGCATCTAGATAGGGACGAAAGGGGTAGGTCCTGTTTGGAAAGGCAAGGATTTTTCGGTAAATTGGTCCCTGTCTACGAATGGAGTTGAAGGGGTTTGGTTTAGTATGACGTGAAGACTAAAAAACACCGCCCGATGGGGACGGCGTTTTTGTCATCTGCGGAAGTTTCGAGATTATGTCCGTTTCGGCGTCGCTATTCGGTCGTGACCGGACGGACGGCGCCGGGCAGCAGGTCTTCGGGCGTGATCCACTCGACACCGGGGATGGCGTTGCAGGCTATGGCCTCGTAGCGGACGTTCTCGCCGGTGATCGGTTCGCCGCCGTACGGATACGACCAGAGTACGTTGTCGGAGACCGTGCCGGCCGTGGAGCGGCAGCCGCCGTTCTCGCTGTACGGGCAGGTGCCGAGGCTGAAGGTGCCGACCCCTTCGCACTGCAGGCGCATGGCCTGTTCGGTCCATATCGAACCGATGTAGTCCTCGCAGTGGCTGCCGGTCGATATCATGTTGCAGCTGCCGCGCACCAGGTTCGACGGATCGACATCTTCGATCAGCGGCTTGACGTCATCCTGGTAGTCGATGGCCTGGTCCTCCGGCAGGCCGTCGGAGCAGCCGCTGCCGATCAGGAGAAGCATCGGCAGCAGGAGCAGTGCGGCGATTCCCGTTTTCATAAAGTGTAGATTTAGGCTAGATTTACGGCGTCAGTATATCGTCGTAGCCGGGAGGCGTACAGCCTGAAGATGTTCAAATAAGCATAAGCAGGGACATTTTATGCATCGTAACGAAACTGTCGGTCTCCATTCAATGGAGCGCGAACAAAAAGTCGAACGTGAGTTTCATCGTTCGCCAGCGGTCAGACGGTTGCTGGTCAGGTCGTTGGACATCAGGTCAGTGCGCCGCAAGTGCACGGAGACGGCGCGGTTGATGATCGACTCGAAGTAAACGCGTGAGGTTGACAGGCGTGGCTGGCAGGATCGGCTTCCGTTGGCCGAGACGGAGTTCGAGGATATGCAGCCCAAGCTGGACGAATTTGCGGCGACAGCCGAACTTCTGTCGGAAGATGATTTTGACCGGCGGTTCGGGGAGCTGCGCGCAGAGCTTGACGGCATTTCAACCCGACTGCACGGCTACGAGAACCTGTCGTGGTGGAGGGGTCGCGATAACGATTTCCCCAGTTTCTTTCGGGATATCAGGACTGTCGAAACAAATCGTGAGTTCGTGGAGAGTAAGGTTTTGCAGTGGCTGCCGCGCAAGGCCGAGGTGGGGCGTATCCTAGCCATTGCTCGGGAGATGCACCGGCGGGCCGGAGGCGACGACGCACAACCGATCCGCATCGTGGACGTCGGCGGGGCGAACGGGGCATTGGGCAAGCTGATCGTGGATATGGCCGGGAAAAACGGAATTGACGTCGAATATACCGTCGTCGATCCCGACAATCAGATCGTCTCTCAGGCAGAGGAGGCCTACGGAGACGAGATGTCGTTTCTCGTCCGTTCGGCCGGCGAGTTCGCCGAGGAAGTGAATGCGGGCGATACGGAAGCGGCCGAGCGCATGGCGCGCCGTCGTGCGCTCATCGAATTCGATCAGCGGCGATTCTTCGACTTGGGCGGCGTCGTTGACCTGCTTCAGGACCGACTTCGGAACGGGGAGGAAGTCGAAGGCAGTGTCCTCGATGACTTCCGTCTGGCCTGGAAAGAGGACTTTCAGCCCGTGCCGGAGGGTTTTCTCGGACCGGAAGGGAACGAGACGCTTAAAGATTGGGTCGGCGGCTCCAAACGAAACGACTGTCTGGATCTGCTCGTACGCTGGTTCGACCGTCAGCAGCAGGAGGTCGCACGGCTGACGGAAGCGGTCGAGGAGAGCCTGGCCGGGACTCCGCCGAAGTTCGATTTGGTCATCAACTCCTGGATGCCCCATAATCTTGACTTCACCGCCGATCTGCGGGCCATGAACGGGGCGGCCATACTCTACGCCACGGCCCTCGACGGATCCTCGGGCATTCAGAGTTCGGATCAGGACTACGTCATGCACGACCGTGAGCCGGAGGCTGTGGGCGAGGAGTACAGCTACGCTCCCGGACGGAACTACCGAATGCATTCCGGCTGGGTGGGCCCGACGCCAAGGCGTACGGTGGGAATTAAGCCGTTCAGCAACGGCATGGTGCTGGAGATGAAGAGAACGTACTTCAGTCCACCGTCGCCGGATGACTTTTCCGTGGCCGACCTCGATCTGGGCCGGGAATATCCGTGGAACGGCGGTAGTGGCGAGCTGACCGCGATTCCGGATCCGGTCCCGCTGCGCGAGCAGCAGGATGATTACGGAAACTACCGGTCGGACCTGGGGGAACAGGCCAAAAGTCTGGAGAAGTCGTTGGACGCACGTTTTCGCTGAACAGTTCGGTATGACTGACGAGACGAAAGAACTGAAGGCCGCTCGGGCCCTGAATTGGATCGTCGATTTGTTGGAGCAGCGTGGGGTTCCGTATCAAATAACAGGTGGTTTGGCGGCCAGGATCTACGGTTCGACGCGGCCGCTGGCGGACATCGACATCGAGCTGCCGGACGGCTGGCTGGAACGTCTGGCGGATGAGGTCCGGCCATACGTCGTTTTTGGTCCGGCACGGTATCTCGACGAGACTTTCGACCTGCCTCTCATGACGCTCGACTACCGTGGGCAGCTGATCGACCTGTCGGGAGTCGAATCGACCCTCACGTGCAATCGGACCACGAGGGAATGGTCTTTCGACGGTTCGGATCTGAACAGGTCACGGGTCGGTATGGCTTATGGACGGCAGGTGAGGGTGATCGGACGGCGGGAACTGATCGAGTACAAGAGCAGCATCGCCCGTGAAGTCGATCTGGAGGACGTGCGGCAACTGGCTGCAGCAGCCAGTGCGTGAGGCCGTTTTTAGGCTTAGGCCTTCCACGGGAAGGTGTCGCGTCGGTCAAAAAAAGAGCTCCCGGAAGAGAGGGGGCTTTTTGGTTTGGAGTGCCTGCCGGGACCGGAAGCGAGCCGTCTCAGGCAGGTTCTTGCGGTCGCATAAAGACGTACATGTCACCCTGGGGTCGATCGGACTGCCGGCGTTCCCATGATGGATCCTCGACACCGGTCCGGGTCAGAACGATGACGTCTATATCTTCATCTTTCGTGACCCTCGCCTCTCAACAGTCGGCCTCTAGTAGGACCGTACGGCAACAGCCAGTCAGGAAGTCGGTAAAGTTGAAGACTGGTGTGCTTATGGAGCTTGCTTCACCACAAGTTACTCTGCCTGCGGCGCAGTGCCCGTTCGGGCCTAGCTCTACCACCAACATGCCGTTCAGTCTCATCATGACCCGCCGTAACAAGTCATCTAAAGTCGTGTAAAGATGTGACATCTTATCGCCTCCCGTCGGCCGGTTTGGGGTCGATCAGCGTTAATTATGCAGATCGGGGTTGTCAAGTCAACCCGGATCGTAATTTCAGGCGGCTTTTTCTTGGTCTTTACAAAAGGCGGTCTGACTGCTAGGTTGGTTCGTTCCCGAACGAGATGTTCTCGCGGGGCTTTACACAGAATGGAGGAGAGGTCATGTGTCAGGTGGAGCGACAGTCTGAAACGACGTCGGAGACTGGGATCGTTGACAAGACGGCGGAGATCGCCGTGACCGGACATGAGGAGACGGTCAGACACTACGGCTGTTCGGTGCGCGTCTACGAGCTGGTTGGTGGAAGGTGGATGTACGAGGCATTGAGTCGTCCGTCTGGTGGTGAGCCGCTGGTGCCGGATGACGGCAGTAGCTTCTCGGGTCGGCGTATTGCAAAACTCGAAGCCTTTCGGCGTATCGAGGCGTTTTTTCCCGAACAGCCCATGATCGTCTGGTTGTCTTTCAGGCATCTAATGAGGTGTTTCAGTGATCCGCAGTTCGACCCCGACAGGCTGTCGTGGCCCAATGTACTGTTTTTCCTTCGTCTGTCCGACATGGTGGGGAGTGAGAGCGAGCGGTCGAACAGGTTGACGAGTCTGGTTGAGCGAGCAGAACACGACGGGCGGGCCGTGGTCGGTCAAGGAGACGGCAGCCGGCTCATTTTGGGGGACCTGGGTGACCTGTTGGTAAGAAACGGGGCGATGGCCGTCAATCCTTGGTCTGGTGGCGATGACTTGAAGCCAATATCGCTCGGCGATTTGGCCTTCATGCG
>Ga0066637_10003616_pt1 | contig 10376 bp, 13 predicted proteins | sample CryGeyCG2014_020_FD_62737 | JGI IMG/M metagenome (GOLD analysis project Ga0066637, IMG submission 62737) | Groundwater microbial communities from aquifer - Crystal Geyser CG08_land_8/20/14_0.20 | ecosystem: Environmental > Aquatic > Deep subsurface > Groundwater | place: USA: Utah: Grand County...
TGCTCCTATTGCCCAAAGAGTCGGCGCTTATTTAATGGGCGATATTGCCCATACAGCCGGTTTGGTCGTTGCCGGACTTCAGCCGTATCCTTTTCCGTATTGCGATGTCGTTACGGCGACCACTCATAAGACTCTCAGAGGAGCTCGCGGCGGCCTGATTCTTTCCAAAAGTAAAGAGATAGCCGATAAAATTGACCAGGCCGTTTTTCCCGGTTTGCAGGGCGGTCCCTTGCAAAACGAAATTGCCGGCAAAGCGGTTGCTCTGAAAGAAGCCAGTCAGACAAGTTTTATTAAATACCAAAAACAGGTGCTTAAAAACGCCCAAGTTTTAGCCGAGACGCTTTTGGAAGAAGGATTTGATTTGGTTTCGGGCGGCACGGAGAATCATCTTATTTTAATAAATTTAAGCAAACTTGAATTTTCCGGCAAGAAAGCTCAAGAGGCCTTAGAATCGGCCAATCTTTATGTTAACCGCAACGTTGTCCCCAATGAACAACGTTCAAAATGGGAAACTTCAGGAATTAGGATAGGGACGCCGGCCGTAACAACCAAAGGATTAAGAGAAAAGGAAATCAGGCAAATCGGTCTTTGGATTAGCCAAATTCTAAAAGACATTAACAATCAGTCACTACAGCGGAAAATTAAGAAAGAGGTCGTTAAATTGGCTAAAAAATTTCCTGTTTTATGAATTTACGAACAAAGGACATGCCTTTCGACCACGTCCTTTGCTTCGCAAAGGGCGTGGAATCTCGATGCACGCCCTTTATTCGGACGCTTTTTGCTCGGAACCATGTCCGCTTGTATTTCTAGGCCGCTGAAAGACACTCGCCTTACTTTCTTAATCGCTTGGTAATTAATAAATGAAAATTATTGACGGCAAAAAAATAGCCGACCAGATTTTGGACGGTTTAAAGAATGAAATTGACCAAAAAAACCTTCAGCCCTGCTTAGCGGTTATTTCAATCGGCGATGAGCCCGCCTCTCTTTTATACGTTCAGAAAAAAGAAGAGGCGGCTCAAAAAATCGGGATTAAAATTAGAAAGCATCATTTGCCCGAGCGAACCTTAGAAAAAGAAATTTTGGGCCTGATTGATTCTTTGAATAAGGATAGCCGAATCAATGGTGTTTTAATTCAATTGCCTTTGCCAAATCATCTGGCGGCTGATAAAATTATTCAGGCGATTGAACCAACTAAAGATGTTGATGGTTTTATTAAAGAAAGTCGTTTTGAATCGCCGTTTATTTTAGCTATCTGGCAGGCGCTCGTGGCCACCGGACAAGAATTGAAAAACAAGAAGATTGTTGCTTTGGTTAATTCCGATATTTTTGGCCAGGCCTTGAAATTATACTTAAAAGGACTGTCAGTTGATTATCTGATTGGTTTCAAAAATGAGTTTATTGAATATCTGGAAAAAGCTGATATTGTCGTTACCGCTCTTGGCCAATCGAATCTGATTAAAGGCGAAATGATTAAGCAAGGAGCTATTTTAATTGACGGCGGCATTAGCCGAAAAGATAACAAAACAATGGGCGATGTTGACAAAGAAAGCGTTCAAGAAAAAGCCGGCTGGCTGACGCCGATACCGGGCGGAATAGGCCCTTTGACCGTCGCCTTTTTATTGAAAAACGTTGTTTTGGCCGTTCAAAGGGCGTAGTCGGACGACCCTTTAAAGAGCGTATAAAAAATGAACGCCCCGGAAACAAATTATGGAATACCAACCAGTCATCGGCTTAGAAATTCATGCCGAGTTGAAAACAGCCAGTAAGATGTTTTGTGATTGCCTGAATGATCCCGAAGCCAAGGAGCCGAATATTAATATTTGTCCGATTTGCTTAGGCCATCCGGGCACTTTGCCGGTCATCAACCAGAAGGCGGTTGAATTTGTCATCAAAACAGCCCTGGCTCTAAATTGCCAAATTCCTCAATCGGCCAAATTTGATCGGAAAAACTATTTTTATCCTGACTTGCCCAAAAATTACCAGATTTCCCAACTCTATTTTCCCTTAGCTGTCAAAGGGTTTTTGGAAATTAACGGCCGAAAGATTAAAATCAAGGAAATTCACTTGGAAGAAGATACCGGCAAGCTGATTCATCCTCAAGGCGCCGAGTATTCCCTGATTGACTTTAATCGGGCCGGAGTGCCCTTAATGGAATTAGTTACCGAACCGGCTCTCAATTCCAGTCAGGAAGCACGTCATTTTGGCGAAGAATTGCAGTTAATCCTGCGCTATTTAGGAGTTTCCGAAGCCAATATGGAAAAGGGCCAGATGCGTTGCGAAGTTAATATTTCTTTGAAGTCCAAAAAGGGCGAGTTAGGGACTAAGGTAGAGATAAAAAACCTTAATTCTTTCCGGGCAGTTGAGCGGGCCGCTGATTATGAAATTAAGAGGCAGGGCGAGTTATTGGATTCCGGACAAAAAATTATTCAAGAGACCAGAGGCTGGAACGAAGCTAAACAACAAACTTTTTCTCAAAGAACCAAAGAAGAAGCTCAGGATTATCGTTATTTCCCCGAGCCAGATTTGCCTCCTTTAAGCAATCCAGCGTCTGTCGTTCAGCGTTTATCGGCTGGTTTGCCGGAATTGCCTTCAGCTAAACGTCAAAGATTTATCCAAGAATACAAATTGCCGCCGACTGACGTTAATGCTTTGGCAATCAACAAAAACTTAGCCGATTATTTTGAACAGATTGTTTCTGAATTAGAAACGTGGTTGAAGATAAAGTCGATTAGCGAGAAGCAACCCTTAATCAAACTAACGGCTAATTATCTTTTAACTGAATTGCAAAAATTATTATTAGCCAACAAGGTTAGAATTGAGGATTGTCAGATTAGTCCGGAAAACTTTGCCGAGTTTATTACCCTCATTCAGCAGAAAGACATTTCCAGTTCGGCCGCCCAAAAGGTTTTGGAAGAAATGTTCCAAAGCGGGGCTGACCCTTCACATATTGTTGAGGACAAAAAGTTAAAACAAGTCAGCGGCGAAGAAGAACTGACCAAAATAGTTAACCAAGTCATTAAAAAAAATTCCCGGTCGGTTAAGGATTATCAGTCAGGCAAGGAAAATGCCTTGCAATTTTTAATCGGCCAGGTCATGGCCGCCAGCCAAGGGCAGGCCAATCCGGAAGTGGTTGGGGAAATCTTAAAGAAGAAATTAAAGGTCGTAGAATAAATTTAGTTAAAAAACTATGGTTAATCCGGAAAAACAAATTAAATTAGGGGAAATTGATCCAGATTATAGGCGAAAGCTTAAAGAAGGTCAATTTAAGTTTTCCGAAAAAGAAAAGGCAAAAAAAATGGAAGAGGGGATGAACGAAGAAGAAATAGAAGAGAAGGAAAAAAATGTTATTGCGAGACAGGGATTAGAGCATCAAGGAACGCCAAAAGAATATGAGATAGAATCTGAAAAAGGACAAGCGGATAAGAAGATGTCTTTTGAAGAATATAAAAACCAGCAGGAAAACAAATTTCAAGAAGCGCTGAAAGCGGCTCGCAAAGAGAAAGATGCGGCTTATGAGGACAAGGAAGAAGAGGAATAAAGAGCGGCCGCTTAAAGAAAATCAGCAATTATTTTTTTAGCCTCGGGGTAACTTTTAACCCAAATAATTCTTTTGTCTCTTTTGAACCAGGTCATTTGGCGACGAGTGTATTGACAGGTACGTTGTTTGATTAATTCTTCAGTTTTTTCCAGAGATGTTTTACCCTGGAGATATTGAATGGTTTCCTGATAGCCAATACCCGATAAAGCCGGCCAATGGGGAGAGTAATTTTGAATTAATTTTTCAACTTCTTCAATAAGACCAGCCTGAATCATTTTTTCCACTCGCTGGTCTATTTTTTTATTAAGCGTTTCTTTGTTTAGTTTCAAACCGATTTCTAAAACATTAAAAATGGGTTGGCCCTTTTTCCTTTGTTCGGAGAAAGATTTTTTGGTGAGCAGACAAACTTCCAGAGCCCGGATCAACCTTCTTTTGTTATTCTGGTCAATCGTTTTGGCGGTCAAAGCGTCTAATTTCTTCAGTCGGTTAAAAAGTTGTTGGTTGCCCAATTTTTCTAATTTGTCCCTTATTTTTTTATTTGGTTTGACTTGAGGAATTTGCAGATTATCAACAACAGCTTGAATGTATAGTCCGGTGCCGCCGACCAAAAAGGGAAGCCGGCCTCTTTTCTGAATATCTCTAATAGTTTTGACGGCCAGTTTTTTGTATTGAGCTAAGGTGAATTCTTGATTAGGCTTAACGATGTCAATCAAATAATGGGGAATACCGGCCATCTGTTTTTTAGTCAATTTGGCTGTGCCGATGTCCGTTCCTTGGTACACTTGTCGTGAATCAGCGTTGATTATTTCGCCGTTAAATTGTTTGGCTAATTTAACTGCCAATTCGGATTTGCCCGAAGCGGTCGGGCCAAGAATGACAATTAAATTGTTCTGTGGATAAATTGTTCTTGACATGAATCTGGCGATGCAATAAACTTAATATATAATAGTTCTTTTTATGACTCTTTAAAGGACTTTCTAAAAGAAAGTGAGCGAATAATCCGCTCATAAAACATAGAGAACATTTTTATTTAGCGCAGCCGGAGCCCCCGCTTCCAATAGGGTCCCAAAATAAAAGCGTCATTTGCTAGACAAAATTCATTAAACAAATTAGACGCTTTTTTTATTTGCGGAAAATTTCTTCGGTAATTTTATTAGATCTAAAATAATCCTTTTTCTTCTTTTCTTTTCTTTGGACGGGACATCATCTTTTATTTTGAAGGCGGCGGTCCCGGGACGAGGCGAATAGACCGCCGCATAAATTTGAGAAAAACCGATTTCTTTGATTAAATTAGCCGTGTTTTGAAACTGCTTTTCTGTTTCGCCGGGGAAGCCGACGATAATATCGGTTGATATTTGGGCTTGAGGCATAGCCCGACGTATTTTTTTAATTAATTTTTTGTAATAACCAATAGTATAGCCCCGGTTCATTTTTTTAAGAATCTGGTTATCGCCTGACTGAACCGGCAGATGAATTTCCTTGGGAATCTTATTGCTTTGAGCGATTGTTTTAATTAATCTGTCGGACATATCCTTGGGGTGACTGGTTAAGAATTTTATCTGGAATTGACCGGAAAGACCATCGATTAGTTCCAGCAATTTAGGGAAATCAACTTTTTTGTATTCCTGATTATCTATTGTTTGCCGTTTGCTGATATAGCTGTTAACGTTTTGACCCAATAAAGTTATTGCCTGACAACCTCTTTTGACCAAATTTTTTGTTTCTTCAATTATTTCCAAAGTTGGTCGGGAGTATTCCCGTCCGCGGGTATAGGGGACGACGCAGTAAGAGCAAAAATTATTACAACCGGTCATAATCGGCAGCCAGGCCTCTTTCGGGGATTGGTTTTTAGGCTTAATTTCTAAATCAGCTGCGGGCCAAATTTCGTCAACTTGCCCCCGAAGCTGTTTTCTGTCTTTAAATAGAAGGCAGCCGGTTAAAACAAGCTTAGCCCGAGGGTTGGCTAAACGAATTTGTTTCACTTTGCTATAGACGCGGTTAACGGCCGATTGCCTGATTGAACAAGTGTTGATAATAACTAAATCAGCCGCCTCTGTTTGATCGGTCGGCTGATAGCTTCTTTTTTCCAGTTGAGCGGCTATTCTTTCCGAATCGGACTTATTCATTTGACAGCCGTAGGTGATAATCTGATATTTCATCTTGTTTTGTATCTTATCTGAAAATATTGTATAATACAAGCAATGGAAAAACCTTATTTATCAGTAATTATCCCGGCCTACAATGAAGAAAAGAGAATAAGCAATACTCTTTTAGAGATTGACCGTTATTTGTCCCGCCAAGATTATTCTTCGGAAATTATTGTGGTTAACGACGGCTCATCGGATAAAACCGCTCAAGTCGTCAAAAATTTTACTAACCTGATTAAAAATCTTAATTTGATTGACAATCAGGAAAATCACGGCAAAGGTTGGGTGACGAAACAGGGCATGCTGGCCGCTCAAGGCGAATATCGTATTTACGTTGATGCGGATAACGCTATTTCCTTGGACCAGATTGAAGGTTTTTGGCCCTATTTAAAGGAAGGCTATGATGTCATTATCGGCTCAATCGAAGTCAAGGGGGCCAGGGTTGAAGAGGGAGCCGCTTGGTACCGGAGAGCGCTTGGCAAATGGTCAAAATACCTTATTCGTTTTCTGACTATTTGGGAAATTCATGACAGCCAGCGCGCCTTTAAGCTTTTTCCGGCCAAAGTAGCCGAAAAAGTTTTCGCCCGTCAGACCCTTGAACGTTGGGGATTTGATTTTGAAATATTGGTTATTGCCAAGAGTTTGGGTTATCGCATTAAAGAATTGCCGGTAACCTGGATAAATCCGGGCGAAAGCAAGGTTACTCTGAAAAGTTACTGGCGCACCTTTAAAGAATTGTTGAAGGTTAAGTGGAATCTAATTAGGAAAGTTTATCATAAGTAAATGATTAAGAAGAAAAAAATTCCAACTGAATTGAGAATGGATTTGGTTTCTAATGACTGGGTCGTTATTGCTACCGGCCGAGCTCGCCGGCCGGAAAGTTTTATTAAGCATAAAAGGATTCAGGAAACTGTCTCGCCCAAAGATTGTCCTTTCTGCCAAAAAGAAATTTTGGAGAAAGCCATTGCTGTTCATAATAAGCCGGACGGTTCTTGGTTTGTTATTTCCATCCCTAATGATTTTCCGGCTTTTGCCAAAGGATTCAGTCTCAATGAAAGGAAAGATGGTCCTAATCGAATCATGGACGGGGTAGGCTATCACGAGGTCATTATTACGGCTGACCACAAAAAACAAATGGCCCAATTTACTCCTCAAGAAATAAAGATGGTTATTGACGTCTATCAGGAAAGATATTTAGACTTGATTAATAAAAAATTCATTAAATACGTTTCCATCTTTCATAATCATGGCCGCGAAGCCGGCGCTTCGGTGGCTCATCCTCATTCGCAATTAATCGCTATTCCGGTAATTGACCCGGATTTGAGAGACAGTATTGACGGCGCCGAATCATATTATCGCAGCCAGGGCGAATGCGTCTATTGCCGGATGCTTAATTGGGAACTTAAAGAAAAACGGCGGATTATTTATCAAAACGAAAAATTTGTTGTTCTTTGTCCTTTTGCTCCGCAGGTCTCTTTTGAGGTCAGGATTTATCCTAAAGAGCACCAGCCCTATTTTGAGAAAATGGGCGAAGACGATAAAAAACTTTTTGCCCAAGCCCTTCAAAAGGCCTTAAGCAAAATCCATCGAGGCCTGAAAGACCCGGCTTACAATTTCTATATCCATACAGCCCCAATTGATGGCGAAACCTATAACCATTATCATTGGCATTTGAACATTTTGCCGAAAACAGCTGTTTGGGCCGGTTTTGAATTAGCCGTCGGTATTGAAATTTCAACCATTGAACCGGAAAAAGCGGCCGAGTTCTTGAGAAAACAATAATTGAATTATATGGAATCTCTTTTATCAATCGTTGGCTCTTTTATTATTGAAACCATCTCAAGGTCCGGCTATCTCGGCATAACTATTCTGATGGCTTTAGAAAGCGCCTGCCTGCCCATCCCTTCGGAAATTATTATGCCTTTTTCCGGTTTTTTAGTCTTTGAAGGCCGTTTTATTTTCTGGTTGGTTGTTCTTTGGGGGGCTGTCGGCAATTTAATCGGCTCCGTTATTGCTTATTTAATCGGTTTTTATGGCGGCCGTTCTTTGATTAAAAAATGGGGCAGATATTTTCTGATTTCGGCCGGGGACTTAGAAAGAGCCGATCGCTGGTTCAATAAATATGGCCAGACAGCTGTCTTTTTCAGCCGTCTCTTGCCGGTTGTCAGAACTTTCATTTCTCTGCCGGCCGGCATCAGCCGGATGAATTTTAAAAAATTCTCTTTTTACACTTTAGCCGGTTCTTTGCCTTGGTCTTTTGCTCTGACTTATGCCGGCCTGATTATGGGGCGGAACTGGTCAGACCTGGAAGTTTATTTCAAGAAGTTTGATTTATTCATCGGCGGCTTAATTGCTTTAATCATTATTTGGTGGTTTTGGCGTCACCTAAAACGGAGAAGAATAGATAATAAGAGCTTTTAATATGGCTAATGAAATGACTAAGCAAAAGGCATTTACCCTAATAGAGCTTCTAGTGGTTATTGCCATTATTGGTTTATTGGCTAGCATTGTTTTGGTAAGCGTGAATCAAGCTAGAGAAAAAGCCCGTGAATCAAAAATGAAAGCTGATTTTGATCAAATTTATAAAGCCATAGAAGTAGCTAGAGACAGAGATGATAAAGTCTTGGGTAAGATTACTGGCAACTGGTGTTCTGACTGTGCCTGTAGGAATGTCGGCGATTTAAGCACTTTATCAGATACCCATAGTTGTATAGTTAACCATAAAAATGCCTTTGAAAGGATTGGACTTTCTTCCTTGCCAAGAGATCCCTGGGGCTCGCCCTACCTTATTGACGAAAATGAGTTGGAATTTGATAGCGATCCTTGCCGAAAAGATTCTTTAAGATCCGCTGGCCCAGATAGAAAGTGTTCTACCGGGGATGATATTGGGATTAGGATTCCTTTTTATTCAGGTTGTCAATGATTTGTAACGTGCTAGATATTAATTATCGCTATATTAAACAATTGTCGTCTAATCTAATATTTAAGAAACAACGTTATAGACAACATGCAAAAACCGCTCATTATTGCTAATTGGAAAATGAATCCGCCTCGTCTGAAAGAAGCCGAACATCTTTTTGGAGCAGAGGACTCATCACCAGTCAAGCTACTTGACAAGGATTTTATATTTGCTATACTTAAAATAATTAATCCCACTGCCTTCCTTTGACTTCGGTTGAACGACGGCAGTTTTTTATTTAATGAAAAGAGCTTTTGTTTTTATTGATGGCAATAATTTTTACTTTAAACTCAAAGAACTAATTTCTCGACTTGATGGCAAATTTAGTTTGCTTGATTTTAATTTTAGAGCATTTGCCGAATGGCTGGTTAACCCTAATGACTTGACAGAAATCCGTTATTACCTCGGCGTGATTAGTCGCCGAAAAAATGACGATAAAAGCGAAGAGTTATATGCCAATCAACAGAGATTATTTAGAAAACTTCAGAGACAAAATGTCACTATTGTTTTGGGTCAGTTAATTAGGCATCCAGATAAAAGCTATCATGAAAAAGGCGTTGATGTCCGTTTAGCTATAGAAATGATTAGATTTGCCAGAGAGAATAAATATGACCAAGCATATTTAGTTAGCTCTGATACCGATTTGGTGGCAGCCATAGAAGAGATTCAGGCCTTCGGTAAAACTGTTCAATATATCGGTATCCCCAAAGGTCAATCATTTGGTTTATCTCAAGTAGCTGATGATGTCAGATTATTAAGGCCAGAGGAAATTAAACAATTTTTCCCAGAGGCATTGATATAAATATGCAAAAACCGCTCATTATCGCTAATTGGAAAATGAATCCGCCTCGTCTGAAAGAAGCCGAGCATCTTTTTGGAGTAATGGCTCAGGAATTAAAGAAAATAAAAGAGGCCGAAGTAGTTGTCTGCCCTCCTTTTATTTGGCTGCCTTTATTAAGTAATCCTGCTAAAAGCAGTTTCTTGCCAAAGGAAGGGCAAGTTGTTTTTGGTTCGCAAAACTGTTTTTGGGAAAACAAAGGAGCGTATACCGGAGAAATTTCTCCATCTATGCTGAAAAATTTAGGCTGCCAATATGTCATTATTGGCCATTCGGAAAGAAGGAAATATTTTCAGGAAACAGACGAAATGGTTAATAGAAAAGTTAAAGCCGCTTTAAAGGCTAATTTGCGTCCCGTTTTATGTCTCGGCGAAGAAGTCAGAGACAGTTTTGATTCGCAGGGCAAGCCTCTTAATGAAATGAGTTTAATTGTTGGTCAGCAATTGGAAAAAGACCTAATTGATATTTCCGGAACCAGAATCAGAGAAATAGCCATTGCCTATGAACCGATTTGGGCGATTGGCACAGGCAATTCTTGCTCGCCGGATGAGGCGATGAAAGCGGCTCTTTTTATTCGGAAAATCCTGACCAAGCTTTACGACCGGGCTAAAGCGGAAAAAACAAGAATTCTTTATGGCGGCAGCGTCACCAGCCAGAACGCGGCCGATTATGTTAAAAAAGCGGCCATGAACGGCTTATTGGTCGGCGGCGCTTCGTTAAATGCCAGCGAGTTTATCAATATTGTTAAAAAAGCGGTTCAATAATGAAAAGCCTTAGAGATTTTAATCTTGAAAATAAAAGGGTTCTGGTTAGGGCTGATTTTAATGTTCCGGTGGGCGATGATGGACGAGTTGATGAAAAAGAGGACTGGCGATTAGAAGCCACCTTACCGAC
>Ga0066637_10003618_pt1 | contig 10372 bp, 8 predicted proteins | sample CryGeyCG2014_020_FD_62737 | JGI IMG/M metagenome (GOLD analysis project Ga0066637, IMG submission 62737) | Groundwater microbial communities from aquifer - Crystal Geyser CG08_land_8/20/14_0.20 | ecosystem: Environmental > Aquatic > Deep subsurface > Groundwater | place: USA: Utah: Grand County...
AATTTTTGAAAAAAACGTTATTCTGCGCGTTTCCCCATTCGGATTGGCCGGCATAAAGCTTGTCGGCGTATTCCCAAAATTTGTTCTGTTCCAGCGCGCACTTGGAGGCCAACGCCGCGTCATTAGCTTGGGCGTGAATATCTAAGGGCAGTTCCTTGAAATCAAATAAAACTTTGTCCCGATAATCTTTCATGGCGTTGCGCAACGTCGAATAGAAAACTTTACAATAGGGACACTGAAAATCCATATAAACAATCACTTTAACGTTAGAATCGGCTTTTCCCAGGGTGGCGTCTCCTTCAACAACCGCGGGCAATTCCAAGTACTTTCCGGCCGGAATCCCTAATTCTTGCATGTTAAGCGCGTATCGGCTGTCTTTTGGTTCGAACAACACTTGGGCTTGAGTATAAAATTCGGTTTTCTCAATGCTGGAGCTAAAAATGAAAGCTGGCAAAATCTTTATGCCAAATTGACTAATTAACTCTTTCCCCCGCTCTGAATCAAAAATCACTTTTTCCGTGCTGATTGTTGGGAGCACTTTTCGAAGCCAAGCTAAAGCTTCGCCAGGATCGCATTGTTCGCAATTATCATCGGTTATCACCGAAACAGAAACCGCTGGTTCGCTGTAAGCCACCCAGGTTTTTCCGTCAGCTTCAAAAATATCCGACTCATTGAGATTTTTAGCCGAATAGCCGCTTCCTTTGATAAATTGGCTCACATCCACGAAAAGACTGCCGATAAACAGTCCAGCCAAAAGAATCACTAGCGATATCAGATTTTTAATTTTTTTATCATTATCTTTATCCATGATTTTAATTTATAAAATTAATTAGCGGGCTGAACGTTCTGGGGCGCTTCAGGAACGGTATCTTCTAATCCCTCTTCGGCTTTCTGCGATTCCCGCGCCATTTTTTCAATTAAATCTTTTTCAATTTTATTGATATCATAATCCTGTCCGATTATTTTCATTTTATAATCGTCAAAACCGACAACGATTCTTTTAGCGGCTTCGGTTTTCACGGCAATTCCGATTAGGATTCCCAAAATAAAAAACAAAATGACTTCAATATAGAAATCCATTTTTCTTTTCTTAGCTTTAATCTCTTCCGACTCGCCGAGTTTTTCCGGCTTTAAAGTTTCTGCTTCCTGGATTTTATTTTCCTCTTCCACTTTTTTGTCATTCCCGCGCCCGCTAATTAAATTTACGCGTGTAAACTAGATTAACATATAACAAAAACCCGCACAACTTGCGGTTTTTTAATAATATTGCGTAATAAATCCCTATCATTCTTTCCTTAACGCGTCCATAGGAGAAAGCTGCGAAGCGCTGCGGGCCGGCCAGTAGCCGAAAATTATGCCGGTAGCGGCGGAAAATCCGAAACCAATCAAAATAGACCACCATGAAACGCTAAAAGTCAGGCTAAAGCCGAAATTTTGGGCTAAAATTTCGCCCAATTTAGATAGTAAGAAACCAGTCGCTACGCCGAAAACGCCGCCAAGCAATGTGATAAAAACAGCTTCGAAAAGAAATTGCGCCAAAATACTTTGATTTCTGGCTCCCACTGATTTCTTGAGTCCGATTTCAAAAGTTCGTTCCGTTACTGACACATACATCACATTCATAATCCCCACTCCGCCGACAATCAGTGAAATGGAAGCTAACGCCACGAGCAAAGCATTGATGTAAAAAAACACTTTGTTTAAAATTTCCATCACCTCCATCATGGAATTAACCGCAAAATCATCGTCGTTCGGATTGTCAATATCATGCTGGGATCGCATAGTATCAGTCACTGAAAGAATCGTATCGTCCAATTTTTCCATATCATCAAGCATAAATATCGCCGCTTGAATATAATCCGTTCCGTTTAATTTTTTCTGGACGGTTCGCAAAGGAATGTAAAGTATGTTGTCAAAATTAAAAGCTCCCGCTCCGCCTCTTTCTTTAAGAACGCCGCCCACTTCAAAAGTCTGTCCTTTAATTTTTATATTCTTCCTTACCGCTTCTTGTTCGCCGAAAAAATCTTCTTTCACTTCCGATCCTAAAATCGCCACTGATTTTAAACTTTCATCGTCATTCTCGGTAAACATCGCCCCTTTCTCTATTTCAAGTTTTTTATCCGCTTCGGCTACTCCAGCCGTTACTCCCAAAATCATTACTTGTTTATTTTCATCTTCATAATTCACTACCTGCTGGCTCATAATCATCGCGTACCAAGATCCGATATTGGGAAGCCTGGCAATTTTTTCCGCGTCTTTCAATTTAAAAGTGGTAATCACGGTTCCGCCTACTTGCCCGACGGCATTTTCCGAAGAAGTTTTGGAAACTTTTGGAACTTTTACTTCCACCTCAAGTATATTTGTTCCGAAAGAAGAAATTTGATCCGATAAATATTTTTTTACTCCCATTCCCAAGGACAAAACTAAAATTACGCTGGCCACGCCGATAACAATTCCCAAAAGCGAAACCGTCGTCCGGCCGATATTTGACTTAAGACTCCTCGCCGCCAGTTTAATTGGGATAATTAGCTCACGCATCAAAAAATTTTACTCGTATCTTAACGCTTCCATCGGACTTATTTTCGCCGCTTTTATCGCGGGATAAAGTCCGAATATAATTCCGATTATTATACTCGCTAAAGTCGCGATAATGATTGATTGCCAAGAAATTAAAAACGGCCAGCTGTATCGCAAAGCTTGAGCCGCCACAGCGATTAAAAAAGAAATCACTATCCCGATAATTATTCCTAATATTCCACCCAAAAGAGAAACGCAAATCGCTTCCATTAAAAATTGAATTTGCACATCGTAATTTTTCGCTCCGACTGCTTTTCGGAGTCCTACTTCGCGAATACGTTGATTAACCGCGATAAGCATAATATTCATAATTCCCACCCCGCCGACAATGAGAGATATAGCGCCGATAGCCAACAGAAAATAGCGTAAAATATCCGTAACATTTTTTACCATTTCCATCGCCGAAGCTTGGTTGCGCACGGAAAAATCATCCTCCGACGGATCATCTATATTGTGCCGCTCGCGAAGCGTTATTTTAATGTCCTCCATAACCGACGGAATATCACCAGCATTTTCAGCCTTCAATCGGATATATCCCAAATAATCAATTCCCAGAAGCAATTTCTGCGCGGTTTTTAACGGAATAAAAATTGTGTTGTCTTGGCTGGAAGTTCCAAAACCGGAAGATCCGCGTTCTTTCAAAACTCCAATCACGGTAAAATTTTGGTCTTTTAGCTTAAAAGTTTTTTCAATCGGGTCATCTCCATAAAAAAGATCGTCCGTTAATTTTTTCCCTATCACTGCTGTCCGCGAAAAATTTGATTCTTCATCCTCTGTAAAAAATCTTCCCGATTCCACTTCGGTGTTTTCCACATCGAGATAGCCGGCCGTCGTTCCCATAAAAGAAACTGTTAAATCGTTCCCTTTATAAGTAGCCGAGTCCGTTCCTGTAACATAACCGGCGCCGGAAGAAATTCCCGGAACATTATTTTTTTCCCTAAGCGCTTCCAAATCATCGTATTTTAAAGTTTTAATTACCATACCCATTGCGGTTGCCGGCGGTCCTTTTTCATCTGAAGCGCCCGGCATAATTCCGATCAAATTAGAACCGATTCCGGAAATTTGATCTAAAATTAAAGCTTGCGCTGATTGTCCGATGGACATAATGATTATCACTGAAGCTACGCCGATAACAATCCCGAGAATAGTTAAAAAAGAGCGGAATTTCGCCGCCAACAGATATTTCAGGGAAATTTTAATGGGAGAAAGAAAAATCATAAATTTTATTTCAAGAATCCATTTTCATTTTCTGCCATTCTCCTGTTTCTTACTAAATCATCCGCCACAATTTCTCCGTCTTTCATATAGATAACTCTTTTGGCGTGTTCGGCCGTATAAGTTTCGTGTGTCACTAAAATAATTGTGTGTCCATCATTGTTAAGTTTTTGAAGAATTTTAATAACTTGAAGACCGGACCGAGAATCTAAATTTCCCGTCGGCTCGTCGGCAAAAATCACTTCCGGATTGTTGACTAGAGCTCTCGCGATTGCTACTCTTTGCTTTTCACCGCCGGATAGCTGATTGGAAAGGTAGTCTTTCCGGTGCTCCATCCCCACTGCGTGGAGAGCATCCATTGCTTTCTTTTTATTATTTTTATCAGGTGTCTTATCGTATAGCAACGGCAATTCCACATTTTCAAAAACAGAAGTCCTGGGGAGAAGATTAAATGACTGAAAAACAAATCCGATTTTTTGATTTCTTATTTCCGCGAGTTCATCATCGGAAAATTTTAAAATATTTTTTCCTTCAAAAAAATATTCTCCGTCTGAAGAACGGTCCAGCATCCCCAGAATTTGCATAAGTGTTGATTTGCCCGATCCGCTTGGTCCCATAATGGAAACAAACTCTCCTTTTTCCACGCTAAAATTAGCGTTGCGCAACGCTTTGGTCTTTACATCTTCATTTTCGTATGTCTTGCAAAGATTTTTTACTTGAATGATTGGGATTGACATAAAATATTCTACGATTCCTTCGCTAGTATAATCACATTCTCTCCGCCAGAAAGTCCTGAAGTTATCTCTATCATTCCGTCATCGCCTTGCAATCCGGTTTCAACATTTATTTTTTCTGTTGTTTCATTGTCCGCTTTCAAAACTTCCACGAATTTTTTATTTCCTTCCGTTTTCATCGCTCTAAGCGGAATCATGACGACATTATCTTTTTCAAAAATATTTATATCCGCATCCGCGCTCATTCCGATTTTCACGCGTTCATCGAAATTTAAGAATTTTAATTTCACTTTATAATAAACCGCGTCCTGAATTTTCGTCGGCGCCGGTTCAATTTCAATCACTTCCGTATTCACTGTTTCATCCGATGAAAACGCGTCTAAAGAAACTCCGGCTTTCTGCCCGATTTTTACATCTATAATATCCGATTCTGGAACATCCGATTCGATAATCGGCTGATTTCTATCCGCAATCGTAATCACCGGCGAAGCAATCGTTAAAATTTCTCCCGGATCGGCGTATCTTTTTATCACCATTCCGTCCATCGGCGCGTACAGCGTCGCGTCTTTAATATTTTCCAGAGCTTCGTTTACAATCGCTTGGTATTTTTCCACCGTCTTTTTTTGCGCCTCTATTTGCTCGTGTTTATATAAATCATCCCGACGCTTATAGAGCGCGTAGGTTTTTCTCTGAACGGACAAATCAGCTTGAGCCTGCGCTAATTCCGTTCTTAATGTTTCTTTATTTGCTTCCGCGACAATTTCTCCCGCCTTTACTTCATTACCCACATCAAAATTGACGGATTTTATTTCGCTGGTAGTTTTAAACGATAAATCAATTTTATCTTCCGGCTCCACGCTTCCCGTGACTGAAACTGTTCTCACTAATTTTCCCTTTTTCGCCATCGCTGTAATATATTCAGCTTGCGGGTTTTTGGTTTTATAATAATAAACTATGCCGATTATCGCGATTATCAACGTCAGAATTACATAGGTTTTCTTTCGTTTGAACATAATGTTTTATAACAAACTTATTTGTTTTTCTCTTCTATCCAAGGCCTCATTCACCAATCCATCCGCGACTTTATTTTGTTCTCTCGGTATATGTATAATTTTAACATTTTTGAAATCCAGCATCAAATTCCAAACTTTAATGAATTCTTCGATAATACCGGATTCTTTAATTTTATATTCATGATTCAGCTGTTTGGCCACCAGTTCGCTGTCAAGATAACTTTCTATTTCAATTTGCCTGGTTTTTTCTTTTCCGAGCAGTTGTTTTATTTTTTTGAGACCAAAAATCAGCGCTTCGTATTCCGCCGCGTTGTTGCTTTTTTCTCCTATATATTCGGCATATTTTTTATCCAGCGTTTCTACCCAGACGCCAATGGCTGCTGGCCCGGGATTATTCCTTGATCCCCCATCAGTGTACATTTTTATCATGCTGGACATTTTATTTTAACTTAAGGTCGATTAGCCTTAATTGGATCTTTTGGCTGCCATTCCATTCATCTTGGCGAATATTGAAAACTATGTCTATTCTATCATCCTTTTTTATTTGGGAAAATCTTTCCGCGAGAGAAAAACCGATAGCGTCAAAAATTTTAGGGCTGCCGTCCTCGGAACGGATTGATAGTTTCAAATGTTTACTGCCGTTACCGACAATTTTTGAGTCGCTTACCAGCATATTTCGAGCCAAGAATACTGGTTCAATATTCCCTGTTCCGAACGGCTCCATTTTCTTTATTTCGTAAGCCAGTTCCCAGCTAATATCGCCAGCGCCGATTTCGCAATCTATATTAAGAATTGGCGTAGTTTCTTTCCCTTCAAGTTCTTTTTCAATTAACTGAGATATCTTATCGTAAAACTTTTCGATATTTTCCGGTTTTACGCTTACTCCCGCCGCTTGAGAATGCCCTCCGAATTTAATCAAAAGTTCAGAACATTTTTCAATAATTTTGATAATATTAATTTCAGGCAGACTCCTGAACGATCCGACAAATTCTTTCTTTTGGCGCTGAAAAACAGCAGTTGGCTTTCCGAATTCTTCGGTTATTTTTCCCGCCACCAAGCCTAAAATTCCCACCGGCCAATTAGAATTCTCGGCAAAAATGAATTTTTTATTTTTAAAAGAATTGCGGGCCAGCACTTCCACTTCCCTGAAAATTTCAGCGGTTACTTTCTGTCTTAATTGGTTTTTATTTTCAATTTCCAACGCCAGGTCCCGCGCTAAGACCGGATCATTTTCAATTAATAATTTGAAAGAGGCGTTGGCATGATCCATTCTCCCCGCCGCGTTGATTCTCGGACTGATTTGAAAAGCGATTTTTCTGGCATCGGCCGGATTATCTTCCGAAATTTTAATTCTTCCGACTTTAAATAATTCCTGAAGACCGACTCTTTTGGTTTTTGAAATTACGATCAGCCCATACTTCACCAGAATCCGATTTTCTCCAAGAAGAGTAACGCAATCAGCGATAGTTCCGATAGCCGCGAGATCAAGCGACCATTTCAGCTGTTCGATTTTAGCCGGAGCCATTTTTTGATAAAGCGCCTGGGCTAATTTAAAGGCCACGCCTACGCCAGCCAGATTCTTAAAGACAAAACCGGAACAAGGCATGGAAGGATCAATAGTCGCGAGAGCTTCGGGAATTTTAGGAAGGGCGTGATGATGATCGGTAATAATGACTTCTATCCCCAAATTTTTGGCTTTCTCAACCTCTTTTATATTGGTTATTCCGCAATCGACTGTGATAATCAGTTTTACTTTTTTATCGGCCAGATAATTTATCGCGCTCAAATTCATTCCGTAGCCTTCCGACTGCCGATCAGGAATATAACAAATTACATCTTTAAATCCGAGGTTTACAAGCGATTCATAAAGAACGGCGGCCGCCGACACGCCATCCGCGTCGTAATCGGCAAATATGGCGATTTTTTCCTTATTTTTCCCGGCTTGGATAATTCTTTCCACCGCCTTTCTTATTCCCAAGACGGAAAAAGCATCGCTTAAATCCTTCTCATAATCAAAATTGAAATATTTTTCAATTTCGCTTTCTTTTTCAATTTCCCGATTAACCAGCAATTTTAAAATTACCGGGTGGTATTTTTCCAGTATTGGCGGGTTGAAATTACCCTTTTTATCTTTTACTTTCCAAACTTTTTCCATTGTTTTTAAAATGAAAACGAGGCGTGAAAACCCCGTTGGACATTAACCGATAAAATACGCCTCTCCGTTCATTTCTTATCGCAGTCCGGACAAATGAACCGGGCCATAAATTCGCGTCTTTCCTTATTGGCTATTTTAAGCGCCATTATCATTTCTTTCCGGCAATTTTTACAGATAAACCCCGGACTAAATTCAAATTCAGAAGCTAATCTCGACGCGTCCAATTCCATCGGACTAAACTTGATCCGATATTCGCTAGAATTAAACATTGCTCGGACATTTTCCAATACTTGTTTTGGCGTCGTCATTCCTTGAACGATGAAACCTCTGATGCCAATCTTTTCGGCTTTTTCCCGATCCTCTTCCCGACCCATGTGCGAGAGCATAAAGACGGGAATACTTGACGTAGCCACATTTTTAACCAAAGCGTCTTTCAGTCCGAATCCATCCATCCGAGGCATAATAATGCCGGTAAAAATCACGTCGGGAATAATCTTCACGGCCTTATCTAAACCATCCAATCCGTCTACGGCCTCGCTCACTTCAAAACCTTCCTGTCTGAAAACATCCATATAAGTCTCGCGGGACGACTTGTCATCGTCAATTATTAAAACTTTTATTTTTTTATCGTTCATATTATTGTTATATTATTATCTTAACGTCTAGCGCCATAGCCTTTCTGCCGTCATTATATATCAAGAGAGGATTTATATCAAACCCTTTAATCTCGGAGATTTCCACTGCCATATGACTGATTTTGATTAAGATTCTAGCCAATTCTTCAATATCGTATCGTTTTTGTCCGCGAACGCCTTGGAATAAAAAATTCAATTTCCCTTTGATTAGATTTTCCGCGACTTCACTCGTGTTAAGCGGCGGCACTAAATAATCGGCTACTTTAAGAAACTCCGTGTAAATTCCGCCCAAACCGCAGAGAATTATCGGACCAAAAACCGGATCTCTTTTTACCCCAATAATTATTTCCATTCCTTTCTCCGCCATCGGTTGAATAATCAGGCGGCTTCGGGGAAAATTCAATTTCATTAACTCTCGAGCTTCATTTAACTCGTTTTCGTTTTTAATATCCAGAATTAAGGCTTTTTCGTCCGTTTTATGAAGAACTTTGTCGCTATCCACCTTAAGAGCTAACGGATAGACTATTTTTCCGGTAATTTCATCCCGCGCTTCAATCGTCAAAGCCGGAAGAGTATTCACTCCATACAATCCCATTACGGCCGCGGCTTCGCTGAAATAAAGCGCCGATCGGTTTTCCGCTTTAGCCATCGCGATTATTTTTACTGTCTCTTCTTTTCTTTTATCGTCTACGATTCGATTTTCAGTTTTTACTTCCAATTTTCTGAAGACATCCCATTTATAATAATTATCTATGGCCGTTACCGCCAAATCGGGAAAATTAAAATTATAAACTCCGTTTTTCTTGAGTTTTCGAATGGCCTTATCAATCCTGGCTCCTCCAAGAAAAACGGCCGCGATCAGTTTATTTGTTTTCTTTTCAAACTCAATGATGGCATCGGCGATTTTTTCTACCGGTGTTTGATCCTGCGGAGTCAAAACGACAATAATTGATCCCGGTTCTTCAATCTTAGAAACAATCTCAAGCGTTTTCCGATATCGATCTTCTCTCGCGTCTCCCAAAAGATCAATGGGATTCTCCACGGAAGATTCAGCGGGGAGATTATTTTTTAGTTTCTTTTTTATTTCTTCGCTTAACTCGACCAGCTGGATACTCTTTTCACCGAATGCGTCCGCGGTCAAAACTCCCGCTCCGCCAGCGTTAGTGATGACAACTGATTTTTTTCCCGGAATATTCCTGGAATGGCTGATCAAGCCGAGCAAATTGAAAAATTCTTCAAAATTATCAGCTCGAACCGCTCCGGCTTTATTAAGAACGGCTGAAATAATATCGTCCGTTCCGGCTAGCGCTCCGGTATGCGACGCAATGGCTCTTTGAGTTTTTTTGTTTTTTCCGGCTTTAAGAATGATTATCGGCTTAATTTTCCCGACCTCTTGAGTCATTCTTATAAATTCCGGGTTGTTTTTTATTGATTCCAGATACAAGCCTATAACTTTTGTGTCCTTGTCGTTGGCCAAAAATTTCAGCATTTCCGTTTCGGCAATCTCCATTTTATTGCCGATAGAAACAATATTGGAAAATCCCAACTCTTCTTTTTCAGCCATGTCCAAAAGAGCCACGGCCAAAGCTCCGGATTGCGTGACAAAAGAAATGTTTCCACTTTTAGCCATTCCGCCGGCAAATGACGCGTTGATTTTAAGCTTGGGCACGATAAAACCCAAGCAATTCGGTCCTAAAATATTCAATTGATTATTTTTAGCCAGTTCTTTTAATTCTTTCTCCCGTTTTTCACCTTCTTTTCCAATTTCTGAAAATCCGGATGAAATAACAACATAGTTCTTGATTTTATCGGCGTTATTTCTGATTTCACCGACAATTGATTCGGCCGGGATAGCCAGAATCGCCAAATCTATGTTATTTTTTATTTCAGCCAGGCTTTTATAGCATCTCTTTCCAAAAATCTCGCCGTATTTAGGATTAACTAAATAAACTTCGCCGCCATAGCCAAGTTCAAGAAGATTCTTCGCGATTGTATTCCCCACTTTTCCTTCCTCTTTTGACGCTCCGATAACCGCCACTGATT
>Ga0066637_10003621_pt1 | contig 10370 bp, 12 predicted proteins | sample CryGeyCG2014_020_FD_62737 | JGI IMG/M metagenome (GOLD analysis project Ga0066637, IMG submission 62737) | Groundwater microbial communities from aquifer - Crystal Geyser CG08_land_8/20/14_0.20 | ecosystem: Environmental > Aquatic > Deep subsurface > Groundwater | place: USA: Utah: Grand County...
TTATTTTAACCACCGATATTATTGTCGGCTTTCCGGGAGAAACAAAAAAACAATTTGAAAAAACCGTTGAAGTAATGAAAAAAGTCGGCTTTAAGCAGGCGTTTGTCGCCAAATACTCGCCCAGGGAAGGCACAACTGCGTATAAACTTAAAGATAGCGTGCCGTTAGAAGAAAAAAAGCGAAGAGAGCAAATATGCTTATCGTTATTTTAGGAACCACGGCCAGTGGCAAAACCGATCTGGCAATAAAGTTGGCTCGCAAGTTTAACTGCGAGATTGTTTTGGCTGACTCGCGCCAAATTTACAAACAAATGGACATCGGCGCTGCCAAACCAAACAAAAAAGAACGCAAGGTAGTCCCCCACCACTTGCTTGATATTATCGCGCCAAATAAAAAATTTTCAGTGGCGGATTATCAAAAATCAGCTTATAAAGCAATCGATGATATTTTGAAAAAAGGCAAAATTCCGTTTTTGGTTGGCGGAACCGCTTTTTATATTTATTCAATAGTTGAGGGCTGGCAATTTCCTAAAATGCAAAAAAATGAAAAACTGCGAAAGACATTAGAAAAACAACCACTGGCCTCTTTGCTCAAAATGCTCAAAAAATTAGACATCGCAAGATTTGAAACAATAGACCAAAAAAACAAGCGCCGAGTCATCAGAGCAATTGAAATAGCCAAAGAAATGGGCAATGTTCCCAAAATAAAAAAACAGCCAAAATACGACTGCCTTTTGTTGGGACTAAAACCGGCCAACGCTTTGCTTAAACAAAAAATCAACCAACGAGTTGACTTGATGATAAGGCAGGGGTTAGAAAGAGAGGTAAAAAATCTTGTTAAAAAATACGGCTGGACAAGTGTCTTAAAAAACACCATCGGCTACTCCGAATGGAAGGCGCCGAGCGCCTTTCCAATGGAAAGGCGCTCGGCGCCTTTCCAGATTAAAGGTAATACATGGAAGTATGCCAAGCGGCAGATGACTTGGTTTAAAAGAGACAAACGGATTATTTGGCTAAAAAACGCAAAACAAGCTCAAAAAGAAATTAAACTTTTCCTCAACAGCTGACATTATTTTATCTTTTACTGGTTGGGGTATTTTGTCTATTTTATTTTTATAAGCGCCGATTTCTTGTTTTTGTATTTTATAAGGCAAATCTGGATGTTTTAAAATTGTATCCATAATCTCGGTCGCTAAATGAACCTCGCAAACCCCGTGTTTAGACAATCTCCGCAAATCGCTTTCGCTCAATGTTGAAGCGCCATGTTGGACAACGCCAGGCAAGCCGTGTTGCTTGGCTATTTGCGATAAATTTTGCAATAACTGCCAATCAATTTGCCCGCCCTTGCCATGGGCCGTGCCGGTCTGAACAGCCACCTTGTTAATATCTTTAACATTTTGCAAAAATACTTCTAATTCTTGGGGCTGGGTGTTCGCCCCGCCAATATCCCCTACCTCTCCGCCAATGTTAATAGTAACATTTTTTGGTTGGATTTTTTTTATAAAATCAATATAAAAATTTGTCTTCGCGATATTTTCCGATAGCGGCAAAGCCGAACAGTCAATATCTATGTTATAAAAACCGGCTTTAACCGCCTTTTTAATCAATTTTTCCAACTCCCCCGCTTTGCCTGCTGGCTTATAGTGGTCGGCTTGCAAATAAATTGGCGCGCGATAATTTTCCGCCTTGGCGGCTTTTAAAATATCTTTGGCAAAGACCTTGGGCGTTTGGCTGGTATAGCCAATTTCTGATTGGGCTAATTCAATAATAAATAAACTTGTCCCTAATTTTTTAGCCGCGCGGAAAAACGCTTTTGCTGAATCAAAAGTTAAAACCCTTAAATTAAAAGCCGGAATAATGTAGCCCTGCTTATAAAAATTATAAATTGATGCAAGCTGTTTCATTAGATTATTGTTTTCAAAATCTCTTGAACTTTTTGCGGACTGGCTTTACCTTGTGTTTTAGCCATCACCATGCCTGCTAAAAATTGTAAAGCGCTGGCCTTGCCATTTTTATAATCATCAATTGCTTTTTGGTTAACTGACAACACCTCCTCAACCGCTTTTTGTATTTCTGTTTCATTAGAAATCATTTGCCAGCCCTTGTCCTCAATAATTTGCGTGGGGTCTCCGCCATTTTCAAACATCTCCGAAATAACCATTTTAGCGATTTTGCTGGAAATTTCTCCCAAATAAATCATTGATAAAAACTCAGCGAAATTCTCCGGAGTTATTTTGAATGTTTGAGCGGCAAAATCATCAATGTCCCTTTCTTTAAGAATCGCTTGCAAATCAGTGGCAATATAATTTGAAGCAAGTTTAAATAATTTCTGCGTCTCTTGCTCGCTCAAACCCTTTTGATACTTGTCAGCAACCCAGGCATTTAAATCTGAAACAACTTGTTCAAAGTAATCGCCAAGCTCTTTTTGACTTGTATAAAGCTCTGTTTCTTGGGTGGTCAGCCCGTATTCTTTGGCAAACCTCGCCCGCTTCTGATTAGGCAGTTCCGGGATACTATTTTTAATTTGCTCAATTTCCTCTGGCGATATATCAATTGGAGGCAAATCCGGCTCGGGAAAATACCGATAGTCGTGGGCTGACTCTTTTTCTCTCTGGGAAAATGTCGCTTGCTTTTGCTCATTAAAGCCCCGCGTTTCTTGGATAATTTTTTCACCCTTTTCCAAAATTTCGCCTTGCCGCTTTATTTCGTATTCAATGGATTTTTCCACAACTTTTATGGAGTTTAGATTTTTAATCTCAACTTTATTGCCAAGAATCTCTCCCTCTTTTGCCAAAGAGATATTAACTTCAGCTCTCATCTCGCCTTTTTCCATATTAGCCCCGGACACCCCTAAATAACGCAGAATCATTTGCAGTTCCTTAACAAACTCCACGGCCTCTTGGGCTGTGTGGATATCGGGCTTTGTTACTAACTCCATTAAAGGCACACCCGCCCTGTTTAAGTTGACCAAAGAATAATCCACTCCCTCAGGATGCGCTAAACTGCCGGTGTCCTCTTCTAAATGTATTCTTTCTATTCGTATTCTTTTTGAGCAAATCGGCAAATCCAAATAACCATTTTTGCTCAACGGCGCTTGATATTGAGATATTTGGTAGCCCTTGGGCAAATCAGGATAAAAATAATTTTTTCTCTCAAAAAAACTGCTGCTGGCAATTTGGCAATTTAAAGCTAAAGCGGTTTTTATTGTTTTTTTGACAGCTTCTGCGTTAGCCGCGGGCAATGTACCGGGTTGAGCCGAGCATACAGGACAAATATTTTTGTTGGGCTCGGTTTCCTTGGAATCATTAAAGCAACCGCAAAACATCTTGGACAAAGTGTTTAGTTCAATATGTATTTCAAGACCAATTGTTGGTATGAGGCCCATAAATTAAAAATTATTTTTTATTCCTTTTTGCCGCTTGCATTATTTTCACACTGCTGCTTGCGCCAATAATATCGGCTCCAGCGGCAAGCATCATCATCGCGTCCCGATAGGTCTGTATTTTGCCTGACGCTTTTATTTTTAACCCGAGCGCTGATTTTTTCATTATTTCCAAGTGCCGGGCTTTTTCTTTGAGCTCAATGCGGTCAAGCGGGTCTTTCTCAGTGGCTGTTTTGACGCAAAACGCCCCGGCTTTTTTAACAATCTCGGACGCTTTTTTAATTTCATTGTCAGTAAGATAACCGGAACCAATAATTACCTTTGTCGGTAAAATTTTGCAAATATCTTTCAAATCCTCTAAAACTTCGTCATATCTCTCATACTTAACATCAATGACATTAATAACCACATCTAATTCATCAGCTCCGTCTTTTTTCGCCTGGCGGCAAAGCTCCATCCGCTTAAAATGCGCGGACATACCCATCGGCGGGTCAATTAAAACAACGGTTTTTATATCAGTCCCCGCTATCTCGCCAGCAACCAAAGAAACCCACTGCGGATTAACATCAACCCCCCTGAATCCGTATTTCTTGGCTTCAGCGCAGGTTTTTTTAATGTCTTTAGCGGTGGCTGAGCGCTCTATATTTGTGTGATCAATTATTTTGGCTAATTGTTTTTGACTCAACATATTTTTAAAATTATTTTATTATCTTGAAATTAAATATTTTTGATCTTGATTATCCCATTCAAAAATCTCTAAGCCCTCGGGCTCGCCTGGCGGAGTAGAAAACATGTGTTTTATTTCCGCAATACCATCGCCATCTATATCTCTGATATCTAATTGAGACGCTTCCCTTACCCCCTCAAGGATTATTTGGAAGTTGCTTCCATCCCATTCACAGAGATACCAGTTCAATAGATCTCCGCTTCCATAACTATCGTATTGAACTGCTAACTCCATCTTGCCGTTCTTATTGAAATCACCTGTCTGCCACCAAATAATTGAAGCTCCATGTCCGGCGGGTACTTCAATAAATCGCTTGCCTTGCAGAATTAAAACTTTAGCCGTGCCAGCAGTGCCCCAAAACCTATCGGTTATGGCAACCAACCTTTCCTCTTGGCTATCGTTGTTCACATCTAAATACTTTTCTCTTGTGATAAACCAGTCGCGATATTTTCCTGGCAAAACATTTTTTCTATTTTCCCAATTATCCAAACATAGAAAATAACCAAGCAAAAAACCTGTCAACAATACAAAAATCAAAACTGCTATAGTTAAAAAATATCTTGGCATTGTTGTTTATATTTTAAAACATCTTTAATAAATTGACGGGTCTCTAACGGTTGTTTACCCAAATCAAACCTTGCGTTAGAAGGGACATTGCCCTGCCCCCAATTCCAAGCAGCCAATTGTTGTTTTATGGCGTTAATAGGGTCTTTTTCTTTTTGATAGACCTCTTTCAAATACTTAAAATACAAAACGCCAAATTCAATATTGTGGTCAACATTAAAAAAGTCAAAGTTTTTTATGTCTTTATTGAATTTTTTCTGAACTTGCTCTATGGCGCTTGTTTTCAATTGAAAAAGACCAAAAGCATTTTTTTTAGAAACAACATAAGGAAAAAACTGAGATTCTCGCTGGGCTATTGCTAACATTAAACAGGGGTCTTGGGCGTATTTCTTGGCTGATGCAATAATCTTTGCTCGCATACTATCTTTATCTTCGCCTTGTATTTCTAAAAACTTAGCGAAAATATAGCCCTCTTTGCCTTGAAATTTTACCTTGTGCCAAGTATTAGTATGGTCATTTTGTTTCTCATAAGGAGCATCTCCTTTGATTGCTTTTTCTTTTGGAAAAATAAAAACCTCGTCGCCTTTTTTAAGCGTGGCTAATATAGAAGAAGCAACGCGCGGTTCTGTTCTTAAATTAGCTTCCTTGGCAATTACTTTGGCTCTTGGCAAAAATGATTCTTGGGTTTGAATATTATCTCCTAAATTTATTGCGATATTTTGAACTACGGGCGACCTGTCCGCGTAAAATTCAAGATAATGCAAATCAGGTTGAAGATTCAATTTCTGGGAAAGTTGTTTTGACTCCCCTTTTAGAGTTCGGCCGCACCAATACCAATTCTTGTGAGATTTTTTTTCAAAATTTTTTTGGATTACGCCGTTAATAACTATTTTCAAGTCCCCGTCGTCGTGAAAAAAATTCGGATAATCTTGTCCTAACTGAGCAATGGCCTCAACAAAAATTGAATCTAACCCAACATTGTTTAAAACAACGCTGAGCCATTGCCTACGGTTTCCGTCTTTGGGAGGATTATCTTGAGGCAAGTAAGAAATTTTGTTTTCTTCAATCTGAAAAATCCGAATTGATTCCAAAAATGGCTGGCTGTTTGCTAAAAATTTCAAGATATGACTTCCCGCTCTCATAGGCAAAATGAAAAGAACTGTCTTTTTCAACCCTTTTAAATTGTTTCCGTTCCAGGCGGCTTCACCGTCAAATAATTTTTTTGTATCCTTTTTTTGAGGAAAGCTTGTTCGGTCAATTTTAACAGCTAAATCATCATCATAAATAGAAAAATTCTGCCGCCAGCTTTTACCAGAAGCCACTATCTCTAAGCCGTATAAACCATCTTTTTCAATGTCAAAAAACCACTTAAACTGTTTCTCGCTTAAAATTTTATTGATTATTTCTTCAATTATATTGCGCATATAATTTTTTGATGAATTGCCTCAGGGCTTAGCAATCTACCATTTTTCATACACTCCACTACTTTAAAATCCTTGGGGAATTCCGCGGCCGCCCAGAGATACGAGCGCAAGGCGTTTTTGAGATGCTCGGTGTCTTTCTCGTGAATGTCTCTTTTTTGCTCGCCCAAATACGCTTTTCTCTTGGCTAATTTTTCTTGGTCGGTGATTTTATGGGCTAACTTTAAAGTTATAGCGGGGTCTGTTTTCAAAATTATGGTTATGTTTGGTTTAGGTATGCCAAATAAATTATATTCAAAGTCGTAAAGCCATTTAACATATTTTCTCCACGCTTGTTTGTTTTTAATTTTGCCGCCTTGATGACCAATGTTGCTTGCCAAATAACGGTCAGCCACCACCACTTTGCCCTCGCTAATCCATTGGCGAATTTTGAAACCAGCGTCATATCTATCGCAAGCGTAAAAAACCGACGCCCGGTAAGGGCCCACTTGCTCGGCTTTGCCATACTTGCCCCGCAAATACTCGTCAACCAACCCAGCTGATGGCTCGCCGTGCTGGGGAAAATCAATTTTAACAACTGGCATTCCCTGTTTTTCTAAATAACCAGCCAAAAGCTTAGTCTGAGTTGATTTCCCCGAACCGTCTAACCCCTCAAAAACAATGAATTTGCCTTTGATTTGCTTTTTCATACTTGCTTAAAATTATAATAGCAAATTTTTTTATAACAAAAAAGCCTTACTCGGGCTCTTCACGATTTTAATCATTGTTTTCATAACCACTATATCCTTCCTTTCTATTTCTATCAGACCCGTATTGGTGTTTATCATCTAAAATATCTCCTTTCTTCCATTCATCTATCCAATCCTGAACTGAAAAAATTTCAAAACCGCCTTGTTTTTTTGAACCAACAAAGTGATTAATGCCTGCGTTCATAATCATTTTTTTGCAAATGTAGCAAGGAAAAGCATCCAGGGGATTGCCCTTGCCTTCCTCAGCCCATAAAAACATATCTGCTCCCAAAACAGAATTTCCGGAACGGCAAGCATTTAAAAAAGCATTTTGTTCAGCATGCACTGACCGGCAACACTCATATTGCTGGCCATGAGGGATTTTCAATTTATCTCTTAAACACTCTCCTCTTTCAAGACAATCTTTAGTTTTTCTTGGAGCGCCGATATAACCACTAGAAATAATAGTATCATTCTTTATTAAAATAGCGGCCGCTTTCTGACGAAAACAAGTAGACCTCTGGGCGATTTCTTTGGCAATGTTTAAATAATACTGCTCTTTTGATGGTCGCATATATTTTTCTATTCTCGCATTATAACAAATTTTTTGAAAACTAAAAAGCCCCGAAAAAATCGGGGCGTTTTGATAAGCCGCCTTATTTATAAAATTACTCAACAGTGATGCCCAAGCTTTTGGCGGTGCCGGCAATGATTTTTATCGCCTGGTCTATGTCTTTGGTGTTGAGGTCAACCATTTTTTGCTGAGCGATTTTTTTAAGCTGTTCTCTCGTAATCTTGCCAACTTTCTTTTTATTGGGCTGACCTGAACCCTTTTCCACGCCAACTTCTTTTTTGATTAACTGGGAAGCCAAGGGGGTTTTTAACTTGAAATCAAAACTGCGGTCTTCGTAAACAGTGATGAGCGTTGGAATAGTAAAACCCTCTTGAGGCCGGGAGGCGTCATTGAATTGCTTGCAAAACTCTCCGATGTTAAGCCCGTGCTGGGCTAATGAAGGCCCAATGGGCGGGGCTGGCGTTGCTTTGCCCGCTTTAATATGCAATTTGACAACTGCTTTTATTTTTTTTGGCATGTTAGAAATCGTTAATGAGGAGCGAAGCGACGAATTTACGAGTTCTTACACCCTGTTAAATGCCGCGGAGCGGCAATTTCGCCTGCTGGCGAAATTATTTAACAGGGTAAATTCGCCTGGCTAAATTTTCTGCGCCTACTGGCTTGAAAATTTAGAGGCTCATTTATAATTTTAGAGTTTCTTTACTTGTAATGAATCAACTTCAACCGGAGTATCTCGGCCAAAGATATTAACTAAAACCTTTAACTTGCCTTTTTCTTCATCAACTTCAGAAATTTTTCCTTCAAAATCTTTAAAGGGCCCGTCAATGATTTTCACTAATCCCCCAACCGAAATATCAATTTTATATTGCGGCGTGTCAACGCCAACGCGCTTTTGCAAAATGTCTATCTCTTCTTGCGAAACAGGTATAGGCGTAGTGCCAGCCCCAATAAAGCCAGTGACGCGAGGCGTGTTGCGCGCCACATACCAGGAATCGTCAGTAACAATCATTTCCACAAAAACATAACCCGGGTAAATTCGTTCTTCAATGACTTTGCGTTTGTTGTTCTTAATTTTGATTTTCTTTTCTTTGGGCACTAAAACATTGAAGATTTTATCTTCCATACCCAAGCTCTCAATTCTTTGTTTTAAATTACGCGCCACGGCTTCTTCTTCCCCGGGATATGTATGCAGGACATACCAATTCCTGCCTTGTTGCAGCTTCTGTTTCATATAACCTAAATAATGAATTTAGATAAGATACCGACAAAAACAAAATCCAAAGCGCCCAAAAACAAAGCCACTGAGGCGGAAATACCCAGCACTAAAAGAGTGAACTTAAATGTCTCCTGTCTGGTTGGCCAATCAACTTTTTTTGATTCAGCTATAACCTCTTTAAAAAATAATTTTATTCTCTCGCTGATTTTCATAGTTCTTAAAAAGCCCCATCGGGCTTATTTTTAAATAATACCCCTCTTGCCCCCTTTTGTCAATAAAATTCACCGCAAACTATGATATGCTTTTCGGCAACCTCTTGCAAAAATAGTTCTTTTGTCTAGTGTAATTTTTGTCATATCTGGATGCGGCAACTAAGGTGGACTGGTTTGTCAAGACACGGAAATTTGGTTTGATAGATATAATTGATGAGGTATTAAAATTGGTTGACCGACTCTGCTTCGGCTCTCAAAATATACTTGAGCTGGCGCGAGGTCGTTCAGCGAGCTATGAAACCTTTTGTTGTTGTAAAAGTCAAAGTATTCGGCGAGTCCATCTCTGGCCTCTTTAACATTTTGGTAATGCTTTAAGTAAATATTCTCGTATTTGACGGTTCGCCAGAGCCGTTCGGTAAAAATATTGTCCAAATATCTGCCCCTTGAATCCATGCTGATTTTAATCTGTTTGCTTCCCAGTATGCCGGTAAATTGAGGGCTGGTAAATCTCGCGTCTTGGTCTGAGTTAAATATCTCGGGCTTGTTTTTGTTTAAGGAACGCTTCAAAGTTTGCAGGCAAAAGTCAATTTCCAATGTCTCGGATAACTGCCAATCAATGACATAACGACTGAACCAATCCACAATGGCTATGAGGTAAGCCCAACCCTGCTCTAATTTTACATAGGTAATGTCCGTTGACCAAACATGGTTAGGCCGGTCAATCGTCAAGCCGCGGAGCAAGTAGGGATAAATCTTGTTTCCCTTGCCAGGGAAACTTGTTCTTTTCTTTGGGTGTATGGCTTCCAGTCCCATTAAGCGCATTAGTCGTTGAATTTTTTCTCGGCCGATATCTATCTGATGATAAATTTTTAATTGTTTTCTAACTCTACGCGAGCCGTAAAAAGGAAGTTCGGTATAAATCTCGTCAATTAAATTCATTATGGCTATGTTTTGCTGGTTTTCTTTGGGCTGGTAATACAGGGTGGCTCGAGAAATATCCAGTAGCTGGGCTTGTCTTTTCAAGGCGATTTGTTCGTTGTTTCTTTCAGCGAGCTTTTTTCTTTGTTCAATGGTTAAACAGAGTAAATTTTTTTTTAAGCCACTCGAGCTCGGTGTCTCGCTGGCCAATGATTTTGTATAATTCCTCTATCAGGATTTTTTTCTCGGTTAATGTCTTGTCTTTTTTGTTGTCTTGGCTGAATAAGCTGGGTAGGCCGTCAGCCGCAATAGTTTTCCATCGTTGAATTTGGGTAGGGTGGACTTGGTATTGAGACGATATTTGGTTAATGGTCTTCTCGCCTTTAATAGCTTCCAGGGCAACCTGGGCTTTTTGTTTGTCCGAGTATGTTGTTTTTTTCATACAATTCCATCATACAACCATATCTATCAAATTGAAATTTCGTGTCTGAATTTTCCAGTCCAGTATAGACATCTTCAAATAAAAGCGCATTGCTAGAAGCGACATAACTAAACGGAGTAGTAATGACCTCATCTCCTTTTTTCCACCCCATTGCGCGAACAAGTAAATGGAGCCCGCTTGTACCGCT
>Ga0066637_10003622_pt1 | contig 10366 bp, 15 predicted proteins | sample CryGeyCG2014_020_FD_62737 | JGI IMG/M metagenome (GOLD analysis project Ga0066637, IMG submission 62737) | Groundwater microbial communities from aquifer - Crystal Geyser CG08_land_8/20/14_0.20 | ecosystem: Environmental > Aquatic > Deep subsurface > Groundwater | place: USA: Utah: Grand County...
GGCGAACACTATCCAGATGCACCGGCAGCCGCAACTGACTTCGCAGATTGGGCAAAAACTTCCGGGGTTGGGCAGTATTTAAGTAAAACTATTGAGAACCCATTCTATAAGGACACTGTTGTACAGATTTCAGGAAGTGGAGCGCCTGCACAGATTGATGGTGCATCTGCTCCAACTGGTGCTACTATTATCTATACAAAGACCACTGATGTAAGCGGGCTGGATCATTTTGAGATTCAGTACTGTCTTGGCAGTACTACACCAGTATCAGTAAAGGACAGCATTCAGCAGTAATGGAATTTCTTGTAATCGGGAAGACAATTAGAAAGATAGAAGCGCGGAGTGCGAGAGAAGCACTCGGCCTCAATCCTGATGCTATAAACGCTGTCCCTTATAAAAAAACCGTTAAGAAACTAACTCCTCTTGATCTTTCGATTGTCGCAACCGATCTTGAAACAATGCTCACAAGCGGACTCAGCCTTTCTGAAGCACTTGACGGAATTATTTCTTCAAAGAACGATTATACGGTAATGATTTTCTTTGAAATTAAAACAGACATATTATCTGGATTGCAATTTTCAACTGCGCTTGCAAAAAGAAAAGAGACACCGCCTCTTTTTGCAGAATCAGTCAGGGCAGGAGAAGACAGCGGACAGCTCCCTCAGGTGTTAAGAACCCTTGCAGTCTATTACAGGACTATTGCGGACGTACACAGTAAGATCGGGCTTGCCCTTATTATGCCTGTTGCGACTATAATAGCAACAGCCGTGGTATTTATCTATATGCTCAATTCTTTATTTCCGCAACTCAGAAGTTTTGCAAAAGATGCAGGAATAACAAAATTTACTGGCGTTACGAACTTCTTCTTCATGCTATCTAATAATATCATACTTGTTGCTATTGTCGTTGCAGCCTTTGTAATTTTGTTTATAAAATACAAGGATACAATTATGAGGTATTTACCTTTCGTTGGCAAAGCTTACATCTTGCTTGATGCGCATATGGACATTTTCCTGATTGCTTCAGTCCTTAACCTCGTGCTTACTGCGGGAACAAAGGTACAGCAAGCGTTTAATTATATTATCCCGAGCATTAAATCAAAGAATTTGAAAGAAGCATTAAAACAAGCGCAAGATAGAGTAAAAAAGGGATCGTCATTGGCTGAGTCCTTTTATTCCCCTTCTGTTCCTGGGGCAATAAGAAATGTCGTAGAGGTCGGCGAGCGTTCAGGAAAATTACCTGTTATGTTTGAAAAACTTGCTGTTTCGATGGTTAGCAATATAGATAATGATGTGAAAGTAATTGAGAATTCTATGCCGATTGCATTGACTCTTATACTCGGTGTCGTTGTTTTTGCTCTTCTCGGCACGTTCTATTATACGTACTTTGCTATTATCGCGCAGGTTATGGGCGGAATGAAATGAGAAAAAGAAGAGGAGTTGCTTTGATCGAGGTCGTGCTTGCCGTTGGAGTCCTTGCCATGGCCACGATGCCTATTTTTGTTTCAACGGTATCGCAAAAGTCCTTGAATAGCTACACTTTAAGCAAGCTCGGCGTCGAAAGCCTTGCAAACGCAAAGATGAGCGAGATAGAAGGCAAGTTGAGAACTAAAATAGATTACTATGCGATAAATACCTATTATGGTTTTCAGTATGATCCCGGTTCCCAGCAGGACATAGCGCATGACCCCGAGAACGGGTACGCCAACGACCCGGGCACATTCTGTAAAGAAGGGTATCCTGAATACCGATATCAGTTCTATGCTACTCCCGACGGCGTAGGAAGAGTCATTCATTTGCTTGTATGGAGAAGGCCAAAAGCATCAGGAGGACTTATACTTGAGACTTATTTGTACGAAGGTGTTTATGCTTACTAAAAAGAGAAAAGGTGATGGGCTTATAGAAGTGATTGTTGCAACTGCGATTTTTGCAACTTTACTTCTTTCCTTGCTTACAATAGCGAATTTCACGCGCATTCAGGGAGAAGAATCAAGCTATGCATTAAATGCGATTGTGCATGCAAGGAATATTGCTCAGGGTATACAGGATGAGTTTGAAAGTGCTACAAGAATGCAGGCTGGGCCAGTGAACCCGCAGAACATCACATCTATAGCTTTTAAAAAAAGTTTCAATTTAACCAGCATCAACGATTTGTGGGCACAGTATTCCATTTCAGGAAATAATTTGAATAGAAATGGCATTTCGCTAACAAGTAGTTTTGTTGACAGCATGACTCCAATAGACAGCAACAACAATTATTTTAAGATGTCCTTTTATGCTATTGACGGGACAACTCTTGCCTCATCTCTGGGAGAAGGCATCACTGCCGTGCCCGACGTTAACGATAAAGCAACGACTTATTGGAGAATGACAAATATTTTTGCGTTAAAAGGTTATCCATTCGTTGCAAGTGCTTTAAGGGAAGCAACCCCTCTGTATGATAACCCGACCGTTACTTTTCCATATGCTTCTCCTTATTCGTTTAACCAGGCAATGGACACGTCAAAGTACGGTTCCTGGAGCAGTGATTTTGTTTCTTCCACACCACCTATAAATGCGGTGAGCAACTACATGGGCGTACCGTATAAGGATCCGTCGCAAATTATAAATGTGCATCCTATCATTGGAGGCATTGCAGGACAGCTATATGATCCGCTGCACAGTGCAGGGATAGCAGGTAGAGATGTATATTGTTTTCTTTCAAGCACAACTTTTATTCATGCTGTAACCGATGGAAATGGCAACTTTACCTTTATGGGCGTCATATTGAGTCCTTACACGATTAAATTCAAAGGAGACGATACTTATGTTCCGTGTGAAATTACGCAATAGAAAGGGGTATATCCTTTTTACTGCTGTAATTATTACCGCCGTCCTTCTTCTTGTATTCCAGACTACATTCACCAATGTGAGAATTTCAATGGCTCAAGCAAGAGATTACGAAGTTTTGAATCAGATGAAATGCACTGCAAAAACTGCTGTAATGAAATCTTTGCAGGCAAAAAGTTCTCAAAGCGGAACTTTTCCCACTGCTTTATTTCGCTGCAGTACGACTTATACGCAAAACGGCATTGCGGTTTCTACAGTTGCCACGGTGACTTATACCGACGGAAGCACTTATAAAGTGCAGGCGGACGGATTTTTATATAACGGGAAGGTAAAAATATACAGGTGGAAAAGGATAGGTTAGGTTTTACACTTATAGAAATCGTCATTGTTGTTGCTATTATATCGGCATCTTTTATGATTGCAACTGTTGTCGTGAGAGGGAACAAAAAGAATGCTGTTCTTATGGAATGTACTCAGATTGCTGAGGCAATGAATGAATACAGGGTAAATAACGGTTCTTATCCTGCAAACTTTCAGTCCTTTTTGCAAGATTCCAACTATTTTAAAGACGAACTCACAAATCCTTATGGAAACGGGTTTGGTATGATAGATAATGGAACTACAATAACTATTTATGCAGATCCACAGAGTAACAACATAAGCTATACTTTCACTAAATCTCAAATGGGGGTCACGCATTGAGAAAAGGATTCACTCTTATTGAGCTTATCGTAACAATAGCAATAATAGTTGCAATGGGAGCTATGATCTGGATTACTGCATCGAGAGCTACACGGTACTCAAAGCAAACTTCAGTAGTAAGCGTTGCCAACTTTATTGCTGAACAACTTAAAAGAAGATACGAGCTTGAAGGCGCTTATCCTGCAAACGATAATCAATTTAAAGATTTTCTAAAAGATACAAGGTATTTTGAAACCGTTCCAAAGAATGCTCTTTGGTACGGAAATCCTGAAGATGGATGGAATTGGATTCAGTCTTCCAGTACACTTCAGGCCATTAACTATACTAATAAAGTCGTTTATAGCATCATTCTGCAGGCACCAAACGTTTCGCCTGCAAACATATATACAAGACCTAATACATATGGAGGTGACGGAGGGTGAAAAAAGGATTTACTCTTGTTGAAGTTATAGCGACAATAGGCATTCTTGCCGTTATCACTTTTGTCGGTTCCTTTGCATTTAAAGGAACGATGGCAAAAATAAGAAATAATCAGACAATTGAAGCAGAGAAGAAGGTTGCTTCTCTTATATATGACTATGCAAGAAGAAAAGGCACGCTGCCGTCGTCTGATCTCTCCGAAATCACAAATAAGCCAGATGACCCCCTGAGTTATCCGATGGCCTCTGCCTGGTACTTCACTAATTACACGGTATATGCAAAAGACAGTAATGGCAATAATATTTTGCCCCTGGATCTAAAGCAATATTATCCATTTTTTGCTGATTCCTCAGCGAGTTATTATGGAATTTACGCAAGTGCAAAAGAGCCTTACTCAACGTATATAACTGGTTCTTAATAACAACAAGTTATTAAAAGTATAGATTTCTAGATTCAATAATTTTATATAACTATCAGGAGGTGAAGATGAAAGCGAAAAAGAACGTGTATATTATCCCTTCGACGGAATCAGAAGTTACATCCATGCAATTTCCAGACGATGTTGTACTGAGAGAAGTCGAGAAGAAATTTAAAGAACAGTTTGAGAAGAGATTTCCTTCAGCTTCTTTTGATTTTAAGAAAGTTGGCTCTTCTGAATCTCTCAACTGGTACGTTGGTATTGCATGCGAATATCAGGATAGTGTCCGTGCAGAGATCGTGGTGCCAGAGATTTATGCAAAAGCATGGTCTGCATTAAAGGATAAAGGAGAGGGGAAATACTGCCTGGTCGTTCTTCCAGCTGGCAAAATGACCTATTTCGTAATAGGAAAAAATGAGCCTCTTATAATCAATGAATTTGACTTTGATATATCTGCAATAAGCAACGAGCAACTTGCAAAATCATCAGACATTACCCAGCAAGACTTCAGAAGGATAACATTTCCTGCAGCAGAGATTGAGAAGACGCTTATCGCAGGGGATATGCCATCTGAAAAACTTGAAGCGTTTAAGTATCCGGAAGTTGTAAAAGTTAACCCTGAGAATTATTCTGGCTCCCTGAACCTCAACAGCAGGTTCAGCATGAGAAAAAAGAAAACGTGGAACAATTTACTGCTGCAAATTCCCATAATTGGAAGAGAAATTGTCTCCCTTGCAATTGTCTTTCTTCTATATTTTTCCTGGCTCTTCCCTGCAAAATCTGCTGTGCTTTACGTAATGCACCTGTTTGATGAGAACAACACAGAATTACAGGCAAATATAGAGGAACTGCGGGAATCAAAAGCAAAGGTACAGGATGTTATAAACGAGAGCAAGAAGCAGCAGGACCTTATCAAACAGTGGGAAAGTGCGGCAAAAAACATAAAGAAAATAGATCTGGTTGCTCTTTCAAATACGATTCTCAAAAATTCAAATGTCATGGACGTTCGGATGGATGAAAGTAGCATCAGTATAACGCTTACTGCTAACTCCTCCGGAGAAGTTGACTCATACATGAAGATGCTCATTGATTCAGGTTTCTTCAAAGGCTTTTCTGCTCCTGAAAGGAAAAAAGGCACTTCAATATATATGCTCAGAGGTGAAGTAAATGAAGGTTAAGATAGTTAAGATAACGGCAGTTTTAATTGCACTTGCCCTGTTTTCAACTTACGGCATCTCACTGTACAAAAGCATAGATGCAAACAGAAACCTCAAGAAGTTGAGAGAAAAAGAGTCATCTTTCTTAGAAGATCTGCAAGTTTTAAGGCAGGAGAAAGAAAACTATTCGCAACTTCTCGTTCAGGTTTCCACTTCCCTCTATACTGATCAAAGGCTCTTCAACCTCTATAAGAACTTTGAAAAAGAAGTTAGCGGCTCGTTTCAGTCTCTTGTTCTCTCCCCGGGATATGTCGAAGAGAACGGCATGAAATGGTTCAGGATGGACATACAGGTTTCAAACATGTCTCCTGTACAATTCTTTTCGATAATACAGAAGGAGATTCCACCGCTTTATGTTATTTCATTCACTGCGTCAAGGCAGGAAATTAAAGCAACTGTTAAGGGAATGATAAGCTCGCCGTATGAGGAATTCGAGATAACAAAAGAATTGTTTCAGGCAGGAAAATATACTGCTTGCGAGTTTATTGCGACGACAACAGATCAAGTATTCGCAGATACTCTTTCAAAGCAGGGACTATATGTAACTAAAAGAGAGGGAAGCTATTATGCAGGGCATGTTATAGCAAACAACCTTGATGCTCTTACAGCTGAGGCAATTGCAAATGAATACAGTCAGAAAAAAATAATTATGTTCATAGCAAAGGAGGGGGGAGATTAATGAGCGAACTTATTATCCTTGCGGGCTTAAACAAAACTACTGTACTCTATTTTAATAAGAATACTCTTAAAGCAGTTTACGAGTTTAACGAATTCCTGGATGCGTCATTCCTTCCCAAACTTCCCAGTGCCGATAAAACTGTTATCTATGCTGACGATACGGTATCAAACTGCTTTGTATATCAAAAAAGTGAAATAAAAAAGAATGCAATTTTTGCAGCTATTGCATTAAAAATGGACACGACTGATGTAGTCTATGCAATTGAAGAGGTTGCGAACTTCTTTATTATTGGAGCAATAAGAAGAGACTTTTACAGCAGAATTCTTGCCTTCAGGCCGGATTCAGTTTCTCAACTTGAACTCAACATTGCACGAAATTCTTTCTTGAAGTACAAGAAGCCCGTGATTCTCAAAGGAAGAAGGCTTATATACCAGTTCAGCAATGAAACCATCAGAGTTGTTGATGCACCGGACAAGCTCTTTGCATATGCCAATTCTATTACCATGTCTTCCTCTCCATATAGTTTTGACGAGGATGTCAAGGGAATAAGAGGTTTCATAAAGGGAAATATTGCAAGGCCATGGCTTACTGCGAGAGTTGCAGTTGACAGGTCTGTGAACCTTCCGGAGTGGGCATACATCTCTGAGTTCACTGACCCTAATTTTCTCAACATGCAGAAAGAAACCTTCGTTGTGGAAAAAGAGAAAAGCATTCCTCCCGATATAAGAAGACTTATAAAAGCTCTTGCGATCATCCTCTCCTCCTTTATTATAACCTTTGGAACTTCTTTCATAAAGTTTTCGCTTCCCTTTGAAAGGATTGCTCCTCTTCCTATCCCTTCCGATGTCACAATAAGTACTACAGCTGAACTTCAGAAATTTGTTTACAACAAAGGTAGTTCTTACACGCTTTATAGAATTATTCTAAACGGGCAGGATAAAGGGTATTTTACAAATAAAGATGAGGCGTTGAAATTTGCAACTAGCATAAAGGGAATGGAGGTATATGCAGTTGAATATAAAGACGGAAACGAAGTTGGAAGAACGAAGATTGATTGACGAGATATTCAGAATAGCAGAGGAGAATTCTGCATCTGATATACAACTCACCGCAGGAGCAAAACCACATATACGCACAAAAGAAACGTTTATTGAGGCAGGTGGACTTCCAGTATTAACTTCTGCTGATACAGAGGACATTGCATTTTCCCTTGTCACTGATATCCAAAAAGAAAAGCTTAAAAAGTGCCTGCAGGTAGATTTCTCATTCGGGAGAAAAAATGCAAGGTACAGGGCAAATATATACCATCAGAGATCTTCAATATCCATTTCGATGAGAAGGCTTAAATCTGAAATTCCCACGATAAAACAGCTTCATCTTCCTGAGTTTTTGCCTGATTTTATGAGGAAAAAAGCAGGGATTATCATAGTTTCAGGTCCAACGGGTTCTGGGAAGTCAACAACAATTGCCTCAATGCTGAAGACTGTTATCTTTGACGGTGTTCACATTATTACGATAGAGGACCCAATTGAGTATCTTATCCCGCATGGGAACAGCATTGTTGACCAGAGGGAAGTTGGAACTGATGTGCTTTCCTTTGACGATGGGATGAAGGCAGTAGTCAGGGAAAATCCTGATATCATTTTTATCGGTGAGATAAGGGATCCTGAATCTGCAAAGATTGTACTGTCTCTTGCAACAACAGGACACCTTGTTGTCACCACCATCCATGCATTCCCTGCAATAGAGGCAATAGACAGGATGCTTTCCCTGTTGTCAGATAAAGAGTGGAACAGAAAGCTCTTTGCAATGAGCTTTATTACAGTAATTTCTCAGATGCTCGTAAACGGGAAGGGTAATATGTACCCGGCAGTTGAAGTTATTGAGCACTCAAAGAGTATTCAGCAGGTAATAATTGAGGGAAGACTCAATGAGATTACAAATTATATGAACAGTCAAAGATGTTTAAAGATTGAAGATTCATTGAGGAGAATGCAAAACGAAGGTTATATTGACGACTATAGGGCTGTGCTTGATATTTTTTAATTTATTATTGATATCTTTGCTTGTTGATTCAAAAAATAAGCAAAGGTCTCTTTCTAAGTCGTATTCTACATTGAGAATGTTTGTAAGAAATGTTAATTTCAGGACTTCTCCTGATCTCATAAAGTATGTATCCTCTGTGTTTTTGCAGTACGCAAATTCGGACATATACTTTACATACAAGAATATTTATGTTCCAAGTGGATTTGTTGAGGTTTTTAAGGATGGAGAACTTTCAGGGCAGAAGAGGGATGCGGAAGTCGAAAATTTGCTCTATAACCACAAGAAGATTGTGATACTTCCAAATATTGTTGTTTTTTATGAGGAGGACAACGGCTTTTTCAAAGACATAATTGAACTCCTGAAACTCCTCTTCACATCTTCAATAAACTATGACATTCTGTACTCTCAGGCAGGAATCGACGAACTCACACAACTTCACAATAGACTTGCGCTTGAGGCGTACGTAAAGGAAATTTATCCCATTCTCAGTGAGAGTAGAACTATCTCTTTTATCATGTGCGATGTAGACGAGTTTAAACATTTTAATGACGTATATGGACATGATGCAGGAGACATAATACTTCAGAGAGTCTCAGGTGCTATAAGGAAGAACATAAAAGCCTCTGATTTTGCCTTCAGGTTTGGTGGAGATGAAATGGCTGTGATTGTTGAGGGAGATAAATTTGCCGCCCTGAAAATTGCAAAGAGGATAGCGAATTCCCTTTCCGAGAATGGAGATTACAGAATAACGCTTTCCGTTGGCATCGCTGAAGCTCGAAAGCAAGTGGCTTTTGAAGCGTTAAAGAAAAAGGCCGACGAGGCACTCTACAGGGCAAAAAAAGCAGGGAGAAACAAAATAATACTGGATAAACTATGAGAGGATATACGCATATGGCAGCATCGATTACGCTACTTGCATTTATTCCTGCAACTTTGGGCATAGCAGGAGGACTTCTTTTAGGCTCTGTTCTTCCTGACATTGATGCTGACGGCTCCACCATAACGAGGATACTGCCGAAGATACCAATCGAACACAGAACGATAACTCATTCCATTCTTGCGCTTTTTGCCTTTTCGTCATTAGCATCTCTTGTATCAGTGCAGTTTGGCATAGGAATTTTCTCTGGTTTTCTTTCTCATCTGTTTCTTGATTCGATGAATCCAACAGGAGTACCGTTTTTTTATCCATTTATTAAAAAAAAATACCGATTTTCAAAAATAAGAATAAGGACGGGGAGTATCCTTGAAAATGTTTTGTTTATCGTTTTGTTGATTGTTGATTTTTTGATTTTATCCAAAGTAGCGAATAATTTAATTTAGGGAGGCAAAAATGTACGAAAATGAGATTAAGGATGTAATCAGGATTAACACTGACGAGAAAGAAGCGGAGATTCCAGAAAGAGAAAAAAGAGTAAAAGCAGTAGGCTCAAACATCGCAAGGTTCTTTGAACAGAGCAATTATTCGCTCGCAAAAGTGCTTTCAGTTGAATACAAAGCCACTGTATTCACTCACAACAAAACAATGGCTGCTTTAGAATTTGCAAGTGAAATTCTTTTAAGTAAGGGGTATGTGATTATGGTTGGGATACGAAGAAAAGAAGGTGATAATTTCTGGGCTCTGCCTGTCTTCATTGCAGGTAAAGTAGAAGAAACAGACGACTTCAAAAAATCTATTGAAAGAGCTGTCAAGGAGGAAAAGAGTGAGTTCAGAAAATCAATTCAAAAAGCCATCAAGAAAGTATAAAAATATAATAATCACTATTCCGCGATTTGAACCGTTCGAATTCAGGCAACTAAGAGATCAATTTTTGAAGCGTTATCGCGCCGTAATATTCTGGCCTTTTTATGATAACGGAGAGATTTACGGCTATGCTATCCCGTATGTTATAAGAAGCAAGAAATATAACGAAAAGCTTCTGGATTTCGAAGAGCGTTTAGTGAGAGATATTGCTCTTGCAAATGCATCGGAGGGAGAAAAGATTTGGATAGAAATACAGAGCTGGGGAATAACTACGATCAGGATTTAAAAAAAATTATAGAGACTGTTAGGGAGATC
>Ga0066637_10003630_pt1 | contig 10354 bp, 10 predicted proteins | sample CryGeyCG2014_020_FD_62737 | JGI IMG/M metagenome (GOLD analysis project Ga0066637, IMG submission 62737) | Groundwater microbial communities from aquifer - Crystal Geyser CG08_land_8/20/14_0.20 | ecosystem: Environmental > Aquatic > Deep subsurface > Groundwater | place: USA: Utah: Grand County...
TTGCCCAAATAAACTATATCAGGTTTTCATTGGCAATCGATGCCTTTTTTGCCCACCTGCCTAACTGCATTTATCCACATTGTTTACGAATGGCCCAAAATTTTTTCAAAGGTGGGAAAGCGGACGGACTTGTTCGCGCGTTTTTCCGTCGCGGAGGGAGAACGCGATATCCGCGGTTTCGCTTTGAAGTTCCGCGCGGAGGAGGGGAATTGGGACCTTATGGTCAACGGCGCCCGGGTCCTCTTTCAGCGCGAGACGCTTAAATTCCCGGATTTGAAGCTCGCCACGAAGCGCGAGCCGCGCGCCGGGCCAGGCGGCGGGGGCATGCCGTATTCTTTCCGGCACATGCACGGTTTTTGTAACCATGTTTTCAGTTTTATAAACGCGAAAAATAAAAGATATTGGGCCAAATTCAGCCTGGCTACCCGGCAGGGCGTTAAAAATATTTCGGAACCTGATATCGTAAAAGATAATAACGGCGCCCGGCGCGACCTTTATGAGAGCATAGAGCGGCTGGATTTCCCCAGATGGACGCTGTTCATGCAGGTTATACCGGAAAAGGCCGCGGCTGCAATGTCCCGCAATCCGTTTAACCTGGCCAAGGCGTGGTTCCATAAGGCTCATCCGCTGATGGAGGTCGGCGTAATAGAGCTAAACCGCAATCCGAAAGGCTATTTTTCCGAAGTGGAGAGGGTGGAGTTTAACCCGGGAAATGTGGTTCCGGGCATAAGTCTTTACGCGGAGAAACCGTTTCAGGTATGTCTTTTCCCCTGACTCTTAGCCGATAAAAGCGCGAACGGCGCCCCAGGTATTTGCTAATATATAGGAGTACCCGGATATTAATATAAGGGGGAATCGTTTATATGAAAAGAACTAAAAACTACGGTTGTGCTTTCGGCAGTTACCATAAGGGGGTCAATCCCACGGCCGACGCCATGATGGCCCTTTGCCTTCTGGCTTTAGCCAGCGACGGGAAACTGAAAAGCAAAGAACTGGAAATAATGGACCAGATAGTGGCGATGAGCCCCATTTTCGCGGAAGTCAAGAACGCGCGCGATTACGCGGCTTCGCTCGCCGAGGCTGTGGCCGGAAAAGGGAGAGGCGAAGTCATAAAGGAAGCGGCTTCGAACCTCAATTCCCGGCTGTCTGAAACCGCCTACGCTTTGGCCGTTCAGGTGGTGACCGCGGACGGCAGGGTGGTCTCGTCCGAACACAGGTTCCTTTCCGAAATACGCAGGGCTCTCGGCGTTCCCGGCCCTCTCGCCGGCAAGATAAACGCCGTGGCGGCCATCCTTAACAGAGGAAAATAAAGCTTTGGTTTAAGGTAAAGTTTAAAAAAGCAAAGCCTCTCAATAGCGATTGGGAGGCTTTTTTATTTTTTAAGGACCGGCGGCTCCTTTTTGTATATTCCCCTGTCATTTGTTCCCCATATATGGGATAATCTATGTATAACAAACAACACGCAGACGCAGATAAACGATTTTTACGGGCTGGGTATAGCGCCTAAGCTTCTGGAAGCTCTGGAGCAGCTAAAGTTCAAAACCCCGACCCCCATACAGCAGAAATCCATTCCCGTGGCCGCCGCGGGTTCGGACATGGTCGGCATAGCCCAGACGGGCACCGGCAAAACTATCGCCTTCGCCATACCCATGATACAGCGCCTCGTGGCTCTCGACGGCAAGGGACTTATTCTGGTGCCTACCCGCGAACTCGCCATACAGGTGGCGGACGTTATTAAGCAGTTCGGGCCCGGTATGGGCCTCGGTTCCGCCACGATAATAGGCGGGGAAAACCCGAAACGCCAGCTGGACGAACTGCGCAAGAATCCCCGTATCATCGTCGCCACGCCCGGCCGGCTGATAGACCATTTGTCGCGGCGCAGTATAGACCTGTCGGACGTCCGCATACTCGTGCTGGATGAGGCCGACAGGATGTTCGATATGGGGTTCGCTCCCCAGATAGAAAGGGTAATAGCCGTGATCCCCAGGGAAAGGCAGACCATGCTTTTTTCCGCCACCATGCCCGACGCCATAATGAAACTGGCCTCGGCTCATATGAAGCTTCCCGTGCGTATCGAAACCTCCCGTCCCGGCACCGCCGCCGAAAAGGTGGAGCAGGAACTTTTTATAGTGGAAAGAGCCGACAAGCCCGCGCTTCTGGCCAAGCTTCTCGATAAGTACTGGGGCAGCGTGCTGCTTTTCGTGCGCACCAAACATAACGCCAAAAAAATAGCCCGCTCGATAAGGGAGATACCCCACGCCGTGGCGGAAATACATTCCAACCGTTCCCTGAATCAGCGGAAGGACGCTCTCGAAGGTTTTAAGTCCGGGAAATACCGGATTCTGGTGGCGACGGACATAGCCGCGCGCGGGATAGACGTGACCGGAATAGAACTGGTGATAAACTACGATCTGCCTGACGAACACGAAATTTACGTTCACCGCATAGGCCGGACCGGCCGCGCCGGGAAACCGGGCCGGGCCATAACTTTCGCCTCGCCGGACCAGGGTTCCGACGTGAAAAGCATCGAACGTCTCATCCGCATGCCGCTGACCGTCGCCAAGCATCCGGATATACGCGAGGCGCAGTTCGGGACCCCATCGGGCCCCCGCCAGCCGGGTGAAAAACGCAGGCCGGGGACGGAGAACGTCGTCCGTAACCGGGCTTTCCCTTTGCACAAACCCAAACCGGTCCGGGGTCGGGAACGTCCCGGAGGTTTCGCCTCCCGCCGGAACAAGCCTGGAGGGGGTTCTTCCCGCCACTCCTTCAGCCGCTCTTACGGCGTCAGGGGAAATAATTTTAAGGATGCGAAAGACAACCGCCGCGGCGGCCCGAGCCGTTACGGGGTCCGCGCTTCAGGCGGCCGCAACAGCATAGTCAGCCCTTCCGCCTATTTCGAGGAGCCGCGCCGCGCGCCCCATAACCGGCAATACTCCCCGGAAAGGTCCGCCGGGACGAATAAACCGGCTTCTTCCGGAGGCTGGCTGGGCCGGCTTTTTAAAAAGAAAAAAGAAGACGAGTAAAGTTCCCGGGTGAAGCCGGATAAGGTTTTCAGGGATAAAAAAGACCCGCCGTTTAAAACGGCGGGTCTTTTCTTTTTTTCCGCTCTTTTTAAAGCGAACTTATGTCGAAGGTCTCGAAATTGGCCTCGTCGACTTTTAGCGGCGCCGCGCTTATGACTCCGGTTTCGGAATATTTTTTTACCGCGAATTTCGGGAAAGTGAAATCCGGATTGGCCAATCCCAGAAAAGACGACCGGTCGATGCGCCTGGAGGCTTCGAGAACGGAGTTAAGCAGGTCCACGGGATTCGTGGTGCAGTTGTTGCCGAAAGTCTCGTAAAGCTCCTTCCCCGCGTTGGTCTGGTTTATCCTTTCCAGGGTTTTTATCAGCAGGGCCCCGGCCTGGCCGCGGGTGATGTTTATTTCGGCGAGGAAAAGCCTGGATTTTCTGGCGGTTACGGTGTAATCGGCGTAGTTGGAGAAAGTGGTCAGGTTCCAGATGAGGGGGTATTTGCCGGCCGAGGCGTGCATTACGTTGTATCCGTGCGGTTCGCGGGACCAGCCTTCCGCGCCGGCCGTGAAAGCCGGAGCCGTTTCGCCTTGTTCGTTGGTAAGTCCGCCTTTCTTAAAGACGAAAACGAAAAAAGAATGTCCGACGCCGGAAGTTTTATAGCCGTAATAAACTTTTTCCAGCATTTCCGGGTTTATCGAGACCCGGGACCAGACATAGCTTTTTTTATCTTCGGGAATCCCGCCCCAGCGCATGTTTTTTACCGAGACCGAACCGCCGTTGAAAACGGCTTCGGCAGGTTTCTGACAGCTCATGAAGGGGGCGTCCGGGTCCCATTTGGTGACGTAGTTGAAAGCGTCCCCTTTGGAGGCCGTTTCCGGCAGGGGGTCGGGGAAAGACATTTCAAGAGCCGCCGATTCCAGGCCGAGTTGTTCCAGGGCGGAGTTTTCGGCGGAAACGGCGGAACCGGCAAAAAGAAAACTTATTAAAAGCGGGATGGTTTTTTTCATTGAGAATATTATACATCCGTCCGCTCCGGTTAAAAAGGGACCTGGGACCCGGGCACGGCCCGGAATTGGACCCGGCTCTTCCCGGGCCCGATATCCGTTTTCCGGTTTGCAAAATGCTCCCGCTACATGTATAATAGTATTTGATGGGTGAAAATAAGAACAAGGTTCTCGTTATCACGAGCGGCAAGGAACTGCTCATGGAGATGACGCCGTCCATGTCCGGCAGGGGCATGGAGCTTATTTGCGTGCCCACCCTGAAGTACGCCGCCGACAGGATCTCCGCCGGCGATTGCGCGGCCGTAGTCGTGGATTTCGGTTGGCTGTCTCCCTCCGAGCGCGGTTCCATACTCGGCATTCATAAACAATTTTCCAATATCCCGCTCTTTACCCTGGAGTCGGTAGCCAGCATGTCCCCTACCGTCGCTTCTCCCTTGCGCCGTCTGAGCTGGCCTCTGCCGATGGGCTTCGCCGACCAGGTCAGGGTAATACCGCGTCAGATCGTGATACTGGCCGACCAGGTGCTTTTCACGACCGGGGCCGTGCAGAAAGCTTTTCAGCAGGCCGGGGTGCGGCCTTTATCCCTGGAATTGACGAAAAATCTTTCCGATTTTATCCGCCAGCAGGATGAAGCCCGCAATGCGGCCTCCCAGCCGAAGAAAACCAGGAAAAGCTGGTCCCTGCTGGGGGGAGACGAGGAGAACGAATCGGCTCCGACGCCGGCCCTGGGCAACCTGGTGGTGGCGCAATTTACCGGCACTTTGCAGGAGGCTTACGCCCTGGACGCCGCCGTGCGCAAGGCCGTTCCGGAAGCCGTCTGCTATTTCGTTTCCGGAGTGGATACCTCCCGCTACGCCGTGCAGGCCTTCAAAGAAGGCCAGCCCGTGGCGCTTCCCAGGGAACACGCCGGCCGCATAGCGGGCATACTGGTGGAAAGCGGCGAAGGCGCCGAAGTCCGCCTGAAGGAAAGGGAAAAGGAGCGCATACTTCTGCTGGACAATTTCAAGCCGGCCCTTATGACCCTGAGCCAGGCTTTGACCGCCTCCGGCTACCAGGTCACCTCTTCCATGGACGCCGAGGAATCCCTGAGGTTTTGCCAGAAAGGGGCTTTCCATCTCGCGGTAATAGGCACCGCCATAACTTTCGCGGAACATTCGGGCGCGGAACTGGCGCAGAAGATGCGCGAACGCGACCCGGATCTGCGCATCATTTTCATGGTGGACCAGTATCCTCTTCAGGCCGCCCTCAAAGGCGTCAGCCAGGTGGTGGAACTCGGTCTCGACGACGCCATTCTCAAACCCGTGGAGGCTTCGCGCCTGATATTCTCCGTGGAGAAAGCGCTTGAACGCCGTTTCCTGCTTTTGGAGAACGCCCGCCTGCTCAAAGAGATGCAGGAACTGAACCGCCAGCTGGCCGCGATAAACGGTTTCCAGAAAAATTTTTTCGCCACCGTCGCCCACGACGTGAAGAGTCCGCTTACGGCCATCCTCGGCTATTCCGAAGTTTTGGCCGGCAAGCTCAAGAATCTGCCGGGAGAGCAGAAATACGCCTCCAATATACATTCTTCGGCCAAGACGCTTAACGTGCTTATTTCCGACCTGGTGGATCTGGCCGCCATAGAATCCGGCAAACTGCGCGTGGAGATAGGGACGCTGAATTTGCTTTCCGTGGTGCAGGACGTCAGGGCCCGCGTGGAGATAGCCGCCCAGAAACGGAACCTCGCCCTGAATGTCGAGGTCCCGCCCGCGCTTCCTCCTTTGGCCGGCGATGACGCCCGCATAGGGCAGGTGGTCCAGAATCTCTGCACCAACGCCATACAGTACACCAAAGAAGGCGGGAAAATAACCATAAAAGTGGAAAATATTCCGGACCGGGTGGTGGTGAGCGTTATCGACACCGGCATAGGCATTTCCAAGGAAGATCTGCCGCGCGTCTGGGAGCGCTTTTTTCAGACTAAGGAAGCCCAGGGTATGCGTAAAGCCGGCTTCGGCCTCGGTCTTAAGATAGCGCGGGAGATAGTTCAGCGGCACGGCGGGGAAATGGGAATAGAATCCGAACTCGGCGTAGGTTCCCGTTTCTTCTTCCACATACCCGTGAAAATAGACGCGCCTCCCCAGCCCCCGAAGTGATTCGAATCCCCGTAACAACCTCCTTTAAAACGTTCTGAGCGGAACCCTGAAAAGTCTGTTGATATCCGGGGACGTTATTTATAATATGTGTAGATGGGGAGGGGGCCGTGATACCGCCTGCGTTTTTTGCTTTAGAAACCGGTAAAATACCGTTCTCCATTTTTTTCGGCGCAGCGCCGTTGAACTGCGCGCCTTCCGACTGGTTTTACGGCCGGAGAGCGCAGTTTCAGACGCGGCGGGAAGGAGGTAGTTATGGACGAGTCTATGGGGGGATTTATGGGGAAGAAGAAAATGCTGCTTATCGACGATGATAAGGACGATTGCCTGATGATAAAAGAGTTTTTCGACAAGTCGGGATATCCGGACCTGATGTTCGTCGAAAGCGGGGAAGAGGGCCTTAAAAAAGCGGAAAAGGAGCTCCCGGACCTGGTAATAATAGACACCAGGCTTCCCGGTATGGACGGTTTCGAGGTTTGCCGCAGGATAAGGGAGACCGGGTCGCTTAAAAATACGAAGATCATCGTTATGACCGGCTTCATCGACGCCATAGACGCCGTAAAGGCCCGTGAAGTGGGAGCGGACGATTATTGCGTGAAGACCTCCGATTGTCTGCCGCTTATCAAGGCGGTAAAGTCGGTGTTAAGCTGAGAATAAAAGGCGGCGGTTATGATAAAGACCGGAAGAGTTCTTAAAAGAAAAAGCTTTTTAAAACGGCGGGTAAAAGAGCTCGAGGCCGTCCTGCGCAAATGCAGGAAGGATATAAGCGCGCAGGTCTGGGGACTCAGAAAAACCAACGAAGGCATCCGTTTCCTGTATAAGGACCTGGAGAAAAAGACCGAAAAACTGCTGGAACTGGACCGGTTGAAGTCGCAGTTCGTTTTTAACGTTTCCCACGACCTGCGCACCCCTATCTCCATAATAAAGGGAAATATCTTCATGGTCCTGGACGGCGCGGCTGGCGCGGTCAACTCCGGGCAGAAGGAGTTCCTGAACGGAGCTATGAAAAGCACGGACCACCTGGCCCGTATGATAGACGATATACTGGATTTCCAGAAGTCCGGAGCGAAAGACTGGAAGCTCAAGACCGGGGAAAACGACTTGAATGAGCTGGCGAGGGAAGTTTGCGTGCCCGCCTCCGTCGCGGCTAAAAAGAAGGGATTAAAGTTTTCGCTTAAGCTCGGCCGGGCGCCCCTGAAAGCCCGTTTCGATAAGGAGCAGATAAGCCATGTCCTCGCCAACCTCCTGAGCAATGCCGTCAAATTTACCGCCAAAGGCGGGATTTCGGTTCGCGCCGCCGGAGAGGGAAAACATGTTCATATTTCGGTTTCGGATACCGGCTGCGGCGTAAAAAAAGAGGATATTCCAAGACTCTTTCAGCCTTTCGAACGCATCGGGGAGAGAAAAAAAGAGGGAACCGGCCTCGGTCTGGCCATCTCCAGGACCATAGTCGAAAAACACCGGGGAAGCATATGGGCCGAATCCGGCTTAGGCAAGGGTTCGGTTTTCTATTTTACCGTTCCGAGAAACGGCTTAAGTTATGGAATTTAATCGCCAGTCCCTGAAATCCAAATCACAAATAAAACGGATAACGGCCGCGCTCGCGGCCGCGCTGGTCTCTTCGCTTATTCGCCCGCCGGCGGCGGTTTCGGCCGCTTCGCCAAGCGAGGCGGAAGTACAGTCCGCGTATATCTACAATTTTATTCCCCTTATCAGCTGGCCGGAGAGAAACGCCGCGGCCTCCTCCGGCTCCGTAAAGATCTGCCATGTGGGCGAAGGCCCTTTGGCGGGCGAATTGTCCGGGCTGACGGGCCGTCAGGCCGGAGGTCGCGTCATTCGGGTAAGTTCGGCCGCCGTCGCCGGGGAGTCGCTTTCCTCCTGCGATATCGTTATGCTCTCTCCGTCCGTCAGGGAGCAGATCCCGGTCATTCTCAAAAAACTCGAGGGCTCCGCTATCCTTACCGTGAGCCCCATCCCGCAGTTCGCCAGGAAGGGGGGAGTGGTAGGTTTTGTGACCGAAAAGGGCCGGGTCAGGATAGAGATCAGTCTTGGCGCTCTTAAAAAAACGGGTCTAAAGGTCAGCGCTAAATTGATGGAAGTGGCGCGGCTGCTCAAGTAAAGCCGCGCCGGCGCCGGGGGCGCCGTTATGAATAAAATCCCGGGTATCTCGATAAGAAAAAAGCTGATAATGATAATCATGGCGGTCAGCGTTACCGGCCTCCTTTTGTCCGCTTTCGCTTTCATTTCCTTTATCAATTACCGCGCGGGGAAAAATCTGCGTCAGCACAGTCTCGCCGAAGCCGTGCTGATAGCCGACAGGAGCTCCGCGGCCCTGTTGTTCGACGATTCCGGGCTGGCGCAGGCCAACCTCGACGCGCTGCGCCTGAACCCGGCGGTTACCGGAGCGTGCATGTACGACGGAAAAGGCGCCGTTTTCGCCGTTTACGGAGCTTATGGCGGCGCCGAAAAGTGTCCTCCCTGGAAAGCGGGCAGGGGGGAGAGTTCCGGTAAAGACCGGCTTCTGATCTTTGAGCCGGTGCTCGCGGAAGGCGGGCAGATAGGTTCCGTCTTTATTGCCACCAGTTTAAAGGAACTCATTTCGGCCAAAAGGGACGTACTGCTGACGTCCTGCGCTATCATCCTCCTCCTTTCCATTCTGGTTTTCTATATTTCGACCCGGCTGGAGGGCCTCATTTCCAGACCGCTCATACATTTGACGAAAACCGCCCGCCTCGTCGCTTCGCGTAAAAACTACGACATACACGCGGAAAAAAGCAGTCAGGACGAGATAGGCGAACTGGTGGACGCTTTCAACGAGATGCTGGATACCATAAGGGCGAAAGACGAGGAAAATAAAAAGCTTAACGCGGAGCTCGAAGAAAGGGTGCTCATGCGCACGGCCCAGCTGGAACTGGCCAATAAAGAGATGGAGGCTTTCAGCTATTCCGTTTCCCACGACCTGCGCGCCCCTTTGCGCCATATAAGCGGGTTCGTGGCCCTTCTGGTCAGCCGTTTCGGCCCGGCTTTGCCGGAAAAAGGAATGCGTTATCTTAAGATCATAGAGGATTCGGTGCGCCAGATGGGGATTTTGATAGACGAACTCCTGCAATTTTCCCGCAGCGGCCGCGTCGAGATGAAAAAATCCGCGGTGGATATGAACGCGATATTTCAGGAAGCCCTGGCGCCCCTCCGGGGGGAGACCTCGGGCCGGGAAGTCGAATGGGAGATAGGCCGGTTCCCCCGGGTGTTTTGCGACGGAGTGCTGGTAAAACAGGTCTGGGCGAACCTTCTCGGCAACGCCGTCAAATTTTCACCCGCACGAGGCAAAAAGCCAAAATAGAGGCGGGGGTCAGGGAAGAGGACGGGGAATTCGTTTTTTTTGTGCGCGATAACGGGGTGGGTTTCGACGCGAGGTATTTCGAAAAGCTTTTCGGGGTTTTCCAGCGCCTCCACAATCAGGCTGAATTCGAAGGGAACGGGATAGGCCTGGCCAACGTGCGCCGCATAATTTCCCGTCACGGCGGGCGAACCTGGGCCGAAGCGGAAACGGGGAAAGGCGCCGCGTTCTATTTCACTTTGCCAAAAGAAAAACAGGAGGGTTCATGACGCCGTTGAAAAATATATTGCTGGCCGAGGATAACGCCAGGGACGTGGAACTCACTCTGGAAGCTTTGTCGGACAATAACCTCGCCAACCACGTGGTCCCGGTAAGCGACGGAGTGGAAGTCCTGGAATACCTCCGCTGCGAGGGTAAATTCAAAGACCGCGAGAAGGGGAATCCGGCGGTCATCCTGATGGATATAAAGATGCCGCGCCTGGACGGGATAGAAACCCTGAGGCTGATAAGGTCCGACCCGGCTTTTAAAACCCTTCCCGTGGTCATACTTTCCTCCTCCCGGGAGGAACAGGACGTCATGAGAAGCTACAATATGGGGGTCAACGCCTATGTCGTGAAGCCCGTGTCTTTCAAGGATTTTGTCGAAGCCGTAAAGATCGTGGGCATGTTCTGGGCGCTTATAAACGAACAGCCTCCGCAATAAAGCCGGGGCTCGTTTTCGGGAGAGGACTAATTTCTATGAGGTATAAAAAAAGGCTCTTCTCCCTGTCAAGTGGGTGATTTGACGTAATTTCATATCGGTTCCAGCGTGCAGGTGAGGACTTTTAGCCTCAAATACTCTTCATCATGCAGCCCATAGCTGCGCCGCTGGATA
>Ga0066637_10003632_pt1 | contig 10352 bp, 7 predicted proteins | sample CryGeyCG2014_020_FD_62737 | JGI IMG/M metagenome (GOLD analysis project Ga0066637, IMG submission 62737) | Groundwater microbial communities from aquifer - Crystal Geyser CG08_land_8/20/14_0.20 | ecosystem: Environmental > Aquatic > Deep subsurface > Groundwater | place: USA: Utah: Grand County...
TAAGATCAGCTGGCAGAAGGGAGATTGGTCATGGAGCCTTGGCAGAAAAGGCGTTACGAAATGTAATTCCTGAAAAAGAAAATTTTCCTTATACAATAAGAGTAGTCACCGAAATCTTGTCTTCCAATGGCTCAACTTCCATGGCAGCTGTTTGCGGAAGCACTCTGTCTTTGATGGATGCAGGAGTTCCTATAAAAAATGCCGTAGCTGGAATTTCGATTGGATTGATGACTTCCGAGGACGAAAAAAAGTACAAGCTTCTAACAGACATAATTGGTTTGGAAGATTTTGCTGGGGATATGGATTTTAAGGTTGCCGGCACCAAAAATGGAATTACAGCCATTCAGATGGACACCAAGCTTTATGGTTTGAAAATAGAAATTTTAAAAGAATCTTTAGAGCGGGCAAAGAGAGCCAGGCTGGAGATTTTAGACAAAATGCTCAAAGTAATTCCCAAACCGCGTCCTCATCTTTCAAAATATGCACCCCGAATTGATGAAGTAAAGATAAATCCCGATAAAATTAGAGATGTAGTCGGTCCCGGCGGCAGAATCATCAACGAGATTATCGAAGAGACCGGGGTGGAGATTGACATTGAACCAGATGGCACGGTAATGATTTTTTCTACCAATCCAGAGGCTAATAAAAGAGCAGTGGAGTGGGTTAAAAACCTGACCAGAGAAATTAAAGTTGGCGAAGTTTTTACAGGAAAAGTTACCAGAATCTTAGATTTCGGCGCCTTTGTTGAGATTCTACCTGGACAGGAAGGAATGGTTCATATCTCTAAACTAGGAAAAGGATATATTAAAGATATTAGAAAAGTGATAAAGGTAGGAGACTCTATAAAAGTTGTGGTTACCGAGATCGATCCTGAAGGTCGCCTAAATTTAGCCAAAGCCTGAAAAGTGTTGACACCCCTTCGCTCCAAAGATAATATTTTATAATCAGATATGTAAGGATATTACAAGCTGAGATGGAGCTTCGGAGGTGTCAACAGCCCTTCGTAGCTTTACCCCGTTAGATAAATCATCTAGTGGGATTTGCTACTTATCGCATAAGCTGAGTTTAGCTCTGCATAAACTAACCATTTAACGGGGCTTAGCGAAGAATCTCGAAGAATTCGAAATTCAGGGTTGACAAAATTCATCTAATATGATATAGTTTATTAAATTCTTGTTGAACTCTAAATTTACCCAGCACTAACTTTTTTACTAAATTGAAAATTAAAGCTGAAATAAGCACTAACTAAAAAGTTAGTGCTGGGTTTAGCTAAAAAAGAGGCATTCTCAATAAGCAGAATATTTTTTCAAGAAAGTTGTTTTTTATGGTAAAGACCGAAGAGATACTGAATTCAAAATCGTTGAGTCATTTAAATAAGTTAATCTCTATATGTAAAAAGTGTGTTCTTTATAAGATAAAAACCTGCGATGTTCCTGGTGATGGCAGCAGCAAGGCAAAAGTTTTATTTATAGGGGAAGCACCCGGAAGAGAAGAGGATTTTTTAGGAAAGCCATTTGTGGGAAGAGCCGGAAAGTTTTTAGACTTTTTATTCTCAGAAGTTGGGATAAAAAGAAAAGATATGTTTATTACCAATTTAGTAAAACACCGACCGCCGAAAAATCGAAAGCCTAGACTAAAAGAGATAAATGCCTGTTTTCCATATCTTGAAAAACAAATAGAAATTATAAAACCAAATTTAATCATCTTGCTGGGTGAATACCCTCTTAAGGTATTTTTCAAAGACAAAGAAATTTCCGAAACCCACGGTAAGTTTTTAGAATCAGGAAAAGCGCTTTATCTTTCGCTCTATCATCCGGCAGCAGCTATTTATAATCAAAAACTAAAAAATATTTTGATACGAGACTTCAAAAAGATTAAAAATTTCTAATGTCTAATTGCTCTAATTTCTAATCAATACCTAATTCCCAATGTCTAAAATATTTTACAGCATTAGCCATTAAGTCATTGGGATTTGATTAGGTCAATTAGGAATTAGTCATTGGTCATTTTAAAACCTCATATACTATCTATTTTCATATCCTATAAAAATACAAAAATACTATATTTTATAAAAAGGAGAATAATTTAATGTTACAAGCTATGGAAAGAAAAACAAAGCAAAAAATTAAAACAAGCCAAGAGCCTCTAAAAACCATCAAAGAGTCGTTCGGTTCGAGATTGAGAGTGATTCCTTTAGGAGGTTTTGAGGAGATTGGAAAAAACATGACCGTCTTTGAGTACGGAGACGATATTATTATTGTTGATATGGGATTCCAATTTCCTGATGAAGAGATGCTTGGCGTTGATTATGTAATACCTGACACAACTTATCTTGAAGGACGAAAAGACAAGATAAGAGGGGTTATTATTACTCACGGGCACATGGACCACACTGGTGCCATTCCTTACATAATGCCCAAAAAATTCAACGTTCCTATCTATACTGCCAAATTGACCGCCAAAATGATTAAGAAAAGACAGGAAGAGTTTGGAACCGCATCAGATCTTCAAATTAACATAGTAGATCCAGATAGAGATGTAATCCAGCTGGGAGTTTTCAGGATAGAATTCTTCAGAGTAAATCACAACATTCCCGATGGAATGGGCATTGCAATTTATACACCGGTTGGTTTTCTGGTCTATACAGGTGATTTCAAATTTGACCATACCCCGGTTGATGAAAAACCGACCGATTTCTCTAAATTGGCAAAGTATGGTGGTCGAGGCGTACTGGCTTTGTTTTCTGATTCAACCTCTGTAGACCAGCAAGGACACTCTATATCCGAACAAGAGATTGGTAAGAATCTTGATGACATAGTCTCCAATGTTAAGGGCAGACTCATTATTACTTCTTTTTCTTCTTTGATTTCCAGAATTCAACAGATTATTGATGCCGCCGCCAAATATGGAAGAAAAGTAGCCATTGTGGGAAGAAGCATGAACGATAATGTTGGAATTGCCAGAGAGCTGGAGTATCTTAAAACGCCTAAGGGCATATTTGTTGATATTCGGGAAGCCAAAAGACTGCCGGATAATGAGGTGGTCATTATAACAACAGGCAGTCAGGGTGAGGAGATGTCGGGCTTAATGAGAATGGCTTCCGGCGCCCACAAAGATGTAAAAATCAAGAAAGGTGATATGGTAATTCTTTCTTCATCCCCAATTCCCGGGAATGAATTCTCCATTGTAGGAATGATGGACAATCTTTTCAGGGAGGGAGCAAGGGTTATTTATAGTAAAATTATGGATGTTCATACTGGTGGTCATGCCAGACAAGAAGACTTAAAGCTTATGGTTGATTTAACCAAGCCAAAGTATCTCGTTCCTATTCATGGCGAGAGGCATAAGCTGGTAATGCATGGTGATATTGCGATGAGCATCGGCATGAAGGAAGAGAATATTTTAGTGGTTGATAATGGTCAGGTGATCGAGTTTGATCAGAGGGGGAATGGTCGAGTAACAAAAGAGAAGGTTTCGGCCGGCTTTGTTATGGTTGACGGTTTAGGCGTTGGTGATGTAGGAAATATCGTCTTGCGTGACAGGCGGGTTATGTCTAAAGACGGAATCTTTGTAGTAATTTTAACTATTGACCGAAAAACCGGACGCCTTTTAAACAGTCCGGACATAATCTCTCGAGGTTTTGTCTATATGCGCGAGTCTGAGGACCTGATAAACACAGCTCGTAATCAAGTTAGAAAATCTTTGGAGAAAAAAGACGGTACCTATCCTTCTAACTGGGCTTACATAAAAACCAAAATCAGGGAAGACATTGGTGAGTTCTTGTATAAACATACCCAACGGAGACCAATGATTCTGCCGGTGGTAATCGAAGTATAAGAACGCGGATAAGAAAATAAAAAAATAGACCAGGGGTCTGTATAAAAACATGGTCTATGTTGATTACTTTACGATTTCTTAAGATGTTTTCTTAGGATGTTTTTTTGAAATGGAGCTACGAGCTATGCCAATACCAAAGAAAACAGAGAAAATAACAACACCGAAAATACTGAACAAAATATATAACTCTTTAGATGCAGGGTTGATTATATCCGTAGTAATTTTCGCGGCCAGCATAAAAAATTGCATAGCCATCGCAATCCCAACCGTTAACTTTAAGATAGTATATAAAGTAGCAAAATATTCCGTTTCTAATATTATTTTCTTTCCGAAAACCAGTCCCAATTTGTACATTATGTAGCCACCAACAGTAAGAAGTAGCAATACAACAGAAGTCTGAAGTGTCATTTCTTTCCACCCCCAGTTTTTCAAGGACCGTTTGTTGTATTAATGTTATAGAATTTTATTTTTTTGTCAATAAATTCCCGCTTTGGCGCCTAATTTTTAACTTTGAATTGCAATTTTGATTTTTTCGGCCAGAGGCCGATCAGCCTTTGGCTGAGACTTTTGACTTTTGAATTTTGATTTTAAATTCTGTCAACTGTCAATTGTCAATCGTGAATTGTTACTTTATAATTAAGGTATGTCACCGCGAAGAAGAAAATATAGAAGACGAAAAAAGGGACTCTTTTATCCTATAAGCTCTGATTTAGAGGCAGATTTAGAAGTCAGTCCGGATACCGCTAGGGAAATTCTCGGTGTTTCTATGATAGTTTTAGGGATAGTTTTTCTTTTGGCAATCCTAAATTTAGCCGGCAGTCTGGGATTTTTTGTATATACACTTTCTAAAATCGGCATTGGTTGGACGGTTCTTTTTATGCCGGTTATTTTTGTAGCCTTGGGAATAGGATTTCTTTATCCTCAAAAATTTTTAATCAGACCGTCTACGATTTTGGGGGCTCTGATTTTTATCCTGGCAGCTTCTTCAATCATTCATCTTGTATTTGCGAGAGGCGCGACCATAGAACAGATAAGATTAGGTGTAGGCGGAGGCTATCTAGGCTATTCGGTCACTTATATTTTTCTTCAGATTTTAGGATTTTGGGCTTCGTTAATTATTTTTATAGGCGTTTTAATCTCTTCTTTTCTTTTAACCTTTAATACCTCTACCTTACGCCTCAAGGAGAAGTGGAAGGAGATTAAAGAGGAGAGATTAAAGAGGAAGGAGATTGTTGTTAAGGAAGGAGAAGAAGAGCTTAGGTTTGATTCTAAAAAAGTTTCCGGCAAGGCCGAGAAACCTCCGATTGATGTAGAGTTTTCTTATACCCCGATTGTTTCTGATAAGGACTGGAGACTGCCGCCATTGGATCTTCTTTCTACTCAGATGACCACTCCCGACAGCGGCGATATCCAAGAGAATGTAAAGATAATAGAAAAGACGTTAAAGAATTTCGGAGTCTCGGTAGATATGGTGGATGTTAATGTAGGTCCAACTGTCACCCAATATACTCTAAAACCAGACACAGGCGTTAAGCTAAACAAAATTACAGTTTTAAATAATGACTTGGCTTTAGCATTGGCGGCTCATCCCTTAAGAATAGAAGCCCCCATTCCCGGCAAATCTTTGGTCGGCATTGAGATTCCCAATAAGTCGGTTTCTATAGTTAGATTAAGAAAGCTTCTAGAAACTGAGGCTTTCACTAAAAGAAAATCAAACCTTTCAGTAGTTTTAGGAAGAGATGTGGCTGGTGCGCCAGTTTATGTTAATTTAGAATCAATGCCTCACCTTTTGATTGCGGGGAGCACTGGTTCCGGAAAGAGCGTTTGTATAAACTCTTTGATTACCAGTTTTCTTTACGAGAATTCTCCGAGAGATTTGAAGTTTTTGCTGATTGATCCCAAGAGAGTAGAGCTTACGATTTATGATGGCATACCTCATCTTCTAACAGAGGTTGTTACCGAAATTGACAAGACCGTAAATGCTTTGAAATGGATGGTTCAAGAGATGGAGAGACGCTATAAAGTCTTTTCTGAAAAGGGATCGAGAGATATCCATACTTACAACAGGGTTTACAAAAAAGAAAGACTGCCCTATATCGTCTTGATAATTGATGAACTGGCAGACTTGATGCACGTCGCTGCTGCTGATGTTGAAGGAGCAATTGTAAGGATCGCCCAGATGGCTAGGGCTACCGGTATTCACTTGGTTGTAGCCACTCAGAGGCCTTCGGTTGATGTTTTGACGGGATTGATTAAAGCTAACATAACTTCCCGCATTGCCTTTGCCGTTGCCTCTCAAGTAGATTCGCGAACAATCTTAGACACTGCCGGAGCCGAAAAGTTATTGGGCAGAGGCGATATGCTTTATTTTTCTTCAGATGTTTCCAAACCGAGACGAATTCAAGGGGTATATATTGCTAATGACGAGATAAAAAGAGTCGTTGATTTCCTAGGGGGCAAAGAAGAGCCTTCTTATGACCATGAGATAACAGAAAAGAAGGTTGGAGAATCTTTTCTTGTAGGCAGCATTCCAGAAGATCCTTTGTATGAAGAAGCAGTAGAGGTTGTAAAGCATGCAAAAAAAGCCTCAGCTTCTCTTTTGCAGAGGAGATTGAGAGTTGGTTATGCTAGAGCCGCCCGTCTTTTAGATTTACTGGAAGAGAGGGGTGTTGTATCGCCTCAAGAAGGAAACAAACCACGAGACGTTTTGATCTGAGCTTCAGAAGAGGTTAAAGAAGAAGGTCCCGATAGCGAATCAGCTGATAACGAGGAAGAAAAATACTAAGAAGAAAATGTCAAATGTCAAAGCTCAACCCCGTTAGAAATATAAAGATTAAAGTTAATTATATTAAAAATAAGAAAATAATTTCTAACGGGGTCAAATGTCAAATCAAATCCTAAATCCTAAATCCAAAAAATTTAGACATTTAGTCATTAAGTCATTCATTTGTCATTTGGAATTTGTCATTTGGAATTTTAATAACTATGGTTCATAAGTTTAAAGTTACCGAAATTGAGCCTTCTGAGACTCTTGGTGAGAAGCTGAGAAAAACCAGAGAAAACCTGGGACTTACTTACGATGATATAGAAAAGGTCATCAAGATAAGAAAGAAGTATATAAGAGCTATAGAAGAAGGCGATTATAATTCCTTGCCTCCCGATGTATATATGAGGGGTTTTTTAAAAAATTACTCAAAAGTTTTGGGGATAAAAGAGAGCAAAGTCTTAGAGATGTATGAAAAGGAGAGGGGGGCGGTAGACAACATAAAACAGGCTAAAAAAACGAGCAGGATTAAGCCTCTAAAATCACCAAAAATTATCATAACACCCCGGACTTTTTTTATAATTTTGATGGTTTTGGCTACCCTGGCAGTTATTGGGTACATTATATTCGAGCTTTTGATTCTCAGCGCTTCTCCCAAACTCGTTATTTACTCTCCTTCGGACAATGCGGTTGTCAAAAAAAGTTTCATTGATATTGTAGGAAAGACAGATGAAGGGATTGAGGTTTTTATAAACGGGCAAAAAGTAAATACCTCAGAAGAAGGGGACTTTAAAGTAAATGTCAGTGTAGGTCAAAAAGGTGTAAATTCAATAAAGATAGTTGCTAAAAACATAAAAAACGGCAAAACAACAGAAAAGACAACAAATATAATTGCCGAAATTTCCGAAATTGCAATTCCTTCGCCAGGTCCAGAGGAGACAATTCCAAATACCTTAAAGCTTAGTTTAAAAATAGGTCCAGGCACTGCTTGGATTTCTCTTAAAAAGGATGGCGAGAAGGTGTTTGAGGGAATAATGCTTCCCGGAACTACTAGAGATATTGAAGCAGTTGGAAACATTACACTTACTACTGGAAATGCCGGTTCGACTGAGGTAGTATTTAACGGGAAGAGCCTAGGAAAGATCGGTAAAGAGGGAGAGGTAAAAACTGGTTTAGTGTTTGATAAAAATACAAAAGTTAAGTAAATAAGAAAATTTCTAATTTTCAATTTCTAATTTCTAGTGAATTGCCAATTAATTAATTTCCTGACTTTTTAAAAAAATTAAATAGTCCCGACATACACTTACCGTGCTCCGCCATAGCGGCTACGCGACGGCGAGCAGTTCTGTCGGGATCTTCGTCCCGACCAAGGTCGGGACTCGAAAAGGACAATAGATGGAGAAAGACAAAAACAAGGAAAAAACAAATAAGTTAAAAGCCGCTCACATGGCAGTTGAGCAGATAGAAAAGCAGTTCGGCAAAGGTGCCATTATGCAGCTAGGGGAAGCGAGGCGGGTTGATGTGGATGTAATTCCTACCGGTTCCATATCTTTGGATATGGCATTGGGGGTTGGCGGTATCCCCAGGAAGAGTTGTTGAGGTTTTCGGACCGGAGAGTTCCGGCAAGACAACTCTGGCTCAGCACATGGTTGCCGAGACTCAAAAAAAGGGCGGGATTGCTGCTTTCATAGATGCCGAGCATGCCCTTGATTCGGAATATGCCAAAATTATTGGTATTAATTTAAACGATTTACTTTTATCCCAGCCAGATACCGGGGAGCAGGCTTTAGAAATTGCCGAGACCTTGGTTCGCTCCAATGCCGTTGATTTGATTGTAGTCGACTCAGTAGCGGCTCTGGTTCCCCGCATAGAAATCGAAGGAGATATGGGCGATTCTTTTATAGGTCTTCAGGCTCGACTTATGAGCCAGGCTTTGCGAAAGTTGGCAAGCGCAATCTCCAAATCAAACTGTGCAGTGGTTTTTATAAATCAGATAAGAATGAAGATAGGAGTGATGTTTGGTAATCCAGAGACTACCCCTGGAGGCATGGCTTTAAAATTCTACTCCTCAGTTCGACTCGACATAAGGAGAATCGGTCAGATAAAGGACAAAGAAAATGTAATTGGAAACCGTACCAGGGTTAAGGTTGTAAAAAACAAAGTTGCCGCCCCTTTTAAAATTGCTGAGTTTGATATTATGTACAAAGAGGGAATTTCCAAAGAAGGTGATTTACTGGATTTAGGTTCAAATATAGGAATTGTAACCAGATCCGGCTCTTGGTATCAATATGGCAAAGAAAAAATCGGCCAGGGACGGGAAACCGCCAAGCAGTATTTAAAAGACCATGTCCCCTTAGCTCGAGAAATAGAAAAAGCCATCAGGGAAAAAACCAAAGAAGCGGAAAAAGAAAGTTAAAAGTAGTAAGTAACCAGTAAACCCAGCACTAACTTTTGCTTTACTCTTGTGTCGGATTAAGTAAGAATTAACAAAAGTTAGTGCTGGGTAAATAGGCAATAGATGCCGAAGATCTCTAAAATCGAAACCCAAAAAAAGCGCAGAGGTCGCTTTAATATTTTTGTTGACGGCAAGTTTGAAGTTGGGGTATCGGAAAAGGATTTGATAGATTCTGGAATATCTAAAGATCAAGAAATTGAAGAAGAGGACTTAAAAAAACTAAAACTAAAAAGTACAGAAACGAAGGTTAAGGATAAGGCTTTGAAGTTTTTGTCTATCCGGCCCCGAAGCATCTTAGAGCTACAAAAGAAATTAGAAGAAAAAAAGTATAACCCAAAAATAATCAGGAAAGTTATCCGCTGGCTGAAAAAAGAAGGTTTTCTGGATGACAAAAAATTTGCTCGCATTTGGGTTTTAAACCGCAAAAATTTTCATCCAGAGGGCAAGTTTAAGCTATTTATGGAGCTAAAGAAAAAACAAGTTCCGGAAAAGATAATCCAGAAGGAAGTAGATAAAATTAAAACCAAAGGAGAGATAAAAGAAGCCAAAGAATTGGCTTTGCGTCGGATAAAGCTTTATTCAAATTTAGAAAAATATAAAAAAAGAGAAAAAATAATCGCTTTTCTCCAACGCCGAGGATACAGCTGGGATGTTATAAAAGAAGCAATAGAAAAAATTTCACTTTAAGGGAAATTTTTTCTGAATATAGAATTTAGTATCTTGAATTCGGAATAAGAATGAAGAATCTGGAATAAAACAAAAATAAAAATCCTAAATTCAATATTCAAAATTCCCATTCGAGATTCTAGATTCAAAATTCAAGATTCTTTTTAGTTCGTTTTTCTTTTTCCAAAAATATCAAAAGAGCGGTAATATCAGCCGGATTAACGCCGGCTATTCTTCCCGCCTGTCCAATAGAAACCGGCTCTACTTCTTTTAATCTTTCTTTGGCCGCAAAACGCAGGCTGGGAATTTTATCATAATCAATTTTGGGAATTTTTTCGTTTTCTAATTCTTGATGTTTTTTAACCTGTTCTTTCTGTCTTTTTATATAGTCTTCATATTTTGCCGAGATTTCTATTTCTTCCAATATCTCCCATGAAGCATTTATTTTTACTTTTTTCTCTTTGAGTAATTCCAGCAAATCTTTAATTTTTACTTCCGGTCTTTTCAAAAAATTCCAAGCGCCTTTGTTTCCAAGATAGATCTTTTTTATTTTCGCGGAAATTTCTTTTATTTTTTCTCGCTTTTTTTCAACCTTTTTTTCCCGTTTTTTGTCTATTAACCCTAATTTAT
>Ga0066637_10003634_pt1 | contig 10348 bp, 8 predicted proteins | sample CryGeyCG2014_020_FD_62737 | JGI IMG/M metagenome (GOLD analysis project Ga0066637, IMG submission 62737) | Groundwater microbial communities from aquifer - Crystal Geyser CG08_land_8/20/14_0.20 | ecosystem: Environmental > Aquatic > Deep subsurface > Groundwater | place: USA: Utah: Grand County...
TTGGGCTACCGCACCGCATAAAGAGCGGCCCCTACTTGTGGGGTAAAGAGCGGCTACTTCGTTGTGGGGAGTGGGACGCCTCGCATTCATCTCAAATCCAAGCCTCCAAACAGGGCATTACTTACGCCGGACTCAATAGTCTCGTCCAGCGTCCGCAAGTAAGTTTCGAAGGTTTGGCATAACGCGGGGTAATCAAACTTCTGCGCCTTGAGCCATAATTCATGATTTACACCCCATAACCGCTTGCTGTAGCGCCGGCCCCGCCTTTGCGGAAAATTGCGCAACCTGTGCCTGGCACGCAATCTATCTTCCAGCAGGTCTTCACGCGCGCGTAATAAGCCCCTGACTGATTCTTCAAGCTGTGTCGGCACACGAACTTCCGTCAGTTCGCCCGCCCTGTGGTAGCGGGCAAGTTTTTCCGCGTCGCGTTTATCGGTTTTTACACGGTCATTCGGCTTTGTCGGCGTAAGCCCCGGCGCGATTACTGAACACATCGCGCCCATTCTTGTTATCTGACGCCAGATCTCGTAACCGCATGGGCCTGCTTCATATACGAATTCGGCTGGGCCGCGCCTGGCTATGCGTTCAACCAACCGCTTAATTTCCAGAGAGCTATTACCTATATTTATCACTTCGCTGACATTGCCTGCGTTTTTCGGCAAAACAGCGGCCACTATACTGTCCTTGTGAACATCCAGGCCTACAACTATGGTAGAATTACTCATAAGCCAGTACCTCCGTTATTTTGTGGATAGGTCCCGGGCGACCGGGATAACCCACGATATCAAATAATCGGGTGGTACTGGCTCATTCATATTATCTTTTTGAATACAATGCCAATGGAGTGCTGAACCCACACCGGGAGTGGGCAGGGGTGAAAATCACTCATAAGAAGAAGCGACGCAAAACACCTGCTTACCGTCGCTTGTTGGCAATTCCGCATTGTCTGCGTTTAGCGACGATCGTTCAAAAACACAGACAAATATTCCAAACCCGCATCGAACATCGGACCACAAAAGTCAGTCATAGTAAAAGGGGCGGAGAAGCAGCCGCTCTTTATGCGGTAGCGCCTAATCCTCAACTCGTCCCTCTTCCTTATGGAATCAGGGAAAGGGATAGTCCCGTCCACATGGGCTATGGGGAGTGGGACGCTGAAAGCGGGTGAATCTTGCATAACTTTATTCGCCTGTTTTCCAATGAAAACAGGCCTGAACTGCAGGATTCAGGTTAAGGGTGAGAGTTCAGTCTTTCCGCCCGTTTTCCCTTCCTTTTGGATTTGAGAAAGATATGAACTCGTTCTGAACTTCAGCGAAGCGTCCTCCCGTATACTATTTATGCGGGGGGATATTCATTTAAGCGCTGAAATAATTCAGGGAGAACGGGGGAAATATGAACAAGACTTTGCTTGTAGCCGACGACGACAAGGCTTTTCACAGGCTGATAAGCCGGGCTTTCGAGGGCACCGGCTGGAAGGTGGAAGCGGCCGATGACGGGATGAAGGCGCTTGAACGGCTCTCCGATACGCCTCCCGACGTGATACTGCTGGACCTCAATATGCCCCGCCTCGACGGCAGGGAATTGCTGGCCCGCATACGCGGCAATCCGAGGCTGGCCATGATACCCGTGATAATAGTCAGCGGCAGCGACTCTCCCGTGGAGAAGGCCTCCCAGTTCGGGATGGGCGCAGACGATTTCATTTCCAAGCCTTTCGACAGCGTGGAGCTTATCTCCAGGGTGGAAGGGGTCAGCAAACGTAATCGCCTTATACTCGCCGCCAACCCGCTCACTTTTCTGCCCGGCGGGCCGGCGATAGAAGAAGAAGCGGCAAGGCGGATAAAGTCGGGCTGCGACCTGGCCTTCTTTTATCTGGACCTGGATAATTTCAAGGTTTATAACGACAATTACGGGTACCTGAACGGGGATAACGTGATAAAATGCGTAGCCGGACTCCTGAGCGACCTGAGAAACGATTTTGAGGCGGAGGATGTTTTTCTGGGGCATATCGGGGGCGACGATTTCGTTTTAATGGCCGGTTTCCGCGGGGCCGAGGATATTGCCAGGGCAGTGACCGCCGGTTTCGACGCCATCGCGCCCGGTTTTTACGGCGCCGAAGACCGGGCCCGGGGTTACCTGTTCTCCAGGGACCGTCTGGGAATAGGACGGAAATTCCCGCTTATGACGCTCAGCGCGGCTATAGCCACCAACGAGAGGCGCAGGCTGGACCATTACGCCAAAATAGTGGACATAGTGTCGGAAATAAAAAAATATCTTAAAGGACTGAAAGGCCGCTCCGGAAGCCTTTTTCTTAAAGACAGAAGAAGGGATTGAGCGACGGATAAGCGTCTTGTTGTGCCTTCGGAAGCGGTGTGGTATAATATGCGATTAAGGAACGGAGGTTTATATGGCTAAAATACTCATAATAGACGACGATGGGATAGTGCGCGACGCTCTTTCCGTCTTTCTTACGCGGGCGGGGCATAAGGTTTTTACGGCCGCCGACGGAGCCAACGGCGTGCAGGCTTTTAAGAACCTCGTTCCCGACCTTGTGGTGCTGGACCGGGACCTGCCCCTTATGTCGGGGTCTCTGGTTTTCGACAAGATACGGGAGATTTCCAAAACCGCGCCGGTTTTGGTGCTCAGCGGATACAATAATCCCGAAGAGGTCGCGGCTTATATGCGCTGGGGAGCGGCCGCTTTCCTGTCCAAAGCGGACGGACTGTCCCCCGTGCTCGCCGCGGTGGAAAAAATTTTGAGCGCGGATCCGAAAGACCCGGCCGCGGCGGAAAAAACGGCTCCCGCCTCCTGCCGCGTCGGCTCCGGGGAGAAAGGGCGGGTTCTCGTAGCCGACGACGACCGCGCGTCGCGCGACGTGTTTCGCCGCCTGCTCGCCTCCATAGCCTGCGAAGCGATAGAAGCCGAGGACGGAGCCGAAACGCTCGCCCTGGCCCGGGAGCTCAAACCCGACCTCCTTCTGCTGGATATCTCCATGCCGAAGAAAAACGGGGTGGAAGTTCTCAAGGAACTCGTGACGGAACTGCCTGATTCCGGATTTATGATGATCACCGGGAACAAGGACGAAGCGATAGCGAAAGAGTGCCTGACTCTCGGCGCTTTCGACTATGTCTCGAAGCCCGTAAACCTGGAAACCCTGGCCCAGAAAATAAATCTCTGGCTTTTGACGCGGAAAAAATAATTGCCGCATCTGAAAATATGCCTGCCGGATATCCCCGGACCGCCGCGCGCTCCCGGTGTGGGTTTTGGTAATCGGGGAAAGCTCCTGTTTTCTCTGACGGGATTTACTTCGATTCCCGCTATTTGATAAATTTTATCTATCCCTCCGCGCCGCGTCCCGGCGCGGTAAAGGACGGAGAGTTAAAATGAAAAACTATTTTAAATTCGCGGAGCGCGGCGCCGATCTTAAAACCGAACTATTGTCGGGTCTGGCCACCTTCCTGACCATGGCTTATATCGTTTTCGTAAATCCCGGGATACTCTCGGCCGCCGGCGTGCCTTTCGCCGGGGCCGTCACCGCCACCGCCATAGGGGCCGCCTTTATGTGCGTGATAATGGGTCTCGTTTCCAACAGGCCGCTCGCTCTGGCCTCGGGCATGGGAATAAACGCCGTACTGGCTTTTTCAGTCATCGGCTTCCAGCAGGCGAACGTGCCCTGGCAGGTGGGAATGTCCGTTATCTTCGCGGAAGGCCTGCTGATACTGGTTTTGGTTTTGACCGGTTTCCGGGAAGCGGTCATGGACGCCATACCCCTGAACCTCAAGCGAGCGATAGGCGTGGGTATAGGGCTTTTTATAACCCTCATAGGCCTCAACGAAGGCGGGATAATACGCCCCGCCCCTATAACAATGGTCGCCCTGGGCGATTTCTCCCGGAATTATGTCTGGGTGACCCTTATCGGTTTTTTCGCCACGGCTTTTTTAATGGCGGCCAAAGTTAAAGGCGACATACTCTGGGGCATAGCCGCGGCCGGCGCCGCCGCCCTCTTTTTCGGCGTGGCCTCTCTGCCGCAAACTTTCTTCGCCCGGCCGGATTTCTCCACTTTCTTCGCGCCTTTCCAGACGGTCGACGGGTCCATGGCTTTGTCCCGGATCTTCGTTCCTTCTCTGGGTTTCGCCGTCTTCGCCCTGATGCTGACGGATTTTTTCGACACTATGGGAACCGTGGTCGCCGTGGGGGAACAGGCCGGTTTCGTGAACCGGGACGGCAGCGTGCGCGATATTAAAAAAATACTGCTGGTGGATTCCGCCGCCGCCGCTACGGGAGGCCTTTTCGGTTCGAGCTCCATAACCACCTATATAGAATCGGCGGCGGGAGTGGCCGAAGGGGGAAGGACCGGGCTTACCGCGGTGGTGACCGGCCTGCTGTTCGCTCTCTGCGCTTTTTTTTCGCCTTTGATACAGATGGTAGGCGGCGGTTACAGGATGTCCAACGCCGAACATTACGTTCTTCTTTCCAGGAGCGGTTTCCAGGTTCCGCCGGACCTTATGCCGCCCGGAACCGGCGACTATTTCGTGTACCCCATAACCGCCGGCGCGCTGATAATAGTCGGCGCCCTGATGATGAAAACTGTGCGCGAGATAGAGTGGGAGAAATTCGACGAGGCCCTGCCCGCCTTCCTTACCATGACCGGCATCCCTCTCACTTATAATATCAGCCACGGCATCGGCTTCGGCTTTATCGCCTATGTCGCCGTAAAGGCCGCCAGGCGCAAATGGGACGGCATCCATCCGCTCATGTGGCTGGTGAGCGCGGCTTTCCTCTTTTCTTTCGTGATGTCCGGGAAATAGGCTTGTTTTACCGGTACGCGGGCCGGCTAAGCTGTTTTTATCCTCCTTCTCCGCGAAGAGACAGGGGAGCTTCATTTCAAAATAGTATAATATGAATATCGGAGGGGTTTTCCCGACGAAACGATAAAAACCGGAAAAGGAGAACTAAAATGGGATTCAATCTTAAAAACAGAAGTTTTCTCAAAGAACTCGATTTTACCAAAGAAGAGCTGGTTTTTCTTCTTAAATTGTCCAAGGACCTGAAGGCCGCCAAATACGCCGGCACTGAAAAACAGAAACTTACCGGCAAAAATATAGCTTTGATATTCGAAAAAACTTCCACGCGCACCCGCTGCGCTTTCGAGGTGGCGGCCCACGACCAGGGCGCCCACGTCACCTATCTCGAGCCCACCGGCAGCCAGATGGGCCATAAGGAAACCGTTAAGGACACGGCCAGGGTTTTAGGCCGCATGTACGACGGCATAGAATACCGCGGCTTCGGCCAGGAAATAGTGGAAGAGCTGGCCAAATACGCCGGAGTGCCGGTCTGGAACGGTCTGACGAACGAATGGCATCCGACGCAGATACTGGCCGACGTGCTCACCATGACGGAGCATTGCGCGAAGCCACTGGAAAAGATCTCCTACGCCTATGTGGGCGACGCCCGCTTCAATATGGGCCGTTCCCTGCTGGTCATAGGCGCCATACTCGGAATGGACGTCAGGATAGGCGCCCCGAAGGGGCTTCAGCCCCCGGCCGGGCTGATAGAGAAATGCAAGGAAATAGCCAGAATTTCCGGCGCCCGCGTTACCGTTACCTCCAATCCCGCGCAGGCGGTCAAAGGCGCGGATTATGTCCATACGGACGTCTGGGTCTCCATGGGCGAGCCGAAAGAAGTGTGGGCGGAGCGCATAAAACTGCTCAAACCCTACCAGGTTAATTCCGCGCTGATGAAAAAATCCGGCAACAGGAACGTCAGGTTCATGCACTGCCTGCCGGCCTTCCATAACGCGGATACCAAGGTCGGCAAACAGGTTTCCGAACAGTTCGGCCTGCATAACGGCATAGAGGTCACCGAGGATGTTTTCGAGTCCGGGGCATGCATAGCTTTCGACCAGGCCGAGAACCGCATGCACACGATTAAAGCCGTAATGGTCGCTACGCTCGGAAGCTGACAAAAAAGCCTTCTTAATCTATTTGGCGGGACCAGGGACTGCGGCGGTTTCAGTCAGTCCGCGCCTTTTTATCAGTTTTTCAGCCTCCACCGCGAAGAAAACCACCGAAGACAGCGCCAGCGCCAGAAGCAGTTCTCCAGGCGGCAGCGGCGAGGTGTGGAAAATCTTATTGAACCACGGCGCATAAATAACCGTCATTTGCAGGGCGATCGTCGCTATGACCGAGTACAGCATCGGCTTATTGGAAAACGCCCCCATCTGAAAAAAAGAACGCCTCTCGGAGCGTACGGCCAGCGCGTGGCTGAGTTGGCTGAGACAAAGCACCGTAAGCACGATAGTCTGCCAGTGCGCGCCCGTTTTAATGGCCCAGGCCTGCGCGCCGAGACACAGCCCGCCTATGACCAGCCCCACCCAGATAACGTACACCCCCAGTCCGCCCGCAAAAAAACTTTCTTCCGGTTTACGCGGGGGCCTGTTCATTATGTCGGGTTCGGCCGGCTCCGCCGCCAGCGCCAAACCCGGCAGTCCGTCCGTAACAAGATTTATCCACAATATCTGTATCGGCAAGAGCGGTATGGGCAGTCCGAAAAACGGCGCCAGAACGATAGTCCAGATTTCGCCGGAATTACCGGCAAGTATATAGCGCACGAACCGTTTTATGTTGTCGAAAATTCTGCGGCCCTCGCCCACGGCTTTCACTATGGTGGCGAAGTTGTCGTCCAGCAATATCATGTGGGCCGCTTCTTTGGAGACGTCCGTGCCGGTTATGCCCATGGCTATGCCGATATTCGCGCGCTTTAGCGCCGGGGCGTCGTTCACCCCGTCGCCGGTCATGGCGACGAAATGGCCGCGCGCCTGCAGAGCTTTGACGATCCTCAGCTTCTGCTCCGGGGCCACCCGCGCGTAAACCCTGACCTGTTCCACTTTCAGAGCGAAGTCCTCCGGGGAAAGCCGGGCCAGCTCCGCGCCCGTCAGCATGACGCCGGCGGCGCCCGGAGTTATTATCCCCAGCCGTCCCGATATATTGTTCGCCGTAACGGGGTGGTCGCCGGTTATCATAACCGTCATAATACCCGCCGCGCGGCATTGCGCGACGGCGGCTTTGGCCTCTTCCCTGGGCGGGTCGGCTATGCCCGCGAGTCCGATAAATACCAGGTCCTTCTCGGCCTCCGCCTGAGCGGGCGTTGCCGGGAGAGCGTCCCATTGCCGGGCGGCCAGGCCCAGCACCCGCAATCCCCTCGCGGCCATATCCTCTATCGCGGCGCGTATTTTTTCCTTCCCGTCGGGGCTCAGCCCGGAGGAAGTCATTATCTGCGCGGTGTTTTCGAGCAGTCCTTCCGCCGCGCCTTTGGTAAGGGAAAAGTAAGCCCCGCCCTCCCAGCCGGACAGCCGGCCGGCGTGGAAAGTGGTCATGCGCTTGCGCTTGGAGTCGAAAGGCAGTTCAGCCGCGCGCGGGTGCCCGGTGTCCAGTTTTTGCTTGTCAAAACCGCCGGCCTCAGCCAGCGAGCAAAGGGCGGTTTCCGTGGGGTCTCCCGCCCAGCCGCCGTCTTTATGGAGGGAATCGTTATTGAGCGCAAAGCCCGTAAGCAGCCGCGCGTAGAGGTCCGGCCGGTCCGGTTTTTCCCCGGCTTTCAGCGCGGTTCCGTCCAGGTAAACTTCTTCCACCGTCATCTTGTTCTGCGTAAGCGTGCCGGTCTTATCCGAGCAGATATAAGTTACCGAGCCCAGCGTTTCCACGGCCAGCAGCTTCCGTATAAGCGCGTTCTGTTTGACCATCTTTCCCGCGCCCATGGCCAGGGCTATGCTTATTACGGCGGGCAGCGCTTCGGGTATAGCCGCTACGGCCAGAGACACAGCCGTTAAAAATATAATCGCGGGCGGCTCGTCGCGCAGCAGGCCGAGGCCGAATACAGCCGCGCAGACGGCCAGCACCGTCCAGGACAGTTTCTTGCCGAAGAGCGTAAGCCGTTTCTGCAGGGGAGTCTGCACCTCTTCTTCGTCCTGAAGCATGCCGGCTATTTTCCCCAGTTCGGTGTCCATGCCGGTGGCCGTGACCGCTCCTTTGCCCCTGCCGTAAGACACCGTCGTGCCGCTATAAGCCATGTTGCGCCGCTCGCCCAGGGGCAGTTCCTCTCCGGGTACGGCGTCGGCGCTCTTCTCTACGGAAAGAGATTCGCCGGTAAGCGCCGCTTCTTCGGTTTTTAGCGAGGCCGCCTCTATGAGGCGCAGGTCGGCGGGCACCACGCTGCCGGCCTCAAGCAGCACGATATCCCCCGGCACCAGCGAGCCGGACGGTACGGACGCGGCTGCGCCGGCCCTTATTACCGCGGCTTCCGGCGCGGACATTTTTTTCAGGGCTTCCATGGCCTTTTGGGCGCGGTATTCCTGGATAAAGCCCATTACGGCATTAAGGAAAATTATGGCCGCTATCACGGCGGCGTCCAGCATTTCTCCTATAACGCCGGAAACGACGGCGGCTACCGCAAGCACAGCTATCATGAAATCTTTAAACTGGTTAAAGAAGATGGTCGTCGCGGCGCGTTTCGGTTTTTCTTTAAGGGAGTTGGGACCGTATTTATCCGCGCGCAGCGCGGCCTCGCCCGGGGAGAGCCCGGCCGGGCCGGAGCCCAGTCCTTTCAGCGTTTCCTCTACGGTTTTTTTATGCCAGTCTTTAATACCGGCGGAGTCGGCAGTCGTTTCCATAAACGCACCTTTTCGAATATCGTTTCCCGGGATTTTCCCGCGCGGAGTCCCGGGTCTATTTTTAAAAAACGCTTTTTATTTCGGCGCCTGGTTCTATGGCGCGTTCCACAAAAATCCGGAGCCATGAAACGCTCATAACCCTTCTCAAATTCCGCATCTGTCCGGAATTGCGCCCGGTCCGCCGGAGAGATAAGTATAGTTCTTAACGGCCCCGGTATCCATCGGGAATTCTGCCCGTTCCCCTCGGTAGTAATACGGCTTCGCTCCGGAAAGTCTCCCGGCGGGGGTAAGGCGGAAATTTACTTACCGCCGCGCGTATAATTACTAATGGCGGCTAACGCGTTAAAGGCGTATGTTATGAAGGGGGGGTAGCCCCCGTGAGCTTATTCGCGCGGATAGCGCCGGGGCGGCGGGATTTATGATAACCGGCCGCGTCCCTTGCGGGGAAATGCGCGGCGGAAAAAATATGAATATCGGAAGACGCCTGGCTTTGCGGTTTTTCCTTCCGCTGCTGGCGGCGCTGGCGGCCGCGGTCGTCCTGAAGGAGGCCGTCGCTCCCGGGATAGTCCGCCGGCGGCTTATTTCTGCGGTCCGTGAGAATTGCGAAAACTGCGAGCTTTCCCTCGGCCGCGTCCGCGTTTCTCTTTTCCCGCCGGCGCTGAGCGGGCGCGGAGTCCGTTTTACGGGGGGAAAGCCGGACGCTACCGTGGTTAACGCGGAAGCGGAGCGGGCTTTTATGCCGTTCTCGCTTTTTTCGCTTCTCAGGGGGCGGTTCCGCGCCGGCAGAATAGAAATAGAACGGCCGGCGGTAACGGTAACGGAAGGCGATATGGGAAAGTCCTCTCCGCCCGGGTCCGGAGAAGCCCGGCCTCCTGATTTTGAGATAGAAGGCGTCGAGGTGAGAAAAGGCTCCTTTACTTATGTCCGGGAACATCCCGGGAGGAGGGGAATACTGAGCGTCTCGCGAATAAATGCGGTCTTGGGGCCTCTCGGCGGTTCGAAACGGTTTCGGGACTCCGTGGTCGAGGGGAGCGCCGACGGTATGCTGGAGGGAACCGGGTTATTCCATCTGGAAGTCGGAGCCAGGATTTTTAGCCGGCTTCCGGACGTCGATGTTAAATTGCGGCTCACGGGGCAGGAGTTGTCGGGCCTTAACAGGTTCTTTAAGCCTAATGACGGAATCGAGCTTAAAGGCTCGCTTATAGAGGGCAGCGCTTCGGCGGCTGTCCGCGGCTCGCGCCTCGACTCTTACGCTCATATCCGCTACCGTGGCTTTGGCGTGAAGATTAAAAAGACCGGTAAGCGCGGCGCTTTTTCCGCGTTTTTTCAGAATTTAATGGCTTCCGTCATGATGGGAAAACAAAACGTAGACGGGGGGAAATATGACCGCAGCGGAACGGCGAATTTGGAGCGAAAGCCGAAAGAGTCTCTTATCAGTTTTATTCTAAGGGGGATGAAAGAGGCCGCGATGAAAATATCTTCCCAGGGCGGCAAATAGTTTTTTCAGGCGGGGCGCCGTAAATTAAGCGAGGCCTCGTACGGCTGATGTAAACCTGAGCCTTATTCCCGTTTAACCTGGTAATATGAAAAGGGTGGCTTCCTTCCGAGAGGCTTGGTGGCGCGCAAGGCGCAAAGCCTTTTTGGACATCAGATATCGTATGATATCCGTGTCAATATCAAACTCGGAAA